>Ga0307995_1002067_pt1 | contig 11950 bp, 9 predicted proteins | sample EllFjometagen262_FD_203132 | JGI IMG/M metagenome (GOLD analysis project Ga0307995, IMG submission 203132) | Marine microbial communities from Ellis Fjord, Antarctic Ocean - #262 | ecosystem: Environmental > Aquatic > Marine > Unclassified | place: Southern Ocean | collected 2014-11-02
TTGCCTTGGTGATCGTAGCTCGCCGGGCGGAATATCCCCGCGCTCTATTAACGCCGTGGTTCAAAGGACAACGCTAATGAATTTTGATCTTCTTATTAAAAATGCTTGCTTACAAGATGGACGCCGCGATATTGATGTGGCTTGTACCGACGGCACTATAGTTGCGGTTAAGCCCAATATTGAAGCCTCGGCAACCCTGGTAGTTGATGCACAGGGCCAGCTATTATGCCCTCCGTTTGTTGACCCTCATTTTCATATGGACTCAACCCTGTCCCTTGGGCAACCCCGCATGAACGTTTCGGGCACGTTGCTAGAAGGCATTGCATTGTGGGGAGAGTTGAAACCAAAACAAAGTGTGGATGATATTATCAAACGCGCTATACACTACTGCGATCTTGCGGTAGCAATGGGCATTGGCGCTATTCGCAGTCACGTAGATATCTGTGACAACGAATTGAAAAGCGTTACAGCCATGCTTGAAGTACGCCGCTTAGTGGCCCCTTATATTGACCTGCAGTTAGTTGCTTTCCCACAGGATGGTTTGTTACGAGATCCAAACGCCCATGCAAACTTGATTCGGGCACTGGATATGGGTGTGGATGTCATCGGTGGTATCCCACACTTTGAACGCACTGCTCAAGCGGGCACATTATCCATCCAAATCCTATGCGAGCTGGCAGCTGAACGTGGGTTACGGGTAGATATGCATTGTGATGAGTCAGACGATCCCCACAGCCGCCATGTAGAGACCCTAGCTAGTGAAACCATACGTTTGGGTTTGCAAGGCCGAGTTGCAGGCTCACACCTCACTTCGATGCACTCCATGGACAACTATTATGTTTCCAAGCTACTGCCATTGCTAGCCGAAGCGGAATTACACGTCATCCCTAATCCGCTGATTAACATCATGTTACAAGGTCGCCACGACAGCTACCCCAAACGCCGTGGTCAAACCCGCGTGCCTGAGCTTAAAGCGGCTGGTGTTAATGTTGGTTTTGGGTCTGACTGTATGATGGACCCGTGGTATTCCATGGGACGAGCAGACATGCTTGATGTCGCAAGCATGGGATTACATGTAGGCCAGCTGTCCAGTCGAGCAGACATGGCGTGGTGTTTTGATGCTGTTAGCTATAATTCTGCCGCCATTATGGGCTTACAGGGTTATGGTATTGTTGAAGGCGGCCAGGCCAATATGGTGCTATTGCAAGCCACCGATCCGATTGAAGCCATTCGGTTAAAAGCCACACGTTTGATGGTTTTTCGTCAAGGAAAGTTGATTGCTCAAACACCTGCTAGCCATACCAAACTTGACTTGCCAGGTCGTCCCACGCTTGTGGACCCAGCAAAAGCATTGTTTTAGCCTACAAGCGAGGTTTTAGGTCGAGCCCACGCACGAGAACTTCAATCGCATAGCGGGTTGCAGGAGGGTATATTTCGCTATCGTAGTCGTTGGGTTTAATCACAGCAGAAATTTGTGACTCAAAGTCGGCATAGGTCTGTGTCAAAGCCCAAATCATAAAAAATACATGCGCTGGTTCTATGGGTGCCATAAGCCCTTCATTTTGCCATGCCAAAAACACTTGGCCTTTTTGCTTAACCCAAGTATGCAACTCGGTCTGCAAGAAGTTTCCAATGACTGGTGTACCCGCAATGATTTCCATAGCAATGAGACGCGATGCCTCTGGGTATTCCTGAGATAGTTGCATCTTGTTTGAAATATATTCAGTAATTACATCGATGGGTTGGTCATGGCTGTGTAAATCACCAAGCGAACCCAACCAGCGCCTTAAAACCCGAACTATGACAACCTGATACAACTCTTTCTTTGTTTTGAAGTAATACAGCATGTTGGTTTTTGACATGCCTGCTTCTTTTGCAATCTCATCAATGCGAGCACCTGAAAACCCTTTGCGTGAAAAAACTGTTAACGCAGCTTCAAGTACTTTTTGTTGGTTTTTTTCGCCGATAGATCCCGCTTTAAAGCGACTCGATGCTTCAGACGGAAGTGTATAGGTAGAGTGTATATTCATGTAAACAAAAACAGTCCTGCTGCTGATATTATGTAATAGATCAAGATACATGCTTGTTGTAGTACTGACAAGGCCATGCGTCCTAATAAGGCAGCGATTTACATGTCACTAGTGCTCAGTGTGGAGCTTGTTTAAATTAACAGGCTCCACGTTAGGGCCTGCTAGCCATTGAGTACTAGATGAACCCAAATGCTGGCACCATAACCAAGGGCGATTACGGGGGTCCATTTTAGATGGCTAAAGAAGGTGTACTGACCTCTTGCTTGTCCCATTAATGCCACACCTGCAGCAGAACCAATAGACAAGAGACTGCCACCCACTCCTGCAGTGAGGGTCACTAATAACCACTGTACGTGAGACATGGCTGGGTTCATGGAAAGCACAGCAAACATAACCGGAATGTTATCCACTACAGCAGACATAATACCAATTAGAATATTTGCATTAGTAGCACCTAGTTCTCCATAAATGAATTCGGATGCCATACCTAAGTACCCAATGAAACCAAGCCCGCCTACGGCTAAAATCACTCCATAAAAGAAGAACAAGGTGTCCCATTCGGCTTTGGCTATTTTTGCAAACACATCAAAGTCGTACGGGTCTTCCGCTGATCCTGGTGGGTTGGTGGTCGCATGAGACCAAGACTTTGACTGACGGCGTAAGTAATACCCGTATAACTTTAAATAAACTAAACCTGTCATCATGCCAAATACAGGCGGAATGTGTAAGAAATTATGGAAGCTTACGGCTGTGGCGATCGTCATAAGGAATAGGAAAACAATGGTTAAACCGCCAAATTTCATGCTCACACTGTTGACTTGTATGGCACTTGGTTTGCCGCGAGGAATGGCAAAGTGCATTATTGCAGCAGGGATTAAAAAGTTCACAACAGACGGAATTAAAAGGGCAAAAAACTCAGTGAATTCGATTACACCTTTTTGCCACACCATAAGTGTAGTGATGTCCCCAAAAGGACTAAACGCACCACCGGCATTCGCGCCTACAACAATGTTTATACACGCTATAGTAACAAAACGGGGCTCTTTATTACCCACAGCTAAAACGACAGCACACATAATAAGTGCCGTAGTAAGGTTGTCTGCAACAGGTGAGATAAAGAACGCCAAAACTCCGGTTAACCAAAACAACGATCTATAAGAATACCCTTGCTCAACTAGCCATAGGCGCAAGGCATCGAATACACCGCGCTCTAACATGGCATTTATATACGTCATGGCCACTAACAAAAAGAAAAATAATTGAGAATATTCGAGAAAGTTATGCTCAATGGCTGGCTTTATTGCACCAGAGTTGCCCTCTATATTATAAGCCACTGCAATAATGACCCAGATCAGGCCAGCGGCAAGCATCACTGGCTTGGATTTGCGCAAATGAATCTGCTCTTCAAACACAACCAACATGTAAGCTATAAAAAATAGGCCCAATGAAGCCCATCCAACCCAATGATCTGTTAAATCAATGCGTGCTGATGAGTCACTAGATGCCACCGCTATGGCACTGAGCAGTAATCCGCCAGTAAAGGCGATGATTTTTTTCATTTCAAATAATCCTACAATGTTGAATAACTAATATAGAGGTGGATTTAGGGCAGATTTTACTAGGCAGATGCAATTAATGTGTTCTTATTACAACTACGATTGTAATTTTACACTAGTTTAAGTAGAATTCAATGTTAATAGAATGTGCTTTTAATTAACATAAAGGTGATTTATGGAAAACCGTACTTCAAGGCTTACCCTACTCATTGATCCCAAAAAGAAGCAACTTTTTGAGCAATTGTGTAACGAAGAAGATGTCACTGCGTCACAAAAAGTAAGGCAGCTGATTAGAGAGTACATCGAAAAAAAGGTGGGCGAAGATTGGAAACAGAAAACGTTTGGTTCTAAGGATTCGTAAGCTCGCAAGCTGAAGGATACGGGCGTTAGAAGGGTATGGTGACCATATAGACCATGCTAGTAGCTGTAACTGTAGAGATCGTTACGTATTAATAGCAGCGTAAACTTAGCTGTGGCTAGTTTCGACAACAGCGTCTTAGGCCAACATATTGCAGCTATATTACTGCTACACCGTGGTAAATTGTAGCTGCACAGTCAATAACGCACTGTGCATGATCGCCCAGGTCTGTGGAGTCGCTAGCTATAACAATTGTGTCCCCTGCAGCTAGACTGCGCTGCTGATCTTTCGCTGTTTCATCCAACCTCAACTCACCCTCTATAACATAGATAATATGGAATATTTTTGAACACGGGCTGAGCAATCCAAGAGAGGATCTGAGCAGGTCATCCAAATTCATGTTCTGTGCATTCACTTGAACTATCCGATCACTCACACGAACCTGTGGGTGATGAATCAGGTTAATGGCAAAAGCAGTAGCTGTGGTTAATTTACATTTGAGTTGAGTGTCTCCAGAAAAATCAAACACTGTGCCACTCTGGTCAACCAGGGTATTGTTATCTGACGCATGTACCTCAAATACACATGCCCCCCGCAATGTGCGGTGATGCCTAATGTAACCTGGGTAAAGGGTGAAGTCAGACTCTGGCACTTCAATAGTGGCAGTGGAGAATCGGACACTGTAGTCTTTATCGCTGGCGGTTTCTGGAAAGCGATAAATTTCACACATATTACCTGCACCCTTTCCCCAAGGTTTTATTGATACTGGGTTGTGTTTTACTATACGAACATTCACACCATTGGCCTTATTGCTGTTGAAGATTTTTGTTGCATTTAACGGCAGGGCTTAGGCTGATCTGCTTTGCCCGCAATAACCCGGTCTAGAGTGCCTTGGCGTTGTTGTGCATTAACCTCGTCGGGCATTTCTGCAGCTAACTCCTTAATACGCAAGCGTTCAGCGCGAGGGAATAAACGCCCAGCATCCTGCAGACCTTGATACCTTGGCCATGCAGCATACTTTTTTTGCATTTGATGGGTTTGGTAAATACTCATGTGATCTGGAGTAATGTCCCGTTCAATGACTAATGCGCCGGCAGCACTGGCCTCAGCTAACAATGTTGTGCCTGCCGTAGTACGAGCGATCACAGCATTAGTTCCGAGGTCTGTTTCGCTGTCTTCACGATTGGGGGATCCCAAAACCCAGGTATCAGCCGCTGCAATATCTGCCGCTTCACCAATACCGTCAGGGCAAACTTTACAACGGAAAGGCATGTCCCACATACTCTCATCGTCACCCCAGAAATCCAAATAATGGGCGTCTACCACCTTCTCTTCGGTAGTAATTCGAGTAGGCCCTGGGCAACCATGGCCGCGATAACGCAGGCCAGTAACCTGTTCTGGTTCCACACCCATACGGCGATAAAAAGCATCGATAGAGTCTGGCGGTAAATAGCCACCACACACTGGAGTGAGCCAGAATTTAACCAGCTCATTAACTCGCTTATCCTCCTCCGCATAGTTGCGTAAACCGGCAAGATCACAGGGTTTACCAATAAAGGCAAAGGTTTGGTTTCGCTCTAGCACCTTCTCAATTGCGATCAACGGCGCCGTGGGCCCATAGCGTGAACCAGAACCTTGTAGCACTTCCTCAGGCGTAGTGCTTATATGCATTTCACCAAAGCTAGGTTCGCTAGTATGGGGTTTAGCATGCAAGATAAAATCGACTTGTTTAGAGGTCAATAAATAGCAGGCAAGTGCAGTCAGCACACCTGCGGTGGCACCTACATGACGCTGATGAGCGTCTCCTGCCCAAGTTCGCGCCATACGCAGCCATGGGCCCCATACATTATCCACCTTTGTATCAGTTGCAATCAGGTTAGTTGGCAGCCCTACAGGGTGGACCCCTGGGCAAACTCGGTGAACTAAATCGGCTGTAGCGTGATCTATGTCCTCACTCACAATAGGCACCAAATAACCAGAGGTGCCTTTTTCAACGCGTATTAAATGCTCTCCAGCGGCGGCCTGACAGAGGCCACAACCGGTGCATAGGCCATTCTCAACAATTTGATCTACGCGCTGTTTTGGGGTGAGACTCATGGCTAATCCTTATCCTCTGTGTTGACGTACTTACAAATTCCAGCCGTTAAACCGAAGCCGATCAACATTCTACTTGGTAATTCAACAATTGTGACAGCGTTTTCGTAACCAAAGTAAACACTCACTTCCAAAGCTTAGCTAAGCCGATAATATAGGGAACTTTTGGCGTATTTTTAAATCTATCTCTGGATCTAAATAATTAGGTTCATGCTGCAGCAACTGCTGTGCCTTCACCTTAGCGCGGCCCCAGTGATCCATAGACCCCGACTCTTGCCAGACGATAGGCTCTTCACGGTCTGCAATCTTTGGGTAATAGTAATCCCGCTCCATAGACACCATGGTTTCTGGCGCATCGATAAAATGGCCAGATCCAGCAACAGCGGCTTTTATAGATTCAAAACCTAAATTCTCATCGGTGACTTCAATACCACGTATGGTTCGGTGCACGTGGGATAACATTTCATCATCCATCACAAATGCTTCAAACGATGCGCCTAACAAACTAGCCATCATACCCGACGATTCATACACCATATTGCCGCCAGCTAACCCACAAGCTAAAGCCGACAAGGCTTTTTCCATTCCCATTTGTGCATCAGGCGCCTTAGCGTCTGTCATACTAGAACCACAACCAGAGGGTAGGCCAAGGCTGTTTGAAAGTTGCGCTGATGCTGCATTAAGAAGCGCCATTTCACCCCCACCACCACGAAAAGCACCCGTACGTAGATCAATAACTAAAGGCCAGTTGGAGAATATCATCGGGTAGCCTGACTCAAACACATTCACCATAATAAGCGCAGCTAGGGTTTCTGCCAAGGTTAATGCCAAAGTGCCAGCCAGTGGCGCAGGTGAAGTGGCGCCAGTCATGCCTGCAACGATGTTACTCATAGGCACGCCATACTTGATGCACTCCAAAGCCACCATGACGGCGTCTTCGCCATACTTAAGTGGCGAAATAACAGGGCTTATATGGGCTTTGCAAAATGGTTTTTGTGCAAACTTACCCTCGCCACCCATGGCAATGTCGAACATTTCAACAATAGGCGCCACGTGTTCTGGCAGGGTAAAGCTTGTAGCCACAGGCTTGGTCGTACCTTTTAACAGCGCATAGGCCGTGTTGATGTCTAATTCGTACAAGTCTGGCACATCAGTGGCCACACAACAGCGAGTAAACCAAGCAACATTAGGTAGCTGATCTACTAAGCGTGTGAAGTCATGCAAGTCGGTTAGGGTAGACGGCCTGTAATGACCACTGTGCAGGTCAAGCGTTTGTACCGCTGCACCACCGGTGCCAAAGTACACTTTATCACCACCTACCTCAATGTCGTGCTTCGGGTCGCGGCCGTAAAAAGTGAATTGTTTGCAAGCGCCCGCGATGACTTTCTCAACCATGATGGGTGGATAGCATAACCTGCCCTCGTCATTTAACTTTGCTCCATAGTCTAAAGCCTTTTCAAGCAGCACAGGGGGCACATCCGCCATGCCTATCTCATCTAAAATGCGCAAAGACTCAGCATAAATACGTTGCACTTGCGCCGGTGTTAAAGGCTTATACTGTCCGCCAGATTGCCCTGGTGCACAGGGATTAGTCACTGGAGGTTTAGCTCGTTGTGCGTGTTTGGCAGCTCTCGCAGAAGATCGTCTAGCCACTGATCACCTCCGTTTCTTTACTGCGTGGTTTAAGATTTTCTGGATCATATAAGCAACGTTCTACCGCCTTCGCTTCACAATCGATGCCAATAATACGGACAGTAAATAACTGCTTTACCTGCGCTAGTTCAGCATCTACATAAGCATAGGCTAAATTTTTGTTAATTCGGTGGCCATAACCACCCGAGGTGACTACACCTACCTGCTTACCGTTATAGAACACAGGGTCGCCCCCGTGGGCAGGTGCAGCCTCACACACCACCTGCAACGTAACTAATTTTTTAGCACAGCCTTTGGCAACGGCTTTAAGTAGCGCCTGCTTGCCAACAAAGTCAGGTTTATTAAGCTGAACAAAGCGATCTAAACCGGCTTCTATCGGATTAAACTCATCAATGATATCTGCCTTCCAGTGTAAATAGCCTTTTTCCAAACGCATGGATTCAGTAGCATATAGACCAAATCGGCTTAAATTAAAGGCTTCTCCAGCACTTTGTAATAGCTGCCAAACCAAATACAGCTGTTCATTAGGTACATGGAGTTCGTAGGCTAGCTCGCCTGAAAAACTAACGCTCATGGCCTGGACTTGGGCATAACCAATGCCAATAGAACGCACCTGCATCCAACCAAAGCTTTGTGCACTCCAATCACAACGAGGCGACAATGACTGCAGCAAATCGCGAGACTTGGGCCCGGCAACGACTAATATCGTATGGCTGCTGGCCATCTCTGTAAGTGTCACTGTGGCAGGCATACTCGCTGCCAAATAATCTCTGTCATGCCACTCTGCAGCTGCTGCAGAACCATACCAGAAGTGGTTATCGCCTAGCTTAGCAAGGGTGGCCTCACACAACATGCGACCATTATGATTGAGTAGATAACACAAGCGTACCTGACCCACTTTTTTGGGCATGCCACCACACACCAAATGATCTAGCCACTCTTCTACACCTTTGCCCTTAAGTTCATAGCGGTTAAAGCCAGACACTTCCATTACACCAACGCCTTTTTGAAGGGCGGCGATTTCTTGCGCTACAATGGGATGCGATTCATTAAAGCGATAGGTTGCTGTTTCTTCAAAATCTGCCGTTGGTTTGAACATCAATACTCGTTCCCAACCATTCACTGTGCCCCACACTGCGCCGGCTTGATCTAATACAGAGTAGAGTGGTGTGGTGCGAGCAAGCCTAGCTGCTGGGCGCTGCTCATGGGGCATGTGGTAGTGAAACTCATTTTGGTAGTCTTCGATGGCTTTAAGACACGTGTGTTCAGTATTGGCGTATTCAGTGAATCGGCGCGGGTCTGTATACCAAGAATCCCACTCTGACTGACCTGACACAATAATCTCTGCCAAAATTTTTCCATGACCGCCACTTTCACCAATACCAGCACGCAAGCCAATGGCACAATAAGCATTTTCAATACCAGGAATAGGCCCAATTAGTGGCGCACCATCAATCGTATAAGTAATGGGGCCATTAATAATGGTGTGAATGCCTACATTTTGTAAGGCGGGTAAACATTCAAAAATACCCTCCATGTTGTCTAGACATCGATCTAAATCATCCGGGCAAAGAGCTTTAGTAAAGTCTGGGCTAATACCATCCATACCAAAAGTTTTGCAACCTTGTTCATAGACCCCAACCAACAAACCATTTTTTTCTTGCCGGCAATAAAAATCATCCCGTGGGTCACGGATAATGGGCACCCTAAAATCCAAAGCTTCAAGTTCTGCCATGGGTTCCGTAAGAAAATACATGTGTTCCATGGAGGTTACTGGGTGCTGAACGCCCAACATGTTGCCCACTTCATTGACTCGGTAACCCGTGGCATTGACCACTTTTTCGCAGGTAATGTCGCCTTTGAGGGTATGCACAATGAATTCGCCATTGGCTTTGCGGGTAATATTTTCTACAGGATTAAAACGATACACCTTAGCCCCCGCTTCTCTGGCTTTACGCACCATGGCAAAGGTAATACCAGCCGGGTCGATGTCACCATCTAATGGGTCCCACCAAGCACCCAGCAACCCTTCTGGGTTGATCAGAGGATGGCGCCTAGAGACTTCGGCTGGGTCAATAAATTCCATATCGGCACCCATGCCATTAGCCATACCCACCATGTGCTGGTAAGTATCAACTTGAGAAGCTGTGTTCGCAAGGCGCATGCCGCCGGTAATGTGGTAGGCGAAAGGAAAGTCTGCATCCTCCGCCAATTTTTTATAAAGTTGAATACTATGACGTTTAAGCGCAATAGCGGTTTGGTTCGCTCCAAACTGCGTTACTTGAGCCGCTGCGTGCCAGGTTGAACCAGACGTCAACTCATCCCGCTCAACCAAGGCAATGTCAGTCCATCCATGATCAATGGCTAAATGATAAAACACCGAAGCACCGGCAATACCACCGCCAATCACCACCACACGCGCGTAAGAATCTACCCGTTCACTCATGCTTTTACCCCAAAAGTTAACCTGAGACTATCAGTACTTTGCTTAAATATAACCTCAACTTACTCATAAAAAAGGTATCGGACAAGCCAAAAATATTGCATTATGGTTTAAAAATATTGAACAATAGTCTAATGAAACACTCCCTCCCACCTTTGGATTCGTTAAAGGCTTTTGAAGCCGCAGCAAGGCGCTTAAGCATTACCTTAGCGGCACATGAACTGTGCCTCACTAAAGGCGCTGTGAGTTACCAAATTAAGCGCTTAGAGCAACATCTTGGCCAACCATTATTCAAACGAACTACACGGCAAATTTTGCTCACAGATGCCGGTCAAATGTTTTACCAAACCACCCAGAAAGTATTTCAAGACCTATCCAACCAAATACGTCTACTCAATCAACAACATCAACACAATTTGGTTATTGCAGTGACTAGCTATGTGGCGTTGCGCTGGTTGTCTCCAAAATTAGCCAGTTTTTGTGCGCAAAACCCCAGCATTAACGTGATCATTCAGCACGCCATCAATCAACCTCACTTCAGCATTCAGGGGGTGGATATTAGTATTCGTTGGCAAGAGTGTAAGGACAGTTTCAGCGATGAAACTGGTATACAGCTGCCTATGCCCATGTTTCCTGTGGCCAGCCCAAGTTTAATGCAACGGTACCAGTTGTCGACAGACGGCTTAGATGCGCCAGAAAATCTTGGCCAAGCGCCTAGCCTGAGCATTCCTTTGTTATGTGAAGAAAGAGATCTAGACTTGTGGCAACTCTGGAGCCAAGGTCAGCCATTAGCCAACCCTCACCATATGATCGAAGATGCCAATGTGCGGGTTCAAGCTGCCATTGATGGCCAAGGCATTATGCTGGCAGATGCCTTAATGCAAACCGAGATTAACAATCACAGCCTGATCCCAATAAGCACTCACCAATTACTTGGGTACGGGTATGTCATTACCCCACACTCTGCTCACCCCCAAGTACGTTTTTTAATGCAGTGGTTACAAACTTACAGAGACCCATTTTAACTAGTGTTATCGGTGAAAAAAATAGCTATAGTGGTCGATTGTTTTTTACCATAGTTTGTCATATGCCTAGCAAGTCAAAAAATCTCACCGGCATGTTATACATGACCCTATCCATGGCGTCATTCACTCTAGCCGACCTAACCTTAAAGTGGGCTTGTGAGTTACTACCTACAGGGCAAGTAATGTTTATTCTAGGCCTGGGTTGCTGCGCCCTGTTTTGGTCCATCGCTAAACGTAAACAAGAAACAGTATTAACCCGTCAATTTTTTATACCGGCGGTATTACTACGAACCGTGGGTGAAGGAATTGCTGTGATATTCATTTTTCTAGCACTCATCCACTCGGCCTTCACTTCTGTAGCAGCAATCTTACAAACCCTGCCTTTATTGATGACTTTAATTTCATTCATATTTTTGGGCGAAAAAGTGGGCATACACCGTCTTTTGGCGGTGGTCATTGGATTTGCCGGGGTATTACTTATTATTCGGCCTGGTGTAGACAGCTTTGATGTATTTTCTCTTTATGCAGTGCTGGCGGTCATCGGCATGTCGATGCGCGATGTAGGGTCACGCTTATCACCTGCTACTATTTCTGCTTCGATGCTGGCGTTATATGGCGCTATGACGTTTGTGGTTATAGGCCTAGTTATGATGTGGTTTGGAGGAACGAAAATGCCTTCTTTGGAGGCTAGTGGCTATCTGCTAGGTATGATTTTATTTGCTTCAAGTGGGAGCTACTACGCAACTAAAGCCATGCGCTCGGGAGAAATATCGGTCATTAGCCCAATGCGC
>Ga0307995_1002072_pt1 | contig 11938 bp, 10 predicted proteins | sample EllFjometagen262_FD_203132 | JGI IMG/M metagenome (GOLD analysis project Ga0307995, IMG submission 203132) | Marine microbial communities from Ellis Fjord, Antarctic Ocean - #262 | ecosystem: Environmental > Aquatic > Marine > Unclassified | place: Southern Ocean | collected 2014-11-02
ATATTTTTTTTCATAATAATTTTTTAATAATTTTTTGAGTAGTCTGATCTAAGTAATCGAGATAAGCGATTTTTTGAGTTCCTTTATTGAGGTTTATTGATAGTTTTTTCATGCTTTCTTTAAATTGATGAAAAGCAAATTCCATTTCTTCTTGTGATACTTCAGGTCCTTTATCTTTATTATTAATCTTTGTAGCAAATTGAATTGAAATAATTAAAGTTACCATTGCTGCAGCAATCATCCAAGGGCGAATCAAAGATTTGTGTTTTGAATATTGAACTGGAAAAGCCTCTAAACTAACTTTATTATAATATCCAAAAAAAACACGATGTGGCTCCCATTTTAAGGGTAAATCTTGAGTTGAAGTAAAGTAAAGTCGCAAAATTCTCTCTTGAGAAATAGATGTTTTTCCCTCAAAATAGCTGTCCAGTAGTTTTTTAATTTTTTTAGATTCCATGGTTTTGTATTTCTAAAAATTGATTTTTTAATTTTTTTCTAATCCTTGATAAATAAACTCTTATGGTCCCTTCGGGTAAATTTAAAATTTTTGCAATTTGATCAAATTCATATTGTTCGATTTCCCTTAACTGAATAATCATTCGTTCTTTTTCAGGTAATTGATCTATTAGTTTAGAAACCCAATCCATTTCATCAGTTACCTCTATCTTTTTTTGTAATGAAATTGTTTTAGGAGCTGCTATTCGCTCATCAAGAGAAACAACTTTAGCTTGTTTTGATTTTAAACGATCTAAGCAATAATTTTTTGCAATAATCATTGAGTAGGCTTCAATACTATCAAGTTTACTTAACCTTTCCTCATCCATCTCCCACAATTTTAAAATCACTTCCTGAGTAGCATCTTCTGCCTCTTCGTTTGAAACTAAAAAACGTTTGGTAAGTCTAAACACTTTATCCCGTATACCTAGAATTTGATTTAAAAAGGGTTTTTGAATACTCAACTGCACTTTTATATTTCTTACTTATTAATTATGACGAATGTAATTTCTTTTTGTAACAGATATTATTTAATTTAGTGATAAATTAGTTAAATTCAATAACTTTGAGATTAATTTGGCTGAAGGTTTAAACCATGAAACATTATATTTCAAAATACACAACTTGCTTCCTAGTTCTATTATTTATTGGAATAGGGTTTCTAAGCTGTAAGAAAGATCCTGTTGGCTTGGAGGAGAGTCCGAGCTCATCTAATAATGATACTGACGATATTGCTATCAGTTTAGATGGTGATTTGCAAATCAGCGACTTTGTTTGGGAAGGCTTAAATAATTATTATTATTGGCAAGAAGAAGTAACTAATCTAGCAGACGAAAAGGCAGAAGATATTAAAGCCTATGCTCAGTTTATTAATAAAAATGCAGAGCCTGAAATTTTTTTCAACGAATTAAAACATCCTGATGATCGTTTTAGCTGGATTCAAGATGACTATAGAGAATTAGAAAATACTTTACAAGGAATATACTCATCTAACGGAGTTGAATTTGGACTATTATATGCTTGTGAGAACTGCAATCAATTAATTGGTTTTGTAAAATATATCCTAAAAGGATCAGACGCTGATGGAAAAAACATCAAAAGGGGTGATTTTTTTACAGGAGTAAACGGAACAGCTTTAACGGTAAGTAATTATATAGAATTACTTTTTTCTAAAAACCCTACTTACTCATTAAACATGGCTACCGCAGCATCAGGCTCATTAGCCAACAACGGTATTATAGTTGAACTGACCAAAGAAGAAAATTTTGAAACTAACCCAATTCAAGAACACAAATTAATTGACACCGCAGCAGGAAAAGTAGGTTATATTATGTACAATCAATTTGTAGCTGATAGAAGTTCTAATTTAAATGAAATCTTTGGAGATTTTAAGTCGCAAGGAATTTCTGATTTAGTTTTGGATTTAAGATATAACGGTGGTGGCTCTGTTAGGAATTGTGTTGAACTAGCTAGTATGATTACAGGTCAATTTAGAAATCAAATTTTTGCTAAAGAAGAATGGAACAGCAAACTGAATAAATTTTTAAAAGAACAACATGGAACAGAAAGTCAAATAGATCGTTTTGTAAGCACGATTTCTTCTGACGGTGAAACTATAAATTCTATTAAATTAAACCGATTATATGTTCTTACTTCGTCAGAATCTGCCTCTGCTAGCGAACTATTAATTAATGGCCTTTCCCCATTTATTGAGGTGATTCAAATAGGTGAAAATACAGTGGGTAAAAATGTAGGGTCTATCACTGTTTATGACTATATAGATAATGAACAAACTAAAAATCCTGATCATACATATGCCATGCAACCAATAGTTTTAAAAATCGCAAATAGTGATGGCTTCGCAGATTATGCAGATGGATTAGATCCTGACGTAGATGTAGAAGAAGATATTAGAAATTTAGGATCAATAGGAGATATAAATGAAACTTTTCTAGCTGTTGCTTTAAATCTTATAACAGAAACAGGTAAATTTACTATACCAGAAGCAAAATTATCTCGAAAATTTTTGGTCCAAGACCCACTATTAATAAGCCGTCAACGTATGGTTTTGGATAAAGATTTCATCAAAACACTTCAAGGTCAAGATATAAGATAATTAAGTCCTACAATGATATTTCGCCCTCTAGTTGAATAACCTTCTATCTCAATATATTTGGTGTTAAATAAATTTGTAGCATGAAGTAATAGTCTTAAAGGTATTTTCTTGAGTTTATGTTGAATACTAAAGTTTAATAAATCATATCCTTTTAAAAGAGTTTCGTTGTCCAAAGCAAATCGTTTTCCAATGCTTTGTAGGCTCAAATTCGTTTGCCATCCCTCTAGAAATAAATAATTTAATTCAGTTTGAGAAGATAGCTTTGGCAAATAGCGTAAATCACCATTTTCAGATTCAGTATATGTTAATTGTTGATTCAATTTTAACTTTGAACCTAAAAACACTGAAGCCTGAAATTCAAAACCCGAATAAACTGCTTCTTGATTTACATTTTCATAACGGTAACTTGCAAGATCATAAATTAAAGAAGGATTTTCTTTACGTTGAAAATAAGTTCCAGCTAACTTCCAGTTGGTAATATTTAAAACGAATCCACTTTCAAACGATTGATTTTCTTCAGGCTTCAAATCAATATTTCCAGAATAAATATCATATAATTGATATAAGCTTGGAGCTATAAATGCTGTACTTAATGATAATAATGCTTTTAAAGAGATGTTTTGTGATTTTATGATTTGATAAGATGGATTAATACTATAAGTAAAATGATTTCCATATGTGTTATGTGAATTCAATCTTCCTCCAACATTCATTCTAAATTGATCTGAAAGTACGGCTACTACATTTCCATAAATATCACTTTGTGAAGTGATCTGTCCTCCATCATAATCAGCATAATTATTTTGAAATAAAGCCCCTATAGTGGTGTAAAACTGTTTGCCGAAAATATATTTATTGTACAATTCTAATTGAGTGTTTTCTGCAAATGTTTGAAACGGAAAATCACTTACAAAATCCCGATCGACTTTTTGATGTCCTAAACGAAGAGAAAATTCCCCATTCTCATAATTTAAATTTGGACTAAAATGAAAACGATTCATATTAGTGTTTAAAGAGTAATTTGCGTCTTCTAAAGGAAAAGCATTATCATAATCAGATTGAATAGAAGAACGATCAAATCCTGCTGTTAAATTAAATTTTTCTAAAGAGCCATATCGTATTGATGCACCAAAATTTAAAAGAGAAAAAGGATCCACTTCTTCTCCAACAACTGCACTCATTCCGTTTGTATAATAATTTGAAATATAAGTTTTGATATTGAATTTCTCACTTCCGTGACTCAAATCTATATTGTTCTTAAACAAATTAAGTGTCCGATCAGAAGTTTGATCAGAGTCAGAACCCATAGTACTTTGTAATTGTAAATTAAATCCTTTGGAAACTTTTTTAGTTTGAATACTTATTACTCCAGTCGAAGCTGAGTTCCCGTATAGAGTGCTGGAAGCACCTTTTAAAATTTCAATAGATTCTATTTGATCTAGATTTAAGAAATTAAAATTAAAATCATTGTCTATACGCGAGGGATCCGAAACACGAATACCATCAATTAAAATCAAGACTTGTCGGTTTCTTCCACCGCGAATAGAAACGGTCTTATTTTGCCCTGCATAGGCTTGGCTTCCTAAAATTTCAATTCCTGCATATCGTTTAAGTATTGTACTTAATCCCAATCCTTGAAAACCTGAAAGAGTTTCTGAATCTATTTTAATAATTTGCTTTCCAGATTGTGCTTTTTTAATTGGAAAACGAGAGTCAACAACCACAACTTCTTCTAGCTGTTTAGTTAAAGTAAGTTGATTGATACTGTCAACTACATAGTTTTGTTGAGCAAAAAGCCCAAGACTTAACAATGGAAATATCCATCGCATTTTTATAAAAATATACATGTAATAATTTACTTAAATGTTTTCCTGAATTTATTCCCGAAGTCGAAAACGATTAAATATAGGTGGTATTTTATGAATAAAAAACAGGTTTTTTAAATTTTTTAAAAGAAAATTGAAGTACAGCAGCATAGAATAAATCACCTGCTATTGAATTGACAAAAAATGGTATTGCAAGAATAAAACAACTTGTTAAACCAGCCCAATTTAATGGATAGTAAAAATACCATACACCTAAATTACTTAATAAAAAGAAAATTGACGAAGCAGTTATTACTGTGATAAATGATATTGATTTAGCTCGAACACCAAGTGAAGAAATCAATACAAAGGACAGATAAATAATAGGCATTAATGAATGAAATCCAAGATAAATGTCTGTTATAAACATACAAAATATAGGGATAAATAAAGCAAATCGTTTGTTAACAAAATTATAACCGGTAAAAAGTGCAATACTTGTTATTGGAGCAAAATTTGGTGGATGCGGAAACAGACGAGTAATAAGAGCTAATACGACTAAACCAAAAAAAGCTTTAATTTCTATTCTATTAAATTCCATCTTAGTCTTTTTTTTAAATTATATTATTTGGTCAAATACATTTTCCTTCTTGCGTATAAATCGTAAAAGGCATCTTCTTTTAAACTATCAATAAAAAGTATACTTTCTCCTGTACTTTTCATTTCAGGACCTAATTGTTTATTAACATTTGGAAATTTATCAAATGAAAATACTGGTTGTTTAATAGCATAACCTTCTAGCTTAGGATTAAAGTTAAAATCAGTGATCTTTTTCTCTCCTAACATTACTTTAGTAGCATAGTTTACATAAGGTTCATTATATGCTTTAGAAATAAAGGGAACCGTTCTTGAAGCTCTTGGATTTGCCTCGATGACATAAACTTTATCGTCTTTTACAGCATACTGAATATTGATCAACCCAACTGTATTTAAAGCTAAAGCTATTTTATTCGTATGATCTTTAATTTGTTGTAAAATAAACTCTCCAAGATTAAATACGGGTAAAGTAGCATTTGAGTCACCTGAATGAATTCCACAAGGCTCAATATGCTCCATTATCCCAATGATATAGACATTTTCTCCATCACAAATAGCATCAGCCTCACATTCAATTGCTCCATCCAAATAATTATCTAATAGCAACTTATTATTAGGTATTTTTTGAAGTAAATCTACAACATGGGACTCCAAATCTTCTTTATTAATGACAATTTTCATTCCCTGTCCCCCTAATACATATGAAGGACGAACTAAAATTGGAAAATCCAGTTCATCTGCTAATTCTAATGCTTCATCTGCAGTTTGTGCAACTCCAAAATCTGGATAAGGAATATTGTTTTCCTTTAAAAGATTTGAGAAACTTCCACGATCTTCTGCTAAATCTAAAGATTTGTAACTAGTACCTATGATTTTTATTCCATAACGATCTAGTTTTTCAGCCAATTTAAGAGCTGTTTGTCCTCCGAACTGAACTATAACTCCCTCTGGTTTTTCATGACGAATGATATCGTAAATATGTTCCCAAAAAACAGGCTCAAAATAAAGTTTATCTGCTGTATCAAAATCGGTTGAAACAGTTTCAGGATTACAATTAATCATGATAGTTTCATAATCACATTCACTAGCAGCTAATACTCCATGAACACAACAGTAATCAAATTCTATTCCTTGTCCAATTCGATTTGGCCCTGAACCTAAAACTACAATTTTCTTACGATCTGAAACTTTACTTTCATTATCACAGAAAGGTTCCCCGTCTTTAAGTTTCATTTGGGCTTCAAAAGTAGAATAATAATAGGGTGTTTTTGCTTCAAATTCAGCTGCACAAGTATCTACCAACTTATAAACTCTTTGTATACCAAGTTCATTTCTTTTATTATAAACATGGCTTTCCATACAATTTAACATATGAGCAACCTGACGGTCTGCAAATCCTTTTTGCTTAGCCTCTAAAAGCAAGGGTTGTTTAATAGTGTCAATATTAAATTTTGAGATTTCACGTTCTAATTGATATAATTCTTCGTATTGCCCTAGGAACCACATATCAATTTTTGTTATCTCATGTATCCTATTTAAGGGGATTCCAATCTGTATTGCATCATAAATAACAAACACACGATCCCAGCTAGCATAGGTGAGTTTTTTAATGATTTGATCATAATCTTTTAATCCTTTACCGTCTGCTCCTAGACCGTTTCTTTTAACTTCAAGAGACTGAGTAGCTTTGTGAAGGGCTTCCTGGAAAGAACGTCCAATCCCCATAACTTCTCCCACAGACTTCATTTGAAGTCCAAGAGTACGATCTGATCCTTCAAATTTATCAAAATTCCAACGAGGTATTTTAACTATGACGTAATCTAGTGAGGGTTCAAAAAGTGCAGAAGTTGACTTAGTTATTTGATTCTCTAGTTCATCTAGTGTATAACCAATTGCTAATTTAGTAGCTATTTTAGCTATTGGATATCCAGTAGCTTTACTTGCTAAGGCAGAAGATCGAGAAACTCTTGGATTAATTTCAATTGCAATAATATCTTCTACTTCATCTGGACTTACCGCAAACTGAACATTACAGCCTCCTGAAAAATCTCCAATACTTCGCATCATGTGGATCGCCATATCTCTCATGCGCTGAAACGTCTTATCAGAAAGTGTCATAGCTGGAGCTACTGTTATTGAATCTCCCGTATGAATCCCCATAGGGTCCATGTTTTCTATAGTACAAATAATAACTACATTATCATTACTATCACGTAATAATTCCAATTCATATTCTTTCCAACCAATAAGAGCTTTGTCAATCATAACCTCATGAATTGGAGATGTCTCCAGACCTCGAGTCAATAATTCATCAAAATCTTCTGGCTTGTAGACTATTGAGGCACCTGCTCCTCCCAAAGTATAAGAAGCTCTTATAACTAATGGGAAACCAAATTCCTGGGCTATCTCTTTTCCTTTAAGATAAGACGTTGCAGTAGCTTGAGGAGCCATTCCTATGCCTATTTTCAACATCAACTCCCTAAACTTCTCTCTATCTTCTGTTATTTGAATTGCATCAATATCTACTCCAATCATTTTAACATTAAAGTCATCCCAAATTCCTTTTTCAGCTGCTTCAATACATAAATTAAGAGCCGTTTGACCTCCCATAGTAGGTAAAACGGCATCAATATTATGTTTTTTTAAAATCTCAATTATTGATTGGGTATTTAAAGGCTTTAGATAAACATGATCCGCCATGGTAGGATCTGTCATTATAGTTGCTGGATTAGAATTTATTAATATTGTTTCGATTCCATCTTCTCTCAAAGAACGAAGAGATTGAGTTCCCGAATAATCAAATTCACAGGCCTGTCCAATGATAATTGGACCCGAACCAATTACTAAAACACTTTTAAAGGAGCTCACTTTTGGCATGATGTATTATAATGGTCTGTTAATATAAAAAAAAGGTGCTACTTTAGAAAAGTAACACCTCAAATATTGGTTTTTTTTAACATTATTTCTTGTGGCGCGGTTCAGATGATACAGATACTTTTTTTCTGCCTTTAGTTCTTCTGGCTGCTAACACTTTTCGTCCATTAGCTGATGCCATTCGCTCGCGGAAACCATGTTTGTTTCTTCGTTTTCTTCTTGAGGGTTGAAATGTTCTTTTCATAATAATGTGTGACTGGAAATCTGTTCCTAATAAAGTCGGGCAAATATACAATAACTTTTTTGTCTTCCAAACCAGAAAAACAAGATTTCACTAATGATTTTATTTACCTTTGAAAAAAAAAATGTTTCCAAAAGTTATAAAACTCATACTAGCACTGCTCACATTAAGTTATGGCATTTATCAAATTATTGATGATTATATAGGTAATGGAATTATGCTCATTTTGCTATCTGGAATTTTTGTGTTAATATATTTTAAAAATGAAATTATATTTCTCGCTTTTTTAAGATTGAGAAAACAAGATTTTGAAGGTACTCAAAAATGGCTATCCAGAATTCCTAATACTGAACGCAACTTAGTTATTAAACAACAAGGATATTATAACTACTTGATGGGAATTATTCATTCACAAAAAAATTTAACCCAAGCTGAAAAGTACTTTAAAAAGGCTATAAAATTGGGGCTGTCAATGGATCATGATTTAGCAATGACCAAAATGAGTTTAGCTGGCATTTATTTACAGAAAAGAAGAAAAAGAGATGCACAATTACTTCTTAGTGAAGCTAAAAAATTAGATAAACACGGAATGCTTACAGGACAAATGAAAATGATGCAGCAGCAAATGAAAAAAATTTAGTAATAACCAGACTCTGGAATATCAATCTCATAATATTTCCTCGACTTGTTATTAAGATGATTTTCAATGAGCCACTTATTATGGATTTTCAATATTTTATAATTTATTTTTTGTTCTTGTGCAAATGCAGCTAGATTTTTTATTTCTCTATCCAAACCAATCTTTCTAATCGGAATAGATTGATATAGATCTTCTTTCTCGAAAACATAACCATATCGTTCATGATTGGACATGATTTCCTTAATAGCGAGAATACGAAACACATATCTACTAGTTTCTGAATTCAATAATAAATCATAATAATTATCGACCCTTTGTTTTTGCAATAAACGGTCTATTCCATTCATCCCTCTGTTATAAGAAGCTGCAGCAAGAGTCCAATTTCCAAAACGTTCTTTTGCTTTTTTTAAATAGGCGCAAGCTACACGAGTTGCTTTTTCAAGATGATACCGCTCATCCACATTACTATTGACCTCCAAGCTATATTCTTTGGCTGTTGCTGGCATCAATTGCCAAAAACCTTTGGCCCCTTTTGGAGAACGAACATTCTGTAGTCCACTTTCAATTATAGCTAGGTATTTAAAATCATCCGGAATTCCTTCTTCTTTTAAAATTTGTTCAATTAATGGAAAATATTTATTCGCCCTTTTTAAAATTAATAACATATTGGATTGCCAATATGTGTTTACAAGTAATTCTTTATCCAAACGTTCCCTAAAATCAGGATCCTCTATTGGTGTTTTTTCTCCCGAAAAACTTAAAGAATCTGGAAGCTGTAGAGCATATACTTTATAGGCCTGAATATTATCACGAATGTTAAAAGCTGTATTAAATTGGGTAAAACTTAACAAAAAAACTGTCCCTATTAATCCAAAAAAAAGGATATCTCTTCTTTTCATGCAAAAGTATATTTTAAAATTTGTACTCTAAATTAGACATTTTTTAGAAGGATCTCTGAAAGATGTTTATTAAACCAATTAGCTTGAGTTATTATAATAGCATGGCTTCCCTTTATTTTCATAAAAGGCTCATCTATATTTTTAATAGGAAAAACGGTATCCTTATCCCCGTGAATATGTATTACACTTTGTTTCGATTTAGACTGATCCCAATTAACTAGGGCATCTATTGCCCAATCCAAATAATCGGGGTTTCTTTCTGAAAGATACTTTTGATATAGCTCCAAACGTTTTTTAATCCCTTTACCAAATGTAAATAAGGCTAAGGTATCTATATTATTAATCCATTGGGTTGGAAATAATTTATGAGCATTAGTTTTTTGAGCCATTTTCATCGGCAAAGGAAGTTCCGAATTTGTTTTAATACTTGAAATAATAACAATCTGACTAACTTTTATATGTTTGGCCATTTCTTGAACTAAAACTCCCCCAAAAGAAACTCCTAAAAGGATTGGATTATCGAATTTAACTCGCTCGCACATTCTTCCCGCATACTGACTAAGACTTTCATTTTTATATGGAGGGAACCAACTTAAAAGATGCAACTTGAATGGTTCATTCATATCAATGAACTCAAAAATTTGTGGACTTGCAGCCATTCCTGGCATGCAATAAACATGAATAAGCTTCATAATAAATGTTATTTATCTTAAATTTTTGTACTTTTGTAACCTTTCAGAATATCTTCAACAAATTTAGAATTTTTAAGGTAAAATATTAATTAATTTTTCCACTATGAACGACTTAACTCTGGTAAACAATAAATTTTTAAGACAATTTGAAATTGAATTGGATAATGAATTAGCCAGAATTGAGTACTCAGAACAAGAAAGAAAAATATTTCTAACCAAGCTATCCATTCCTAAAAAAATACAAACTCAAGAATTTGAAGAAGCTTTTATTATTAAAGTTCTTGAATTCATTGAGAATAGAAAGCTTAGTGTTGTTCCTACTTCTCCAAAAATTGCGAGTTTTGTTCGAAAAAACAGACGTTATAAGCAGCTCCTCCCTGTTGGGATTAAGCTTTAGTCCTGAAACGGACATACCCTTCAGCGTCTATCTCATCCAAAACTACCTCCTGAATTGTATTAACTAGCTTAGGATTCCAAGGAGCTCTTACTTTTACATAATTTTCAGTAAAGCCAGTTATATACCCTTTTTTATTTTCTCCTTCGAAAAGAACTTTATAAAGTTTTCCCAACTGAGATTCATAAAAGGCTCTTCTTTTTTTTACAGACAAAGATCTTAACATCTTACTCCTTTTTACTCTTATCTCTTTAGTTATAAATCCTTTTAAATTTATAGCTTCAGTATTTGGGCGTTCTGAATAAGTAAATACATGTAAATATGACGCGTCTAATTCAGCCAAAAACTTGTATGAAGTCAAAAAATCTTCTTCGGTTTCACCCGGATAACCCACTATGACATCTACCCCAATACAGGCATTTGGCATCTTTTTTTTAATTAACTTAATTCGGTGAAGGTAAAGAGATGTCAAATACCGTCTTCTCATGCTTTTTAGAGTTCTATCACTCCCGCTCTGCAGAGGAATATGAAAATGAGGAACAAAACGTTTACTCTGTGCTACAAATTGAATAATTTCATCATGAATTAAGTTAGGCTCTATAGAGGATATTCTAATACGATTAATCTCCTTTATATCATCTAATGCAGTGATTAATTCTAAAAAGGTGTGTTCGTGTTTTTTGTTTCCAAACTCACCTTTCCCATAGTCCCCAATATTTACTCCAGTAAGAACAATTTCCTTTATATCTGATGATGCAATTTCATGAGCATTTTGAATTATATTTTCCAGAGTATCACTTCGGGAAATTCCTCTCGCTTGAGGAATAGTACAATATGTGCATTTATAATCACATCCGTCTTGAACTTTTAAAAAAGCACGTGTACGATCACTAGTTGAATAACTGCTTTCATAAAAATTAGCTGTCTCAATTTCACAAGAATGAATCTCTGTCTGATCATGTTTTGATAAGTCATGAATGTATTCTATTAATTTAAATTTTTCTGTCGCACCCAGAACCAAATCAACTCCATCGAGAGAAGATATTTCCTTTGGCTGCAACTGAGCGTAACATCCTATAGCAGCAATAAACCCCTTTGGGTTTTTTTTTAATGCTCTTTTCACCAATCCTTTAAGTCGTCTATCTGCGTTTTCTGTGACAGAACATGTGTTGATTACATAAATAT
>Ga0307995_1002074_pt1 | contig 11932 bp, 9 predicted proteins | sample EllFjometagen262_FD_203132 | JGI IMG/M metagenome (GOLD analysis project Ga0307995, IMG submission 203132) | Marine microbial communities from Ellis Fjord, Antarctic Ocean - #262 | ecosystem: Environmental > Aquatic > Marine > Unclassified | place: Southern Ocean | collected 2014-11-02
CGTGAAGAAATGTTATTTCTTTCTCTAAAGAGTTAATTTCTAATTGGTTTTTTTCTAAATCTATAATTAAATTTATTTTTTCTTTTAGACTCCTAATCTTAAGCTTAATTTTTTCATCGTATGGTAAAAATTGATTCCCTATAAAATGAACTTCATTTTCTCCATCCGATTTTATTATTGATGCGTCTATACCATCGCATGAAGTTCCGCTCATTAAGCCAATGGATGTGATTAAATCGTTCATTAATAGTTATTTAATTTATAAGTATTATTGTGTAAAAGTAATTTAATCAAATTCTCTATGAAAAATAACTTTATAAATGAAATTAGCACAAAGGGTTTCTTTCATCAGTGCACAAATAAAGATGAATTAACAGATTTACTCAGCAAAAAATCAATTAAAGCCTATATTGGTTTTGATTGTACAGCTCCTTGTTTACACGTTGGTAGTTTGTTGCAAATCATGTGTTTAAGATTACTTCAAAAACATGGGCATCAGCCAATTGTTTTACTTGGTGGGGGAACAACACTTATAGGTGACCCTTCTGGTAAAGATGCTACAAGAAAAATTTTAGATGAAAAAACTATCGATGCTAATATTGAGCAAATAAAAAAAATATTTCAAAAATTATTAAATTTTAAAGATAAAAAAACTATACCAATTTTTGTAAATAACGCTGACTGGTTAAGTAAATTAAAATACGTAGAATTTTTAAGAAATATTGGGAAACACTTTACGATAAATAAGATGTTAAGTTTTGATAGTGTAAAACTTCGTTTGGAAAGAGAGCAATCTCTTAGCTACATGGAGTTTAATTATATGATCTTACAAGCGTATGATTTTTTCAAACTAAATGAAGAATACGATTGTGTTTTACAAATTGGTGGTTCAGATCAGTGGGGTAATATTGTTAATGGTGTTGAGTTAATTAGAAAAATTAACCAAAAAAATTCTTTTGGGCTAACGACTCCATTAATTACACTTTCTTCAGGTGCTAAAATGGGTAAAACTGAAGATGGTGCAATATGGTTAGATGAAAAGTTACTTTCTGCTTATGACTATTGGCAATTTTGGAGAAATACAAATGACAGAGACGTTAAAAGGTTTTTAAAATATTTTACAGAAATAGATGAGTTTGAATTAGAAAAATTAATTAATAATGAAAAAAATATTAATAGTTTAAAAATTTTATTAGCAAATGAAGCTACAAAGATTTTACACGGAGAGAAAAAATCAAAAGAATCTGAAGATACTGCAAAAGAAACTTTTACAGGAAGTGGTATTGGTCAAAATCTACCAGTTATTTTTATAAAAGAGTCACTTTTAAAAAACGGAATTAACGTAATTGATTTCATTAATAATACTAAAATTTTAAATTCAAAAAGTGAAGTTAGACGAGCGGTTAATGAAAAAGGCATTAAAATAAATGATGCTGTAGTTACTGATGATAAGAAAATTATTGATATAAATGATTTAGATAATAACTATATTAAGGTTTCTTACGGTAAGAAAAAACACTATAAAATTAAGCTTAACTAATTATTTTTTTTCATCTTTTCTACAGCTCTAGTAATAAATCTAGGTGTTAAAGTTTTTACTGGATTAACAGTAGTCCTAATTTTTCCTGGCAAACCTTTCATTTTAAAACTAACTCCAAACACACCTTCGCCTATTTTATCACCAACTAAAATACCGCCTACTAAAGGTATTTTTGAAATAAGTCTGTTTAAAGTTTTTGCGGGCACTAATGTTCCACTTAAACTTACTAGGCCACTTTTTTTTTCAACATAACCCTCCATAAGAACAGAAAGGCTTGGTCCGAATGCTAAAATTTCCTCAACAATTGTTGTGTTTTTGTCAGCTTTCATATTAATTTCTAGAATATCAAAACTCATTCCTTCGCCAGATAATAAATCTGCGATGCCTCCAAGATCTGTCAAGGTTAATAATTTTGCGAAGGCTGGGGCTTTAATAACTTTAAAGTTTTCTATTGTCATTTTAGAAGCAGACTCATTGTCATCAAATACTAAGTTGTAAAGTAGTTTCCCCCCTTTAATACCTTCAAAAAATTTATAGTCTGCTAACAAAGCTTGTGGCAAATCTGAGTAAATTTCTAATATTTTTTTATTATTTTTATCTTTTTTTAAAGAAATATCTAAATATTCAGTTTTTGAAAATTCACTTTTTGCAGAAAGTTTATCAAATTTACCTTTATTAATTCGACCTATTAAATTGAAATTTTTTAATGGTATTTGTGATTTAGTAATTAAACTATTAAATTTTATTTCAATATTTTTCGTATAATTTTTTAATGAACTATTTGTGCTATCGCTTGAAAATTGCTTGTACAAATTAGTAGCATCATACTTAGTTCCAATTGCAGAAATTATTTTTTTAAAGGAAATTTTAAAATTATTGTTTTCTTTATTATTGTTAAAAGTCCGCACCTCAACAGCAGAAATTGATGCTAATTTGTTTTTATTATTTAATTTAAGATTATTAATAAGGATTAAGTTTTTATCTTCGGTGAATTTTATGTAATTAAAGATGATTTCTTTATTTATAAACTTTATTTCACTTTTTATATTACTTTTATTTTTATAGTTACTTTTAAAATTTATCAATTCTAGGATAATATTTTCACTTAAATCAAAATCAATTATGTATTTTGGTTTTTTTTTATTCAGGTCGTGTGAAATTTTAAATTTTTTATTTTCTGTTCCTCCTAAATTATATAAGCCATCAAGTGTTAAAAAGTTATTATTTTTTTTGTTTAAATTAATTTCTAAATTAGTTTTAGATATTGAAATTTTTTTTATTGATTTTTCAATAATGTTACTTCTAAAAATATTCTTTAAAATTATTTGCGATTCTGAAATATCTCCTTTAGATTTGTAATCATAGTCTATCAACTTAAATTTTTTATCAATTTTTAATGAGAAATTGTGAAGTAATGAGCCTTTTGCGATAATTTTTTTATTTTCCATAAACTTTATATTTAATCTAGAAAATAATTTATTTATTGCTTTTTCACCTAAATTGAATTGAGTATTAAATTTTCCTTCAATGTCTATTTGCTTATCTCTCTTTAAGTTAATGGATCCATTGGATATTGAAACTCCTAGATGTTTAGCATTTAACGAATTTACTAATGTTAAGTTTTTATCTGATATAAAATTAAGGCTTACATCCTGTATTAATGAATTATTTAACACTTTGATATTAATTTTTTTTACAGATCCATTTACTTTGTAGTCATAAATTTTTAAATCTTTATCTAATTTTACGTCAATTAAAATTTTTTCAACTTCTCCATTGCTCAAATTGTTGAGTAAATACTTCTTAAAATTTGATGGTTTGGTCCTCACAGCTAATTTTTGAATATCTTTAACATAAAAATTTTCAAGAGATACGATCGCTTGATTTATTTCATTTTTTGATTTTAAAATTGAAGTTATTTTTGTATATAGATTTATTTTTTTTATTGGTATTTTGACATTTTGATAAATAATTTGTGGTTCAACAGTTGAAATATATATTTGAACTTTTTTTACATCCAATTTAAGTTTTATTTTATCTAGCGAAATTTTAATGTTTGGATCTTTTTTTTTTATTTCATTGATAACTAGATTGTTAAACTTAGTCGTCTCTATTCCAATTGTAGAGAGATAAATAATTAAAAAAACAATTAACGATAATAAAAATAAAAAAAATAAATATATAATTTTTTTCATTATGATTTAAACAAGTTTCCTTCAATAAATTGATCTAAATTTCCATTTAACACATCATCTGGATTTGTGCTTTCAATTTTAGACCTTAAATCTTTTACAAGCTGGTAAGGTTGCAAAACATAAGAACGTATTTGATGACCCCAACCAATATCTGTTTTTGTGCTTACATTTTTTTGTTCTTGCGCTTCTCTTTTTTGAAGTTCATGTTCGTACAGTCTTGCTTTCAACATTTTATAACACGTTTCTTTATTTTTATGTTGTGATCTTTGATTCTGACACTGCACAACAATCTTGGTAGATAAATGAGTAATTCTAACAGCGCTATCTGTAACATTAACATGCTGACCTCCAGCTCCGCTTGATCTGTAAGTGTCAATTCTCAAATCTTTTTCATCTATCTTAATATCAATGCTATCTTCAACTGAAGGATAAACCCAAACACTTGCAAAACTGGTGTGTCTTCTAGCGCCGCTATCAAAAGGCGATATTCTGACCAGTCTATGCACGCCTGATTCATTTTTCATCAATCCATAAAGATATTCACCACTTACTTTTATCGTTGAAGATTTAATTCCTGCTTCCTCACCTTTGTGCTCACTAATAATCTCACAACTGAAAGATCTTTTATCAAACCATTTCAAATACATTCTTTTTAACATTTCAGCCCAATCTTGACTCTCTGTGCCTCCAGCACCAGCATGAATTTCTAAATATATGTCTAGTGTGTCGTTTTCACCTGATAAAAAACAACTAATCTCTGTTTTTTTTATTTCTTTTTCTATTTCTTTGATCTTATCTAGGCAATCAGAAATTGTTTCTTCATCAGATTCCTCTTTTGCGAGGCTATAAATATCTTGGAGGTTTTGTAATTCTTGTTTTGAGTTGTTAAATAATTCTATTACTGTCTCAAAATGTTTTTTTTCTTTAACAATTTTTTTTACTTTGTTATTATTTTTCCAGAAATCTTTTTTTGTAATTATAGAGTTTAAATTATCTAGCTTAGATTTAATATTATTAGTTTCAAAGATACCTCCAAATATTGTTTAATGCTTTTTCAGCTGTAATTATTTGTTGATCTATTAATTCCATTAATAAAATTGTCTAAACTTGATTAAACTATCATAATTTGATTCTTTATCTAAATTATTATTTCTCATTTTATTAATATCACTTAATTTAAAAGCCTCAATAATTGAGTCAGGATTGCTAAAATTTTCTTTTTTTCCTGTATTGTAGTTAATGGCTGCAAAAAATATTTCTTCTGGGATGGCAAATGGCTTAAATTCGTCCTTGTACAAAGCTTGTCTAACAAAATTTTTAAATATTGGTAGTGCCGCCTTAGCTCCAGTTTCGTATTTACCAAGTGTCTTTGGATTGTCAAAACCAATATATACACCCACTATTAGATTTGATGTGGCCCCAATAAACCAGGCATCATAATTGTTGTTGGTTGTTCCTGTTTTTCCGGCAAGAGGTACGTTTAAATCCCTAAGATTTTTACCCGTACCTCTTTGAACTGTTCCTTCAAGTATGGACAAAATTTGATAAGCAGTTTCTTTGCTAATAACTTGTTTGTAATTATCTTTAATGTATGGAATTAGATTTTCTGTTTCTGAGAATTTATCACATCCAATACATTTCCTTTTATCCGAATTATAAATAGTTTTACCTCTTCTATCTTGAATCCTTTCGATAAGAATAGGATTAATTTTTTTACCTCCGTTAACGAAAGTGGAATAAGCATTTGTGATTTGTAGCAAAGTTGTTTCTGCCGAACCTAATGATACAGACAGTAATTCTGGTATTTCGTTGTAAATACCTAAATCATTTGAGAGTTGTAATATTTTTTCTACGCCCAAGTCTTGAGCAATTCTTACAGTCATTAAGTTTCTAGAATATTCGACACCTTTTCTTAAGGTAGTTGGACCATAAAATTCTTTACCATAGTTTTCTGGTTTCCAATTTTTTAAACCCACTCCTTGTTGGGCTGTAAAAGGAGCGTCTAAAATTATAGAATTTGGAGAAAAATTATTTTCTAAAGCTGTTGCGTAGACGAAAGGTTTGAAAGAAGAACCAGGTTGTCTTTTTGCTTGCGTCGCTCTATTAAATTCACTTGAATTAAAGCTAAACCCACCAATTAAAGCTTTCACTTTTCCGCTAAATGGATCTATTGCCACTATAGCCCCATTAACTTTTGGATACTGCTTTAGCTCCCACTTTCCATTTAAGTCTTTATGTACATAAATTACATCATTAATTTTAAATGCATCATCAATAGTTTTATTTATTGCCCACTTTAAGTCATTGACTGAAATAATCCCACGCTCTTTTTTATCTAAAGTTTTAAAAATTATTTTCGACTCATCCACATTTTTTATTTCAGCTAAATTCCATTTTAAGCTCGAATCAATTTTTTTTTCTTTCAAAATCAGTTTCCAATTTTTTTTAATTTTTGTATTAAGAATTGGTCCTCTCCAACCGTGCCTTCTGTCATAAGACTCTATTCCCGTTCTTAAAGCGCTTAGTGCATAAAGTTGATAATTAACATCTAGTGCAGTTTTGATCGATAAACCCTCTGCATAAAGTTTATCAAATCCATAATTATTTTTAGTAATTCTTCTAATCTCTTCAGTATAATAGTTAGCTTCTTGAAGAAGTTTAATTTTTCTTTTTTTTAAATTAATTTCTTCTAGTTTATATTTTTCTAATTCATTATTACTAATAAAATTATTTTCATTTAAATTTTGTAAAACTAAGTTTCTTCTTAATTTCGCTTCTTCATAAAATTTAAATGGATTATATTTGCTTGGGGCCTTTGGTAAAGCAGCTAACAAGGCAACTTCTGAGTAACTTAACTCTTTTACTGACTTATCAAAATATTCTAAACTTGCTGCTGCAACACCATAAGTTCCGCTCCCTAAGTATATTTGATTTAAATACAGTTCTAAAATTCTTTCTTTACTGTAAGCTTTTTCGATTCTAAATGCTAAAATAGCCTCTTTTATTTTTCTTTTAATGGAAACTTCATTTGTTAATAAAAAATTTTTTGCAACCTGTTGTGTTATTGTAGAGGCGCCTTCTAATCTTTTGTCATTAACAATGTTTTTAAGATTGTTAATTACAGCCCTTATTATTCCCTGTGGATCTATGCCTGGGTGGGTAAAAAAATTTTTGTCTTCGGCTGAAAGAAAAGCATTTATTATAGTTTTTGGTATTGCGTCGTAAGGTACAAATAGTCTCTTTTCTATTGCATATTCTGCGATAAGATCTCCGTTGCTGGCATATACTCTGCTAGAAACAGGAGGTTCGTAATTTTCTAATTTTTTATAGTCAGGCAGCCCAGAGGAAAAATACCAAAGCACAGAAAACAGCAGTAAAAAAATAGACAGAACTATAATGATTGCTGTTTTAATTAGAGTGTTAAAATGACTAAACATGATTCATTTGATGTAAAACTTAAATTTTGGCTATCTTAAGGCGTGTTTATAGACTTCATTGTTAGTGATAAAAATCAAAAAGTTTTGTATACTGTTTATATGAAAAATTTAAAAAAAAATTTATTAAATATAATCACTAAAGGAATTTACTCAGAATGGAAAAAAATTTATATATTGATGCCTCGCATCCAGACGAAACTAGAATTGTTCTTAAGTCGGATAATGGAGTTGAAGAATATGAGTACGAAGATAAGAACAAACTAAATTTCAAAAATAATATTTATTTAGGCACAGTAAGCAGAGTTGAGCCCTCATTGCAGGCAGCTTTTATTAATTTTGGAAGAATAAAACATGGTTTTCTTGCCTTTAATGACATTCAGTCAGATTATTATCAAATTCCAACTGAAGACAAAGAAAAACTTAAAGAAGCGGAAGAAAAAATAAGAGAAGACTTAAAAAATAAAAACTTAGATGATTCAAGCAACGAAATTAATTCAGGCAACGAATTAGTAAATGATGATAGTAAAATTTCAGAAAATAATGGTGATAAAACTGAAAAAAGTGAAAATAATTCTGATTCTGAAATAGAAAAAAAAAATACTAACGTAAGAGAAAAATTAAACAATTCGTACGGCGTTAAAAGATATAGAATTCAAGAAGTAATAAAGCCAGGTCAAGTTATTTTAATTCAAGTAATAAAAGATGAAAGAGGAAATAAAGGAGCAGCATTAACCACTTTCATATCTTTGGCGGGGAAATGTATAGTTTTAATGCCTAGTACAGCTAAAGGTGGAGGAATATCTAGAAAGATTTTTAATTCTAGCGACAGGACAAAAATAAGAAATATTTTAAATCAAATTGAAATTCCAAAAAGTATGGGAGTTATAGTACGAACAGCAGGAGCTAATAAAACCAAAAATGAAATTGAAAAAGATTTTAAAAATACTTTAAAAACTTGGGATCAAATTCAAGATAAAGCGTTAGACTCTAATGCTCCTTCATTAATTTACGAAGAGGGAGATATTATAAAAAGAGCTCTAAGAGATATTTACGATAACGATACTTCTAATATTTATATTGATGGTAATGATGGATATCAAAAAGCTAAATCATTTATAAAAGAACTGATTCCAAAAAGTGCAAAATTCTTAAAAAAACATAAAGGTAAAATTCCTTTGTTTCATGAGGCTGGAATTGAGAAAGAACTTAACGATCTTTTTGATCCTGTAGTAAAACTAAAATCTGGAGGTTATTTGGTAATCAACCCGACTGAAGCCTTGGTGGCAATAGATATTAACTCGGGCCAATCTATTAAGGCTTCAAACATTGAAAAAACAGCTTTGAATACTAATTTAGAAGCCGCCGAAGAAATAGCAAAACAAATTAAGATTAGAGATTTATCGGGTCTAATCGTCATAGATTTTATCGACATGATAAACTTTTTTAACAGAAGATTAGTAGAAAAAAAAATGAGAGACTCTATCAGAAGAGATAGAGCAAGAATCCAAATTGGTAAAATTAGCACTTTTGGATTATTAGAAATGACAAGACAAAGGCTAAGAGAAGGATCGATTAAATGGGAAACGAATCTAACCCTGGAGTCTTTCGCTTTAAAGTTAGTTAAAAAAGCAGAAATGCTATCATTTACTGGAAAGGTAAAAAAAATAAACGTTCATATTACTGAAAAAGTTAAGATTTATATTGAGAAGATTTTAAAAAAACAAATTATGTATTTTGAAGATAAGTTTAAAATAAAGATTAGTTTTCTTTCAGATCCTCATCTAATTATTCCTGAGTATAGTATAAATTTATTAGATAAAAATAATAAAACAATTAATAAGATTGAAAATATAAATAAAATAGATGGGCTTGAAGAAGAATCTAAAGTGAAAGTAAGTAAGATAAAAAATACTACAACGAATAAAAAAAATAAAAGCTCTCCATCAGAAAAAGTAAAGAAAATTACCGATAAAAAAGATAGTAAAAAAAATCTCAAAACTTTATGGGTACGTAGAAAAAAAAAGGTTGCTTAGATTAGACCTTTGAGAGGACTGCTAGCGACGGCATAAAACAATTTGGGCATTCTACCTGCAACAAATGATTGACGACCAGAAATTACTGCGTTCTTAAATGATTCGGCCATTAAAAATGAGTTTTTGGCTTTAGCGATTGCACTGTTAACCAAAACTCCGTCACATCCCAATTCCATTGCTATAGTGGCATCAGAAGCTGTGCCTATTCCAGCATCAACTATGATCGGTACTTTTGCGTTCTTTATTATAATAGAAAGATTAATTTTATTTTGTATTCCTTGACCTGAACCTATTGGAGAAGCTAATGGCATTACAGCAGATGCACCTAGATATTCTAATTCTTTTGCTAGTAGAGGGTCGTCTGAACAGTAAACTAATACTTTAAATCCTTCTTTAACTAATACTTTTGTCGCTTTTAAAGTTTCTATCATGTTTGGATATAAAGTTTTTTTATCACCCAAAACTTCAAGCTTAACCATTTTCCATCCACCCATTTCTCGAGCTAATCTTAGCGTTCTAAGAGATTCATCGGCGTTAAAGCATCCAGCGGTATTAGGAAGATATTTAATTTTTTTTGAATTTAAATAATCAGTTAACAAAGGTTTTTTTTTATCTAAAATATTAACTCTTCTAACTGCTACAGTAACCATGCTTGCACCAGAAGCTTTTACAGCTCTGGCAGTTTCTTTAAGGTTTTTATATTTTCCTGTTCCTACAATTAATCTTGATTTTAAAACCTGATCACCTACTTTAAAAATATCTTTTTTCATAATAATTAACCACCACCAATAAAGTGTACTATTTCGATTGTATCTTTGTTCTTTATATTGATTAATTTATATTTATTTTTATTTATAATTTTACCATTTAATTCAACTGCAATTTTTTTACTATCAATTTTATATTTTTTTAACAATGTGGTTATAGAGTATTTACTATTTAATTTTATTTTCCGTCCATTTAATTGTATTTTTGCCATAATTAAGATATTTAATATACTTACTTTTCAAAAAATGAAGCACAAAATTATTATTATTAACGGGCCAAATCTTAATCTTTTAGGGGAAAGAGAGAAAGAAAAATATGGAAATATAACATTAAAACAAATTGAAAAAGACTGTAAAAATTTTGCAAAAAAAAAAAATATTCAGATTACTTTTAAGCAAACAAATATTGAGGGTAAAATTGTAGACTATATTCAGGATTCTAGAAAAAAATATGATGGATTAATAATTAATGCTGCTGGGTATACACATACATCTGTGGCAATTAGGGATGCCTTAATGATATTAGCTATACCTATTGTAGAATTACACATTACAAATATTTACAATAGAGAAGAATTCAGGCATAAATCCTTAATAAGTAAAGCTGCAAAAAGTATTATTTGCGGATTTGGAGTCAAAGGATATGTTCTAGCTTTAGAAGGACTTAAGGAGATAATCAAAAATGAAAATAGATAAAAAATTAATTAAAGAACTTGTAGATAACTTAGATGAATTTAAGTTGTCTGAATTGGAATACCAAATCGGTGATACTAAAGTAAAAGTTTCTAAATGGGCAGAGATGACAAGTGCAAATAGAGTATCTGAACAACAAACTTCTGATAAAAAAAAATTAAGTGATGAAGAAGAAGGTGTTGCAATAAAATCTCCTATTATCGGGACAGCTTACTTAGCTCCAGAACCAGGAGCAAAACAATTTATTAAAGTTGGAGATACAATTAAAAAAGGACAAACTATATTGATCGTAGAAGCCATGAAAACTATGAATCATATACCGTCTACTAGTGATGGAGTGGTAAAGAATATTTTAATTAAAGATGGGCACCCAGTAGAGTTTGGCCAAACTTTGATTCTTTTAAAATAAATTTAATGTTTAAAAAAGTTTTAATTGCTAACAGGGGAGAGATTGCTGTTAGAATAATAAGAGCATGTAAAGAATGGGGTATTAAAACAGTAGCCGTTCATTCAGATGTTGATACTGAGTCAATGCATGTAAGACTTGCAGATGAAAGTGTATGTATAGGTTCGCATCAACCACAAAATAGCTATTTAAATATTTCATCCTTAATGTCAGCAGTTGATTTAACGGGTGCTGAGGCAATTCATCCTGGCTATGGCTTCTTGTCTGAGAATTCAAAATTTGCAGAAGTTGTTACTAAACATGGAATTAAATTCATAGGACCAAGTTCTAAGCTTATTAGTGAAATGGGTGACAAGATTCAAGCAAAGAAAATAGCAAAAAAATATGGTCTACCAATTATTGAAGGTTCTGAAGGTGGAGTGAAATCTTTTGAGGAAGCTAAGTCTGTTTGTAAGGAAATAGGATACCCAGTACTTATTAAAGCAGCAGCTGGAGGTGGTGGAAAAGGAATGAAGATAGTTGATGAAGAAGACAAACTTGAAAATCTTTTTTTAACTGCCAAAACTGAAGCTAAAAAATATTTTGGTAACGATGAGTTATATATTGAAAAATATTTTAAACATCCTAGACATATAGAAGTGCAAATAATTTCTGGTAAAAATAGAACAATTCATTTAGGTGAGAGAGATTGTTCAGTTCAAAGAAGACATCAAAAATTGATAGAAGAAACTCCTAGCCCAGTTTTAACGCAAGAACAAAGAAGTGATATACTCAATAAAACAGTAAAAATGGTTGAACAAATTGGATACGAGGGAGCAGGCACTGTCGAATATATCTACGAAAATGGAAAGTTTTATTTTT
>Ga0307995_1002083_pt1 | contig 11896 bp, 12 predicted proteins | sample EllFjometagen262_FD_203132 | JGI IMG/M metagenome (GOLD analysis project Ga0307995, IMG submission 203132) | Marine microbial communities from Ellis Fjord, Antarctic Ocean - #262 | ecosystem: Environmental > Aquatic > Marine > Unclassified | place: Southern Ocean | collected 2014-11-02
AAAAGGCGATGCTGCATTTAAAAAATATGGTGAAAAATCAACAAACGGAGTGATTGAGATTATAACAAAAGAAAAATAATTTAAAACGCATCCACGCCTATAGTTCCTAACCCTCTAAGTAGACGGTCACAGGTTCGAATCCTGTCGCGTTCACAAGACAACAAAGCTATTTCAGATAATTAAATTAAATCAAATGAAAAAACTACTATTACTATTGGCCCTATTCGTAGGGATAAATTCTTACGCACAACAAGAGGTTGAGGCTAGGGAATTGACAAAGAAAGAGATTAAAGCTCTTAAGAAACAAAAGAGGTTTAATAAGCAAGTCGCTCGATACGCTGCTAAAGGTTTAAATGCTTATGGTATCAATGAGCAAGCAATCAACATTGCTTTTGCTATACGGTATCATGTGGGAAATTCCCCGAAGAACGGAAACTTTGTATTGAAGCCATCAGCGTCGCTATCTAATGGAAGAACATACCCGCTGTGGATTATTGATGGTATTCAATATGATTGGCCTCCTCAGATTAGCTTAACTACCATCAGAGAAGTAAGAGTATTGGAAACACTGTCAGAGATTACGAAATACGGGCAACAAGGTAGAGCTGGTGTGATTGAAATCAAAACAAACTTATCAATTGGATAGTAAAGCAAAAAAGGCAAGCGCATACACTGAGATGTTATCATTACACCAGGAAAATGTTTTATTACCCCAAAACATTTAGTTGATAATCAATATTTTTATATAACACGTTGGCAGTAATTATAAATACAGTGTAACAACCTTAATTTCTGACTTTAGCCTAATTACTAAACCATAGGCATATCATCTTCAGGTATTTATAATCCTTGTGAATAAGTTTAGGATTTTTTTTAACTTTAGGGTATGGATGGTTTAACAAAAATTCAAAAAATATTAATTGCGGCTATACTTTGGATTGCTACTGGAGTCTTTGCATATTTCTACTTTATCAAATAGCTTAGAGGTATGTTTAAAAAAGTTCTTTTATCAATTACATTGATTTTTATACTTCTAATTACATTGATTTTTGGAGGGATAAGATTTTTTTTGAATGTAAATGAAATTCCTATTTATGACTATAGATTGATTTATGATTTTATATTTAACAATAATGATGTAAATCAGTTTAATAATTTATCTGAATTATTAGGGTATGAGAAAAATGATAAGCTTCTGATTATTCATGCTGATGATTTGGGCTTGTCTAACTCTGTCAATCAAGCTTCTTTCGATGCATTAAATAACCAATATGTTAACTCTGCAAGTGTAATGATTCCTGCTCCCAATTCAGCTGAGGTGGCTGACTATTTTAAAGAAAATCCCAATATAGATTTAGGTCTTCACCTGACTTTTACATCTGAATGGAAAGATTATAAATGGCATGGTATTAGTCAAAAAGATTCTATTCCATCTTTAATTAACAATAATGGTAATTTCTATGAAAAGAAAAAAGAAATTATCAAAAATTCTAATCCAGAAGACATAAGAAAAGAATTACAAGCGCAAATAGATTATGCAATATCTATTGGAATAAAACCAACTCATCTTGACAGTCATGAAGGGGTTTTATTTTTTTCGCCAGAATTTTTCAAAATTTACCTTGAAGTTTCAGAGAAAAATAGACTTCCTGTTTTCGTTCCAAAACTTTTAGCACCTCATTTTAATAATAATTTTCCTCAACCTAAGAATTTAGTTGTTGTAAAAATGTATATGGCTGATAAAAATATTTCTTTTGAAGATTGGCCCGAATACTATGACTCTATACTAAATAATTTAAACTCAGGATTAAATGAAATAATTGTTCACCTTGGTTATGATAACAATGAAATGAAAAAAATTACTTCAAATAGAATTGCTTTTGGTTCAAAGTGGAGAAATTTAGATTATGATATAATATCTAGTCCTGAATTTAAAGCCTCACTAATTAAAAATGATATTAAATTAGTGTCATGGCGACAAATTAAAGATCTATTATACCCTTAAATACTTTGGGTTTAAGTTTGTTTTTCAAGAATCAAAGTTTAAAATACACCCTAAAAAATCTGACCCAAAAGTTTAAATAATGATCCCCACTAGGTCTAAATAAATCCATTTTCTTTTTTGGGAGCACTTCGCTATATGGGTATATTATCTGATACCTCTATTTATCTAAGTTAATTATAATTATTTTTAATAGTTATAACAGAACCAGATTTTATTTCTTAGACAAACTAGCCACTGTAGCGTTATTTAAAATTTCTAATGTTTTATCCCTCACTTCTATAAAAATAGATTTTATTCTACAGTTAGACTCATCACACTCATCGCAAGATGCGTAATAATTCAATGAGACACAAGGTAGCATAGCAATAGGGCCATCCATAATCCTCATAAGCTCAGTCATATTGATCTCCTCCGGTTTTTTTAAAAGAGTATATCCCCCATCTTTACCTCTTTTACTATTTAATATTCCATTGTTTCTTAGATCTCTCAAAATACTTTCCAAAAATTTATGTGGAATTTTTTCATTAACTGCAATTTCAGAGCTCATCACAGCGCACTTTTCCTTGCCCTTATCTGCAATATACAAAATGGCTTTAATGGCGTATTTACATTTCTTTGAGATCATAGCGTAAAGATATCTAACAAAATTATAATAAATATATAGATATTTAATTCCTACTAAGTCTATAGGTTTAGTATTAATTATTACATTTACCTTTTTTAAATTGGCAATCCCATGATAGTAGAGGCTATATATACAGAAAAGCAAAGGACAAAAAAGAAAAAAATAGAGGGAGAAAAACTGAGTAGGAGCATACTAAAATCTATAAGCTGGGTTTAATTATCTCTAATACTTTTGATAATTATGAACAATATATATTGCGGGAACGCACAGGAAATGAAGAAAAAGAGTTAGATAAAAGTTTCCGATTACGTTTGTCCATCAACTCTGTAATATTATAAATAGACTATTTTAATAATGAAAATAATTTTAGAGCCTTGGCCTTGGTATATAGGAGGTCCCTTGATTGCATTAATTCTTTTTTTACTCCTCTATTTTGGGAAAAATTTTGGAATGTCTTCCAATCTTAGAACCCTTTGTGCCATATGTGGTGCAGGGAAAAAAATAAGCTTTTTTGATTTTGATTGGAAAACTCAACAATGGAATTTATTAGTAGCGGGAGGTGCTGTTATTGGTGGCTGGATTGCATCAACCTGGCTTTCTAATGATCTAAGTGTATTGATTCATCCTGATACAATTATCAAACTTAAAGGACTAAACATTCAAAGTGCTGGATCCAGTTATATGCCAAAAGAATTATTTAGCCTAAGTGCATTAACTAACCCCGCGGCCCTAATTTGTTTATCATTGGGTGGATTTTTAGTAGGTTTTGGAGCTCGATATGCTGGAGGGTGTACTTCTGGACATGCCATTTCAGGATTGAGCAATTTACAGTTAGTTTCTCTCTACTCCGTAATTGGATTTTTTATTGGAGGACTTTTGATGAACCATTTTTTACTTCCCTATTTACTTTAAATATGAGACAATTTACTTTTTTATCGATCGGTATCCTTTTTGGTATAACTATGTTTAAATCTGAAGCAGCTTCATGGTTTCGTATTTATGAAATGTTTCAATTTAAATCCTTTCATATGTATGGAATTATTGGGTCTGCATTATTTTTCGGGATAATTATTATTCAATTAATTAAACGGTTTAAGCTAAAATCAGCCTATGGAGAACTTATTATTATTCCTGATAAGCAGAAAAGCTTTAATCGGTATCTTATAGGAGGTGTCATTTTTGGCCTTGGCTGGGGGCTTTCTGGAGCGTGTCCAGGACCTCTGTTTACTCTTTTGGGTGCAGGATTTTCACCAATCCTAATCGTCATTTTCTTTGCCATGCTAGGAACTTGGACTTATGGAAATCTGAGGGATAAACTTCCGCACTAATAAACCTTAAGCAGTTGCTTTCTTTGCTTTTTTAGGTTAACCTATTTAAGAAATGAATTATCCGAAGCAATTGAAATTGAGCCAACTTTGGCTGATGCCTATTCAATGAGAGGAAATATTGGACAAGTACAAAAGCTAATCTCTAAATTTCAAATAAAGCGCAACTAGACAAAGAATTGATCCCATGGGCAATAGAAAAAGAGCTATTAGAAGTAGGTAAAATTCCCTCTTGTTAGTTTGCTCTACTCTTCTAGGGATGTCTGCTAAATTCTTTTTAAAAGTCTCAATGAAGTTTTTCATTTAAAGATACTTTTCACTCAATTCTATGGCATCAAAATTGCCTTCTGGATTAATTGTTTTAAAACGCTTTTTAATTAGATCCTGTAATTCAGATGACAGTTGATTGAAGTCTGGTAACACCTGTATGCGTTTTCCTTTTACCTTTTCCCACCTGCGTTCTTTTTCCTTTCTATAAAGTCTTTCAAAAGCCCACTCATCTGCCCTACTAAATGGTGTTAGAATAGTACTTTTTATAGTAATCTCACGAAGAATCACCTTTGCAATTTTAGCTGAATCCGACAAAGTCACCTCTTTTAATCCATGATTGAATTTACTAAAGTCGCCATTAATAGCAAGCTCACTTAATTCTTCATTAGTTTTATTCGCAAAAGCTTTTTCGTCGCTGATGTTAATAACCTGACATTGATCTTGTTTTGAAATGAAGGGAACCTCATCATTATTGATTAATTCAGTTCGATTATTAAAATCTTCAAAAACAATTTTTAAAATTTCAAGGATACCGTATTCCTCTAAAATATGGGTTTGCAAGACGTCTAATCGCGTTTGATCTTCTGACAAGTAATGTCGCATTACGCTTTGTTCTTTATGTCCTAGCTGGGCGTTCAAATCAGCTTGTGATGCTCCTAAATCTTGACCAACTTTAGTGATGGTGTGTCTTGCTTGTTGGGTTGTAAAACCAAAGCATTTTCTTTGTGCATCTGACCATGACTTTCTTATATCTAGCCACTTAGTTGCTCCAACATTTGTATTTACATCAAAATTAAAAAGTCTTAATCTATCCTCTCCTTCGTAAGCTATTTCTGGTTGTGTGGCTTTGATTAATCTATAAAGTATATCCCGAATCATAAGCGTGGGGAATAAATTAACCATCATTGTAAATTTTACATCTGTTTTTGATCTTTTAACCTTAACGTGAGTTCTATTTACAAAATGGTTTTTGTAGTGAGCGCCAGCAGTGGGAAAATAATCTTCAAGATCTAAATCAGGATTTACTGGTTCACATAAATGATCTTCTGAAAGTAAAGCTATGTCTTTCCCGTCCATTCCCATTAAACACAAACTGTATAGCCACCACAGGAAAGCTGTGAACTGATGAAGTGTTCTAACATTGTTAAGTCCTTCCATGATCTCAGCAAAAAACACCGCTGTATTGTCACCAGCAATTTCAGTGGGGATCAATTTATTTACAGAAAATGGCTTAAGCATAGGGGATTTATTTAGATCAGTCATTTTATCTAATGTCTTTAGATAGCCCGCTACCGTATTTTGTTTGTAGCCACCTTCTTCCTTTATAATCCTTGTAATTTCTTTGACGTTATCTAAGCTGTTTAAATGAACAAAAGTTAAGCCCTGAAGATCTTTGTAGCCTAAACGCTCAAAAAGCCCCTCTAAAGCGTTTAAATTCATTTTATGCTTATCTATTGTTGATTGAGCAAGCTTTAGTTTTGGTTTTAGGCTTTTTATAAAGTCAGTAAGCAACTCATCATTGGTCTTATTTAGTATAAAATTAAACCCTTCATCGATGGTCATCTTACCTTCAGCCATTGAATACCGAACATGTTTAAGCCTGTCTTTTAATCTATTAAGTGCTTCACGTTCTATTTCTAGTTTTTTTTCATGTGATCCCTTAATCCAATTATTATTTTTATCCCATGATTGCTCAGGAATCTTAATTGGTGTCACTTTACTTTTCTTAAATTTCTTAAATTTGTATTGAATGTAAATCGAGTAATTTCCTTTACTATCAGCATTTAAACTGTTTGTAGTGAAAATAAAGTTATGATTAGCACCTCTCATCTACCTTATGTCTTATTTACTAACAAAGTTACTGAACTTTTAATGAACTCTTAAGAATTAATCGTACATTCATATAAGTACACTATATATAATGCATAAGGAAGGTTTAGATAATGAAATTAAGGGGTCATTATACTTTGACAGGGTAGAGGTCGGGGGTTCGAATCCCTCAACACCTACAAAAGCTCCCGGCATATTGTCGGGAATTATTATATTTTTTCACGAAACATATGCTAAACTAAGCATGAATTTCAATATGAAACTGCTGCTTCTTTTTTTGGCTACTGCTAAAAATTGATCAAATCCTAACGACGAAATAAATAAGATCATTATAAATGGATTTTTCTTAATTATGATCTAATTCAAGAGAGATAGAATTTTTTATCTTTAATATATTAAAAATCCTCGTTAAGTTGGTATGAGAAAATTCACAATTTTTGTTTTGATGGTTCTTAATATTATGTCATGTAATAATGATGACAGAATAATTGAGATTAAAAAAAAAATTGATAATAAAAGCTGGTTAACAAGATTTGAATTATTAGACTGTCCAAGATATGATCAGATTACAAATACAACATGGAACTTAGATGGCTTTATTCTTTTTCATACAGATGGACTCAGACAAATGGCTCTCAGCGGAAGTGCTCTTCGATTAAATGAGGAGTATTGTGATTTTGGGCTATTTGGCGGAAATATCCCAGGAGGAATGGGAGATGATTTTGAAAACGTCGGATATGGAGAAAGACTTGAATTAAATGAATGGCTTATTGCAAAATATACAATAACAGAATTTTATCCAGACAACTGGATTATGTATCGTGTGTCAGATGGGTACTGGGAACGATGGGACCTTGCAAATAGCGATCCAGGAGAGCTAAAACCGTTTATTTTACTAAATAGTTTAGAATGAAAAATTCATTTAAAGAGAATTAAAAAACCACTTTATTATTCAAATATTTTCAGACAAATAATTTTTAATTATTTTAGAACATGAGAGAGGAATTAAAAATTATTTTGGGTTCAAATTATGGTATTGATTTTTTTACTTCTGTTGATGCTTATGGAGAAAAATTAGAAAGAGAAGGTATTCTGGTTTTCCCAAAATTCATTAATGAAATTGGTATATCCCATATATTAAATGAAGCAGAAAAAGTAAAAGATCAAGCTTATCAAAGCAGATCAGAATATAATGTTTATGTAAAGCCCAATGACCCTAACTTTAATAAAGACAGTGCTCGAAATCGAATAATGCACACAACTAAAAAATGTATTCCCAATGATTTAATTTCAAATCATTCACCATTAATTCAATTATATAATTCCCCACTAATAAGAATTTTTTTTGCTTCTCTTTTTAAGGTTCCAAAATTATATCCATATTCCGATCCACTTTCCAGTATAAATATTAATTATTATGGAGAAGGTGATGCCTTAGGATGGCATTTTGATAATTCAGATTTCACTATTACATTATTAATTAAAAACTGTAATCAAGGTGGAATTTATCAATACTTTACAGACATGCGCTATACTGATGATGGTGATGAAAATTATCAAGTAGTAGAAGATGTTTTAAATGGTTTGCGCTCTCCTAAAACTGCCTATTCCAACGCAGGGGATCTTATGCTTTTTAAGGGAAATAGATCATTACATAAAGTTACTGAAGTTGAAGAAGGTGAAAGAATTCTTGTTACATTAAATTATAACATAAAATCAGGAGTACCCTTGTCTAAACAATCTCGGCTTACTTTTTTTGGCAGATCTGAATGATTTTTTGTTGTTTTATAAAGTATAGTAAATAAATTTTCTCACATATTTTTTTCATTCAATCTTTTGATGGAATGTATAATCGTTTTTAGGTTTTATAAATAATAGTTACATTTAGAGCTTGTTATGAATAAAAAACCGACTACTTATTGGAAAACTAATTTAAAATATTTAGCAATCCTATTAACTATATGGTTTGTGGTTTCATTTTTTTTTGGAATTATACTTGCCGAAACACTTAACCAATATCAAATCGGAGGTTTTCCTCTTGGATTCTGGTTTGCACATCAAGGATCAATTTATGCATTTGTCATTTTGATATTTGTATATGTTTATTTGATGAACAAACTTGATAAAAAATTTGATGTTGATGAGGTTTAAAAACTAACAAAATAATTATGAGTGCACAAACTTGGACCTATATATTAGTAGGGGTAACTTTTCTAATATATATTATCATTGCTATAATTACTCGAGCAGGATCCACAAAAGAATTTTATGTTGCTGGAGGGGGCGTGAACCCCATTGCTAATGGAATGGCTACAGCAGCTGACTGGATGTCTGCAGCTTCTTTTTTGTCAATGTCAGGATTGATTGCATTTATGGGTTATTCAGGAGGTCAATATCTAATGGGTTGGACTGGAGGATATGTGCTTTTAGCGTTATTACTGGCTCCCTATCTCAGAAAGTTTGGGAAATTTACCGTTCCTGATTTTATAGGTGAGAGATATTACTCAAAAAACGCACGTTTAATTGCTTTAATATGTGCCTTATTTATTTCTTTCACATATGTAGTTGGTCAAATGAAAGGAGTAGGGGTTGCTTTTGCACGTTTTTTAAATGTTCCTTTTGATACCGGTGTATTAATTGGGATAGGTATCGTATTTTTTTATGCAGTATTAGGTGGAATGAAAGGTATTACGTATACTCAGGTTGCTCAGTTTTGTGTATTGATCTTTGCATTTACAGTGCCTGCAATTTTTATATCTCTTCAAATGACAGGCAACCCTGTTCCTCAATTAGGACTAGGATCTAAAGGTACCGATGGAGTCTATTTATTGGAGAGACTAAATCAGCTTTCTGTTGATTTAGGATTTGATGCTTATACCAGTATTGATCGAAGTAATTTGATTAATATGTTTTTTATAACAGGAGCACTCATGTTCGGAACTGCAGGATTACCTCATGTAATCGTTAGATTTTTTACAGTGCCTAGAGTAAAGGATGCTCGAATTTCTGCTGGTTGGGCTCTACTTTTTATAGCTATTTTATATACAACTGCTCCAGCAGTAGCTGTTTTTGCAAGAACCAATATAATTGACACACTTTCTAATTCTTCTTATGCTGATGTTCCACAATGGTTTACTAATTGGGAAAACACAGGATTACTTTCTTTTGAAGATAAAAATAATGATGGTAAAATTCAATATGTTGCTGATGAAAATATTAATGAACTAACTATAGATAGAGATATTATTGTATTGGCTAATCCAGAAATCGCCAATTTACCAGCATGGGTTATTGGTTTAGTAGTAGCAGGTGGATTAGCAGCTGCACTTTCTACTGCGGCAGGACTTTTATTAGTGATTTCAACCTCAATTTCTCACGATTTACTTAAAAACTATCTCAGACCTGATATTAGTGAAAAAGGAGAGTTGTTTGCAGCAAGAGTTTCAATTGCAGTGGCTGTTATGGCTGCTGGTCTAGCAGGACTAAATCCACCAGGGTTTGTTGCGCAGGTAGTCGCTCTTGCTTTTGGCTTGGCAGCCTCTTCATTTTTCCCTGCAATTATTTTAGGAATTTTTGATAAAAGAATGAATCGTGAAGGAGCCATGAGTGGAATGATTATTGGAATTTTATTTACCGCCTCTTACATTATATACTTTAAACCACAATTAGGAGGGCCTGGACTTCCAGAAGATTTTTGGTGGGGTATTTCACCAGAAGGTATTGGAACCTTAGGAATGATTTTCAATTTTATAATAGCACTTATAGTTTCCCGGTTAACTGAAGCGCCTCCAAAGGAAGTTGTGGAACTTACTGAACGTATTCGAACTCCTCGAGGAGGATCTCAAGTTTCTTCAGGTCAAATGCATTAATTTTAAGGAAAATAAAAAAAATGAATCATAAAATCCAATCTCTTTCGGGCTATATTAATGAGTATCAAGAAAGTATTGATCAGCCCGAAAAATTCTGGAATGGAATAGCAGAATCCTTTCATTGGCAAAAACCTTGGGATAAAGTTTTGTCATGGGAGCCTGAGGGTCCTAACGTTAAGTGGTTTGAAAATGGTAAGTTAAATCTTACTGAAAATATTTTTGAAAGACATCTTTTCACTCACGCAAACAAAACTGCTATTATATGGGAACCTAATGACCCAAAAGAAGAGGGAAGAAAAATTTCTTATCGTGAATTGTTTGAAATGACCTGTCAGTTTTCAAATGCGATGCTATCTCAAGGAGTAAATAAAGGAGATCGTGTAGTGATTTATATGCCTATGATCCCTGAAGCAACAGTTGCTATGTTAGCTTGTGCACGAATTGGCGCTGTTCACTCTGTAGTTTTTGCTGGATTTTCTTCTTCAGCTTTAGCTGATAGAATCAATGATTGTGAGGCTAAATTGGTTTTAACTTCTGATGGAAATTTCAGAGGATCAAAAAATATTCCTGTAAAAGCTGTAGTAGATGAAGCTCTAGAGAAAACAACTTGTGTTGAAAAAGTAATTGTTTGTCAACGAACAAAAACAAAAGTAACCATGGTTGAAGGACGAGATATTTGGTGGCATGATGTTATTAAAAATCAAACTATTGAGCATAAGGCGGCTGTTCTAGACTCAGAGGACTTATTATTTATTCTTTATACTTCAGGTTCTACCGGAAAGCCTAAAGGAGTTGTTCATTCTACTGGAGGATATATGGTGTACACTTATTATTCTTTTTTAAATGTATTCCAGTACCAACAAAATGATGTTTTTTGGTGTACTGCTGATATAGGGTGGATAACAGGACATTCATATATTGTTTATGGTCCTTTATTAGCTGGAGCTACTACAGTTATGTTTGAGGGGGTCCCTACTTTTCCTCATCCAGGGCGCTTTTGGGAAATTATAGATAAATATAAAGTCAATCAGTTTTATACTGCACCTACTGCTATTCGAGCATTACAGGCAAAGGGCTTGGAGCCTTTAGAGTCTTATAAATTAGATTCGCTAAAAGTGATTGGTTCAGTAGGAGAACCAATAAATGAGGAAGCATGGCACTGGTATCACGATAATATTGGAAAAGGGAATTGTCCTTTAGTTGATACCTGGTGGCAAACCGAAACAGGAGGAATTATGATTTCACCTTTGGCAGGAATTACACCAAACAAACCAGCACATGCCTCATTACCGCTTCCTGGTATACAACCCATAATTGTTGATACTGAAGGCAATGAGCTTAAGGGGAATAATGTTGAAGGAAATCTGTGCATTAAATTTCCTTGGCCTTCAATGATAAGAACTACTTACGGTGATCATAAGCGTTTTAAAGAAACTTATTTTACAACATATCCTGGAATGTATTTTACGGGTGATGGTGTTAAGCGAGATCATGATGGTTACCTGCGTATTTTAGGCAGGGTAGATGATGTTATAAATGTTTCAGGTCATAGAATGGGAACTGCCGAAGTGGAAAATGCAATCAACGAACATCCTATGGTTATTGAATCTGCAGTTGTTGGTTTCCCCCATGAAATTAAAGGACAAGGAATATATGCTTATGTTATTTGCAATTTAAAAGGATTGTCTGAACAAGTATTGATTGACGAAATTAAAAACACTGTTTGTAAAATAATTGGACCAATTGCTAAGCCTGATGAAGTACAGATTGTTTCTGGCTTACCAAAAACTCGTTCTGGTAAAATAATGAGAAGAATATTAAGAAAAGTTGCTAGTAAGGACATTTCTAACTTAGGAGATACTTCTACTTTACTCAACCCTGAAGTAGTTGACCAAATTATTAAAGGAGCAAAAAATTAAATTGCCGAACAATATTCATCCCCTACACTAAAAGAATTATAGTTTTCTTTCGA
>Ga0307995_1002084_pt1 | contig 11892 bp, 8 predicted proteins | sample EllFjometagen262_FD_203132 | JGI IMG/M metagenome (GOLD analysis project Ga0307995, IMG submission 203132) | Marine microbial communities from Ellis Fjord, Antarctic Ocean - #262 | ecosystem: Environmental > Aquatic > Marine > Unclassified | place: Southern Ocean | collected 2014-11-02
TGGTATTAAAAACGGCACGCATTTCGTCTGTAGGGGTTTCTTCAACAGGCCCCGTAATACCCATTCCTGCATTATTTACTAACACATCTAATCTTCCTTCCTTTTCGAGAATATAATTGACTGCAGTGCTAATTGTATCTAATTTTAAAACGTCTAAAACTATCAACTCAAAAGAAAACTCTTTCTCATTTTTTGGATTTCTGCTTGTACCATAAACTATATACCCTTTTGCAAATAAAAAAGTAGCAATCGCTTTTCCGATACCAGAAGAAGCACCCGTGACTAAAACAACTTTGCTCATAAAACATGAAATAATTAAAAGATTCAATAATTATACAAATATCGAAAAAGTAAGCTAAGAAATCAAAAAAAGAGACTGGTAAATAATATAGAGTAGAAAATTTAAAATTCTTAACCAGAATTTAGGGCATAAAAAATGGCAAGCTACCTACATCACACCGCTACAACCTAATACCTTTGCTGCGTTCCCGCCCTGGAGGATTCAAAGGGAGCTAGTTGTGTAGAACTTGCCGAGACAAATTTACAAGCTTTTTTTATTTAAACAATTAAAAAAATGCTAATTTTTTGGTAACATTTTTAAGCTACTGACTACTAATCTATTGTTTTGATATTTTAGATTAAGAGTTAAAAAATAAAACCATATCAATGAAAAGAATATATTTGTAAAAAAAATAAAACAAAAAAAGTATGGAAAATCAATTAAGTAGTAAAAGTTTTATGGTAAACAATGGTATTATTTTAGGTGTTGCAAGTATTCTTTTTGCGCTTGTACTTTATGCTACTGGTAATCATTTGTCTCCTCATTGGTCTGTATCTATAATAAACGCAATTATATTTATTGGTATAATTATTTATGGAATTAAACAATTTAAAGAAGAAAATGATAATTTTTTATCTTGGGGACAAGGTGTTAAAATTGGAGTTGGCGTTGCCATTGTTGGTAGTTTAATTGTAGTAATTTACAATTATCTTTTCATGAACTTTATTGAACCTGATTTTATGAATCAAATGATGGAAATTCAGAATCAAACATATTTAGACCAAGGTTTAACTGAAGAACAAATTGAAGCTGCAAATAAAATGACTTCGTCTTTTTCAACTCCAGGTATTATGGCCGCAGTTGGCATTATTAGTTATGCTATTGGTGGTTTTATAGTTTCTGCTATTGGTGCAGCTATCATGAAGAAATCGGAAGAAGAGACGTATTAAAACAATATTTTTAAATATTATAAGTATTAATTTACACCTTACAGTATTAAACTTCATATCAACATATGGATATTTCGGTAATAATACCTTTTCTTAATGAAGAAGAATCTTTACAAGAATTACACGATTGGATTGCAAAGGTTATGCAATCCAATCGTTTTGTGTATGAAATTATTTTTATTGATGACGGTAGTACGGATACTTCTTGGGCTATAATTGAAAAATTATCAATATCAAATTCCGAAGTAAAAGGAATTCGTTTTCAAAAAAACTTTGGAAAATCTCAAGCTTTAGACGCCGGTTTTGAAATGGCAAAAGGTGCCGTAGTAATTACAATGGATGCGGACTTACAAGACAATCCTGACGAAATACCCGCATTATATGATCTTATCATAAAAGACGATTTCGATCTTATTTCTGGATGGAAAAAGAAACGGTATGACAATGTAATTACGAAGAACATTCCTTCAAAATTATTTAATGCAGCTGCAAGAAAAACATCTGGCTTAAAGCTTAACGATTTTAATTGTGGTTTAAAAGCTTATAAAAATATCGTTATTAAAACGGTTAAGGTTAGTGGAGAAATGCACCGTTATATCCCTGTGCTAGCTAAAAATGAGGGCTTTACTAAAATTGGTGAAAAAGTAGTACAACATCAAGCAAGAAAATACGGTGTTACTAAATTTGGTATGGACCGATTCATAAATGGTTTTTTAGATTTAATTACCATTTCCTTTTTATCTAAATTCGGTAAACGCCCGATGCACTTCTTTGGTCTTTGGGGATCATTGATGTTTCTATTTGGAACAACAACCGCATTTTACATTGGTGTTTTTAAATTATACAAAGTATTTAATGATATTAAAACAATTCTAATCACAGACAATCCGTGGTTTTTTATTGCCTTAACTTCAATGATTTTAGGGACTTTATTATTTTTAGCAGGTTTTATTGGCGAATTAATAATTAAGACTAAAAGTAACGAAAAACACTATTCAATAAAAGAAAAACTCAATTTCTAAAATGTATATTTGCATTTTAACACCATAATTTATATCTAAAAATGAGTGAAATACTAGACAAAGCAAAGCAGTGGTTAAGTGCTACTTTTGATGCAGCAACGCAACTAGAAATTGAACAATTAATTACTACTAATGCTAATGATTTAGAAGATAGGTTCTATAAAAACATGGAATTTGGAACAGGTGGAATGCGAGGGGTTATGGGTGCAGGTACTAACAGGATTAACAAATACACGTTAGGTAGAGCAACACAAGGTTTGTCTAATTACTTAATAGAAAATGTACACAAGAATCAATTAAAAGTAGTAATTGCTTACGATTGTAGACATAACAGTAAAAAGTTTGCAAAAATTGTTGCAGATGTTTTATCTGCTAATAATATAAAGGTTTATTTATTTGAAGATTTAAGAGCGACACCAGAACTATCCTTTGCGGTGCGTCATTTAGATTGCGATGCAGGTATTGTTTTAACGGCTTCTCATAACCCTCCAGAATATAACGGTTACAAAGTATATTGGGCAGATGGTGGACAAATTGTACCTCCGCATGATGGTAAAATTATAGGAAACGTAAATGCTTTAGATTTTTCTGAAGTTAAATTTACTGCAAATGAAGCATTAATTGAAACGATAGGTAAAGAGGTGGATGACGTATTTATAGCTGCGGCTGTAAAAAATGGTTCTTTGTCTCCAGATATCGATCGAAAAAAATTAAAAGTAGTCTTTACTTCTTTGCACGGCACCTCTATTGTATCTGTACCAGATGCTTTAGCAAAAGCAGGGTATACAGATGTGCATATCGTTGAAGAACAAAGAGAACCAGATGGTGATTTCCCTACTGTAAAATCACCAAATCCAGAAGAACCAGAAGCTTTAAAAATGGCAACTGACTTAGCAAACAAAATTGGTGCAGATATTGTGATTGGTACTGACCCAGATTGTGATAGATTAGGTGTTGCTGTGAGAGATACCGATGGGAACATGAAGCTAATGAATGGGAACCAGACCATGGTTGTAATGACAGAGTTCTTGTTAAGAAAATGGAAAGACGAAAATAGAATAAACGGAAAACAATTTATAGGTTCTACAATAGTTACCACAGAATTAGTAGGGGCAATAGCAAAAAATTACGGCGTTGAAACCAAAATTGGATTAACTGGTTTTAAATGGATTGCCAAAATGGTGAAAGATTTTCCGGAATTAGATTTTATTGGTGGTGGTGAAGAGAGTTTTGGTTATATGGTTGGCGAATTTGTAAGAGATAAAGATGCGGTAACCGCTACTTTATTAGCTTGTGAAATTGCTGCATATGCAAAACAAAACGGCAGTTCTTTCTATGAAGAATTATTGGCTATTTATCTTAGAAATAATTTTTACAAAGAGCATCTGATATCGATTACCAAAAAAGGAATGGACGGTGCTGCAGAAATTCAACAAATGTTAAGTGACATGCGCAACAGTCCGTTAACAGAAATTGATGGAGAACAGGTAGTATCGCTAAGCGATTATCAAGCATCCACTGTTAAAAACTTAATTACTGGCGCAGTAACAACATTAGATTTACCAAAATCTAATGTTTTAATTTATCAAACTGCTAATGGCACAAGAATAGCTGCAAGACCAAGTGGTACAGAACCTAAAATAAAATTCTATTTTAGTGTAAATACTTCTTTAGATGCAAAGGAGAATGCTCTAAAGATTGAAGCAGATTTAGATGCTAAAATTCAACGAATTATAAAAGAAATGAAACTAAATTAATGAGCTACTTTAAGGACATTTTAAGATATGAAAAAAAGTATCGGAAGTTTACAATTCTAAACATTCTGTTCAACATACTTTATGCAATCTTTAATGTACTTTCTGTTTTGGCTTTTATTCCTGTTTTAGGTATTTTATTCAATACAGACAGCACCGTTATAAAGGTTCCATTATACACAGGTATCAGGAGTGTTGCTGCGTATGCAAAAGAAAGTTTCTATTATTTTATTTCTCAAAAAATAGAAAATGAAGGCGCTATTGAAGTGTTGTTTTTTATCTGCTTACTTACCTTTAGTCTGTTCTTATTCAAAAATTTATTTCGCTATTTAGCCTCTTATGTACTCGTGTTTTTGCGAAATGGAATCGTAAAAGATCTCCGAGATAAATTATATCATAAAATAATAACATTACCTCTTGCCTATTTTTCTGAAAAGAAAAAAGGGGATATTATTGCAAGAATGACAATAGACGTGCAGGAAGTTGAAGTTTCTTTTCTAACCTCTTTAGAGGCCATTGTAAGAGAACCTTTAACCGTAATTATTTCTTTAACAATGATGTTAATCCTCAGCGTGAAGTTAACTTTATTTGTATTTGTTTTGTTACCTGTTTCTGGATTTATAATTTCATCTATTAGTAAAAAACTAAAAGCAAATTCCCTCAAAGCACAAAAGGAAACTGGTAATTTTTTATCTTTTATTGAAGAAACTTTAACTGGCTTAAAAATTATAAAAGGTTTTAATGCTGAGAAAGTAATTCAAGAAAAATTTAATACTTCTACAACTAAGTTTCGAAACTTAATGTCAAGTGTGTTACATCGAAAAACTTTGGCCTCACCCATGAGTGAGTTTTTGGGCTCTGCAACTATTATTGCTATTTTATATTATGGTGGAAAATTAGTTTTAGAGAATAACAGTCCCTTAAAAGCAGAAGAGTTTTTCGGGTATATTGTTTTGTTTTACACCGTTTTAAATCCGATAAAAGCAATTACAACTGCCTATTATAATATTCAAAAAGGCGAGGCTTCTGCAGAAAGAATTATGGAAGTTTTAAATACTAAAAACAGTATTAAAGACAAACCTAATGCAGCTGTAAAAAATGGATTTACAAATAAAATTGAATTCAAGAACATCTCTTTTAAATATAAAGATACTTTTGTTTTAAAGGATTTTTCTTTAACTATTAATAAAGGTGAAACGGTTGCTTTGGTTGGGCAATCTGGAAGCGGAAAATCTACTTTAGCAAACCTTATTACTCGTTTTTACGACGTTAATAAGGGAGAGGTGCTTATTGATAACCAAAACATTAAAGACGTTACAAAAAAATCGTTACGCGGTTTAATGGGCATTGTTTCTCAAGACTCTATTCTGTTTAATGACACCATCGCAAACAATATTAAGTTAGGAACGCAAGCTGCAACAGAAGACGCTATTTTAGAAGCTGCTAAAATTGCCAATGCAGATGAATTTATTCAGAATTTACCGGAAAAATACAAAACAAATATTGGCGACAGCGGAAATACACTTTCTGGTGGACAAAAACAACGTTTATCTATTGCACGCGCTGTTTTAAAGAATCCGCCAATTATGATTTTAGATGAAGCAACGTCTGCTTTAGATACAGAATCTGAACAATTGGTTCAAACCGCACTAGAAAAAATGATGCAAAATAGAACCTCTCTGGTAATTGCTCACCGCTTATCTACTATCCAAAAAGCAGACACTATTGTGGTAATGAAGAAAGGAAAAATTGTAGAACAAGGCAAACATGAAGAATTATTAGCTTTAAAAGGCGAATATTTCAAATTAGTTACGATGCAATCTTTAAGCTAAAGTTAAACCTAAACTTTTGCCTTTTTCTATCATAAAATCAAAACAAGCTTGATGCTCATTTGGTATTTTACCGTCTAAAATAGCCTCTTTTATCGCTTCTTTTATTTGTCCTATTTCTTTACAAGGCTTTAAGTTAAACGCTTCAATAATCTCTTCTCCAGAAACTGGCGGTTGAAAGTTACGCACACGATCTCTTTCTTCTACTTCCCTAATTTTAGAACGAACTTCTTCAAAGTTTTGATGATAGCGTTTAAACTTTTTTGGATTTTTTGTAGTGATGTCTGCTTCACAAAGCGTCATTAAAGAATTGATATCGTCACCGGCATCAAAAACCAAACGCCTTACAGCTGCATCGGTAACATCGGTTGCCAAAACAATTGGTCTAGAACTTAATAATACCATTTTCTGAACAAACTTCATTTTGTTATTCAAGGGCATCTTTAAATTTTTAAATAGTTTGTAAACCATTTTAGAGCCCACAAATTCATGAGAATGGAAAGTCCAACCTACCTTTTTACTGAATTTTTTGGTAGGTGCTTTACCGATATCATGTAATAAAGCCGCCCAGCGCAACCAAACATCCTCTGTATTCTCAGAAATATTATCGACAACTTCTAAAGTGTGGTAAAAATTATCTTTATGCTTTTGTCCTTCAACCTCTTCTACCCCCTTTAAATCTATTAATTCAGGTATAATTTGAGCTAATAATTTCGTTTCCTCTAACAATAAGAATCCGACAGATGGTTTTACAGAAGACATTATTTTATTTAGCTCAACAACCACACGTTCTCTTGTAATAATTTCTAAACGTTTAGAGTTTTTAGTAATTGCAGCAAGTGATTTTTTTTCAATTTTGAAATTTAACTGTGATGCAAAACGAATCGCTCGCATCATTCTTAAAGGGTCATCAGAATAGGTAATGTCTGGATTTAAAGGCGTTCTAAGAATGCCGTTTCCTAAGTCAACTATTCCGTTAAACGGGTCTAATAATTCACCAAAATTAGACTCGTTTAAACTTAATGCCAAAGCATTTATAGTAAAATCCCTCCTATTTTGATCGTCTTGCAAATTTCCTACAGATACTTCCGGGTTTCTACTTTCTTCTGAATAGGATTCTTTTCTTGTACCAACAAACTCAATTTCAATATCTTTGTACCGCAACATTGCAGTGCCGTAGGTTTTAAAAATCTGCACTTTAGGTTTATTAGATAACAAACTAGACACTTTCTCTGCAAGGTCTATCCCGCTCCCAACAGTAACAATATCAATATCTTTTGCAGTACCTCTTTTTAAAAAATAGTCTCGCACGAAACCACCAATTACATAACTTTCTAAGCCTAATTGTTGTGATGCTTTAGAAATCGTTTCAAATATTTCTAATGAGATGGCCTCTGTAAAGAATTGCTTTTGCATTAATTTGTATTCATTTTATTTTGCCGCAAATTTAGGCTATAATCCAACACAATCCAAAATTGACATACTAGTTTATTCAAAGTAATGCTAAAAATAGTACCTTTGCAAGCCTATATAATAGACATGTTTAAAAAAATTCCGAATTACATAAAATACATTTTTACAAATGTTTTTTTTCTTTTTATTTTTATTGCTTTCTTTAGAGGACTCTTTTACACCTTTTTCGCATCGTTAGAGAATGTTTCTAGCCAAGAAATACAAAAAGCGTTGTTACTAGGTCTTCGTTTTGATCTAAAACTAGCAATTCTTACTTTTTTCCCTCTTGCTATATTCGTTTTAATTATTAATCATAATTTCTTTAAAAGCATTATTTGTAAAAGAATAGCTGCTATTTATATTACCCTTTCCTATTTAATTTTAACGCTATTTTATCTATTTGACTTCGGATACTATGAATATTTAGCTATCCGTTTAGACGCCTCTTCATTAAGGTTCTTAAGTAATTTTAAAATATCCTTTCAGGTTTTAATTGAAAGTTACCCAATATATAAAGGAGTTTTTGGATTGACAATTTTATGCTTTATTAGTTATAAATATGCTATTTTAATGTTTAACATATTTAACAAAGGATATCAAAAAATAACAAATAAACTAAAGGCAGTATTTTTTATATTTACATTTCTAATACTATCTTTTGGCGTTTTTAATAGTATAACGCATTATCCTTTGCGTTGGAGTGAAGCTTTTTTCTCTAAAAATAATGCAATAAATCAATTTACATTAAACCCTATTCTGTATTTTTTTGATAGTTTTGCCTTTAGAAGTGAAGGTGTAAATCTTGAAGAATTTAAAAACTATTACCCAGTAATTGCGAAACATTTAGATTTACCAGAAGACACCATTAATTTTGAAAAAAAGGTGACTTTTAAGAATCCTTATAAAGTAAAACCGAATGTTGTCTTTGTAATGTTAGAGTCCGTTGGAACTGCACCGATGAGTTTTTATGGAAATCCGTTAAATAGTACTCCAAAAATGGATTCCCTTATCAAAGAGAGTGCTAGTTTCTCAAAGTTTTATGTTCATAAACCAGGAACTGCTGCTAGTGTTTTTGCTAGTATTACGGGATTACCAGACATTGAAGATGTAAAAACAGCATCAAGAAACCCAATGATTATAGATCAACGTATTATTTTTGATCAATTTATAGGATATGAAAAACTGTATTTTATAGGTGGCTCTGCAAACTGGGCGAATATTAGAGGTGTTTTTCAATCGAATATAAAAAACTTAAAAATATACGAAGAAGGAAGTTTTGAAGAGGGGAAAAGAGCCGATGTTTGGGGAATTGATGACTACGATTTATTTAAAGAATCTGATAAGAAATTAAAGAAATTACAACAAAAAGAAAAACCTTTTGTTGCATATATTCAAACAGCAACAAATCATATGCCTTTTACAGTGCCTAACAAAAAAGAAAATTTCATGCCGATTTTAGAAAATGAAATTGATGAAAAAACACTACTAAAAGGTGGTTTTAGGTCTTTAGGACAATTAAACGGAATCCGTTATTTAGATTTTAATGTTGCCCGCTTTTTAGAAAGAGCAAAAGAATCTGGTTATTATGAAAATTCTATTTTTGTGTTTTTTGGAGACCATAGAGGTGGAATGAAAAAGCTAGATTTCTTAAAAAATAACGAAGATGATTTAGGGGTTCAAGTACATCACGTGCCATTTTTTATTCATGCACCAAAATACATAAAACCTCAAATAATAGATAAATATGCAAAACTAATAGATATTTTTCCGACAGCTACAAGCTTAGCTAAAGTGAATTATACAAATTATACTTTAGGAAGAGATTTATTAGATAGTACTTCAAATAACACAGCTGCATTTGTATATATTCAAAGTAAAGGAGAAAAAGCTGTTGGCGTGCTAAAAGATAATTTTTACTATGAAAAAACAAACATTTCTAAAAAAACAGGTTTGTATAGTTTACAAGCAGACGCAGTGAAAGATATTCAACGTGATAAGCCTGCCATAGCAAAAGAAATGGACAGTTTATTATCAGCATATTACCACACAACTAAATATTTATACTTTAATAATAAAAAAAAATAACTGTAAATTTAAAATATCAAATAGGCTTTTCGATTAGTTTACTACTAAATTAATCGTATTTAGAATGAAGCCATTTTTTTATATACATTAGTTTTTCTTCGGGACATTGATCTAAACTTTGCATGCAAAGAAAAAGTTTATTATTATTTTTCATTGCATTTCTAAGCTTATATTTTATCCAAAAAAAAGGCTTTTTATAATTCTGAAAATAAACTAATTGATAATCATTTTGTAGAACAAATGTATTATTTTTTATTTCTAAATGATTTGCTAAAGATTGGGGTAAATATTGATTTGAATGTCTAAATCGATGTTTAATATTATTATCTAACATCTTTTTATTTTCTTGATAATATGTATTAAATGTAGATTTTCTTAGAGACGTAATCGTATGATCTAGTCTTACATACTTTTTAAAACCAATATTTTTAGCTATTAATTGCTGACTTTTCTTAAATCCAAAAGCATTTGATTTTTCTTCTTCACCTATTAAATTATAGATAAAATATTGAATTTTTTTATACCAAATATCCTCATAAAAAGAAGTCCACTTTCCTCTTATTACAGGTTTACCGTCAACAAAAAAATTTGATATTTGGGTTTCTCTTGTTAGAAAAAAATCATCATTTAAGTATATAAAACACTCTGATAGACTTGGTATTTTATAAAGTAAAGACTCTATAGACATAGAGTTAAAAGTTGGCAAGTATTGATGATGACCTTCAAAAATCATTTTATGATCAATAATAAAAACATTGGGGTATTTTTGCTTAGCAGCCTCTATCTCTATTAAAAAATTCGGAGTTTGATTATCTGTTACAATAAAAATATTTCTAACAAATTTTGCATATTTCAAAATAGATTTTACTGAAAATTCAATTTCATCTACTTGATCATAACGCATCCTAATGGACTTATTACTCAGAGAATTTTTATCTTCAATATATTGTGACATCTTTTCCCTATGACCTGGGTCCTTGCCATCTACCCAAGTAATAACAGCATCAACAATAAGTGAATTATGTAATTCCATGCTATTTCATCTCGCTATTTAATAACCACAACTTAATATATCTTGTTAAAACACCGTAGGCTTGTGTTTTTGCAACTAAAAAACCTGTAAAACCATCTAAAAATCCAAGGCGAATGAAATAATGAATAAAAAACCTTGCTCCAGGTTTTATCATTACATGGTAAATATTTACTTTTTTACCATTATCATGCAATTCTTCAGCTCTTATTGCTGCATAATGATTCAATTTAGAAATATAATGGTCATAATTTCTGTATGAGAAATGATCAATTTTATTTCTAAAAAAACCAATTTTTCCATTGGATATTATTTTTTCATGAACAAGACCAGAATATTTACAATGTTCTTTTAAAAACAAACGGATTACCTTATCTCTCTGGAAACCAGAATAATTTACTTTTTTTCCAGAAAAATAAAAAGTCCTTCGCACATAAAAACCTACAAAACCTTTAGGATTTTTTACAGCAGAAACTATTTCCTCTTTAACCTCTTTCGTAACTCTTTCATCTGCATCTAAAATAAAAACCCAGTCATATTTAGCTTGGTCAATGGCAAAGTTCTTTTGAGATGAGAAATCATCAAACTTTCGTTTAATGATTTTTACATTTAATTTCTCAGCTATTTCTATAGTTTTATCTGAACTAAAAGAATCGATTATAATGATTTCATCCGCAAAACTAACAGATGATATTGCTTCAGCTATATGAATTTCTTCATTTAATGTAGGTATTATTGCTGATATTTTTGTCATAAACTTTATAAATCTTAAACTGCTACGTCATATTCACGCAACGCATCGTTTAAGGATGTTTTCTTATTAGTACTTTCTTTTCTTTTTCCAATAATCAACGCACAAGGTACATTGTATTCCCCAGCCGCAAACTTCTTTGTATAACTTCCCGGAATTACAACAGAACGTGCAGGAACTCTACCTTTCATCTCTATAGGTTCGTCTCCGGTTACATCTATAATTTTAGTACTCATCGTCAATACAACATTTGCCCCTAAAACAGCCTCTTTTTCGATTCTAACACCTTCTACGACAATACATCTAGAGCCGATAAAAGCGCCATCTTCTATAATTACAGGTGCTGCTTGTAAAGGTTCTAAAACTCCACCAACTCCTACACCACCAGAAAGATGTACATTCTTACCAATCTGCGCACAAGAACCAACTGTAGCCCAAGTATCAACCATGGTTCCTTCGTCTACATATGCTCCTATATTTACATAACTTGGCATTAGGATAGTTCCTGGCGCAATATAAGCTCCATGCCTTGCAACTGCATTGGGCACTACTCTAATTCCTCTTTCTGCAAAATTTCTTTTTAATGGAATTTTATCATGATATTCAAAAATTCCAGCTTCTAAGGTTTCCATTTTTTGAATTGGAAAATAAAGCACTACTGCTTTTTTAACCCACTCATTAACTTGCCATCCGTCCGAAACAGGCTCGGCAACCCTTAAAGTTCCTTTATCTAATAAAT
>Ga0307995_1002085_pt1 | contig 11889 bp, 9 predicted proteins | sample EllFjometagen262_FD_203132 | JGI IMG/M metagenome (GOLD analysis project Ga0307995, IMG submission 203132) | Marine microbial communities from Ellis Fjord, Antarctic Ocean - #262 | ecosystem: Environmental > Aquatic > Marine > Unclassified | place: Southern Ocean | collected 2014-11-02
ATTACTTGACTACCTAGCACCATCTTCATAGCAGCTACACCACCACCAGCAGGAATATACTTAGTGCTAATATCTGCAGCTTTATCAAGCTGTAAACTAGCGATGTGATGCCCCACATAAAGACCTGCGCCACTCACTGTTAATTTACCAGGGTTCGCTTTTGACCAAGCCACAAGTTCTGTAGCTGAGTTAAATGGGCTATCTGCAGGCACTATAAGTACTGCTGGATCTGCTCCCCAGTTGGCGATTGGCTCTAAGTTATCGATGTTGTAAGACGTATCAAACTTGAGTGATTGTGCAATAAAGTGTGGCACGTTATACGCTGCAAGTTGATGTCCATCTTGGCTAGCGCTGCTGGCATACCAATTCCAACCTTTTTGACCACCTGCTCCAGGTTTGTTAAAGATCACTATAGGCATATTGAGATATTTTTCTTTGCCTGCCATCATCGTGGCAATACGTGCTTGGAAATCCGTAGCACCACCTGGGCCATACGCCACAGCTACTTGGATAGGTGCGGTCGGGTAGTCAACAGCCAATGCTGCTGCGCTGGGCGCTAACAGCATTGTAGTCACTGCTGCGGTAACAATAGACGATTTTATTTTTTTTAGTATCATAGGACTTACCTTTTTCATTAGTGGCCAACTCAACCTAAGTGAGAGGCGTTTTATCTGCACTATTTGGAGCACCCAAATAACGCGAATTTTTTATAACAATCCTGGGGTTATCACCCTTAAAGACAAGCTAAACAGCCCGTAAATGGCTGCCATAAAGCCAACAGATACCCACAGTATTCTGGTGACTTGTTGCCGATTTTTACTGCCTGTGTAGAGCATAACAATAGCCGTGAATGCAATCCAAGACGCTAAGTAGAAGCCAGCTGTTTGCAGGAGCATCAAATAGCCCACAATGACAGCGATGCCAGCACCAAGGTCTGACCACTCTACTAATCCAGGACCAGATTTTTGGCGGCTCCAAGTACGCAAAACATCAATTAACAATGCTGCTGCAAACAGCATCATCAGTACTGCTAATAAGAATGGGAAATCGTATGCTTGGCTGCCGTCTGCCGACATCACCATAGTCAACACTACTACAGAGGCCACAACTGCACCTACCGCAGCAACACGAGCACCCGGCACGGAACGCTTGAGTTCTGCAGACACTTCGCGACGTTGCTTCACCTCCACCCAAACGCTATAACCAATCGATACCAAACAGACAAATATAAGTACCAGGTTGACAGTGCCTGTCATGAAGTAAGGCAACGCGCCTTCACCTACATCGGCAATCATCTTGCCCATAGAAAAGTTATCTTCTGCTATAGGGCCCAAAATAATACCCAACACAATAGGTGCTGCACTAAAGCCATACTTATTCAGCAGATACATCAAGCTACCAAGCACCAGCATAAGCACCACGTCAGAATAACTGTTCTGAATACTGTAGGTACCAAACACCGCAAGTACTGTCACAGCAGCAGCCATATACTGAGATGGCACGCGCATAACCCAGTTGCTACTAGTGCGACTCAAAGCTAAACCGATAATCAGCATAAATACTTGTGCCACTAACAAAGAACCAATGAACGTCCAGGTTACTTCAGCGTGCACAGTAAATAAGTCTGGGCCTGGGAACAAACCATTGATCAATAGACCGCCTAATAACACTGCAGCTGTTGGGCTGCCTGGAATACCCAAGGTGAGTAGAGGCACTAGAGATGGCCCCACCATGGCATTATTAGCCGACTCGGCAGCGATAACTCCGTCAGGCTCTCCATGGCCAAACTTACTCGCATTAGGGCTAAATTTCCGCACTTGATCGTAAGCCACAAGGCCCGCAATTTGGCCGCCAGCACCTGGGATAATGCCTACTATCACGCCAGACAAAGTACCAATGGTTAAGGCTTTAATACGGCTCAAGTTATATTTTATGGACGACCATAAGGGGGTGTTTTCTGTAGCAAATAGTCCACCACTTGAGGCTTGACGACTAGTTACCAATAATTGGTAGATTTGAGGCACCGCAAATAAACCAATTAAGGCAACAACTATATGCACTCCACCAGTAAGGTGGTCAGTGAATACAAAACGGGATTCTCCAAATATGGGACTGATGCCTATGGTAGAAATCCACAAGCCTAGAACTCCAGAAAACAACCCTTTAATCACAGATTTTGAGCCCAGAGTGCCTATTACAGTGACGCCAACAATAGCCATCCAGAACATTTCTGAAGGCCCAAATCTAAGAGCCAGCTTCGCCAGCGGCGGGGTAAAGAAGATCAATACCAACACACCGATAATACCGCCTACAAAAGAACTAATGAAACAAAAGTGCAACGCTTGAGTAGCCTTGCCCTGTTTCGCCATGGGGTGGCCATCTAATACTGTAGCAATGTTAGCCGGCGCACCTGGGATATTCACTAAAATACCGCTAATGGCACCCCCTGCCACCGTGGCAGTGTAAACTGCGCCAAGCAGCACCAAACCCGTTGCCGCATCCATTTGAAAGGTAAATGGGATCAACAATGCAACGGCCATGGTTGGACTTAGGCCAGGCAAAGCACCCAAAATCAACCCCCCCGCCGTGGCAAGAATTAACACCGTGAGATTGCTAATACTAAATATTGCACCAATGTAATCAAATATTTCCACGGATTTTTGCCTCTCGATGAAGAGTCATTGACTCATCAACATTGTTCTAATTTTTATTAACTCGCTGAACTAATGCGTCAACGTTACTACATAGTTATATAACTCATATACATGAGTCAAGCTTTTATGATAATGTTTTTTTCATCAACAGGCAAGAATCTGTTACTCTTTACCCATTAATCTAGCAACTAGTTTTTATACAAAACACAGGATTTCAAACAGTTAATGACACAATGGCCTATCAAAAACGTGCCCGGCACACCGTTATATAAAGTTGTAGAAAATTTTCTACAAGAACGAATTACAGCCGGTGAATTAGCCCCGGGTGATTTAATCCCTTCTGAACCACAGTTGGCAGAGCATCTTTCTGTAAGTACAGGCACAGTAAAAAAAGCCATTGAAAATTTAGTTCATCAAAATTTGCTATACCGTCATCAAGGCAAAGGCACCTATGTGTCTCGGATTGATTTCAATAACAGCTTATTTCGTTTTTTCTCCTACGGCACGCATTCGGGAAATCCGGTACGAATTCGCAAACAAACACCGGTCAGGGAGCTACGCAAAGGCAGTGATAAAATCTGTCAACGGCTTAATGTGCCTGCCAACACTGATATGGTTTATATCGAACGGGTGGGTTTTCGTGACGAAAAAGCGGTGTTGGTAGAAAAATGTTGGTGGGTAGCCGACTTAGTTCGTGGCTTAGAAAAAGAAGAAGTTCATATACCAGACCTACTTTACGCAGTGGTTGTAGATCAATTCAACCTACCTATTATTCGCTCAGAAGAATCCCTGACTGCAGAAATAGCAGACCAAGCCACAGCCTCTCGGCTAGGTATAAAGGTAGGAGATCCCTTAGTGGTGTTGCATCGCCTCACGTATAGCAAAAACAATCAGCCGGTAGAGTTTAGAATCACCAGGGGCCGAGCCGATAGCTTTAGCTATCGCACCGAAATTCGCTAACCATAACCTGCCCAGCCTAACGGAGCGTTTAGACTATGTCACAAAATTCAGATCTCAACCTACATTGGCATCGGTTTATTGAATTAGCCTGCGCTCGTTTCGCCGCCAGCAACACTGGAATTGGCATTGACGTTGCTCCACTATTACTAGCGCTTGGGAAAACTAATCCAGACTGGAATCGTCTACCTAATGCACTGCCTTTGGAGACGAGTATTAATGCGATTCCCGACGAAAAACTACGCACCTCTATGGCGGCTATTGCACCGCACTTAACGTGGTTGGAGCGCGGGGTGTTCAGCAACTCCCAAGACGTTAACCGCGCATACATTGAGTTGGTGGGGCCAGAAGGCGTGGTAATAAATGACCAATTTCGTTTTGGTATTTATTGGCAGCAAGCTAATACTTTTTATCCAAAACATCGGCACGACGCCCTTGAGCTTTACCACGTTGTTAGCGGCACAGCACTTTGGCAAATGGCTGAAAAAAACTTTAAAGCAAAGCCACCCGGATCGAGCTTTGAGCATTTAAACCGTGTTGATCATGCGACTCTAACTAGAACTGAAGACCTACTAGCCCTATGGGCATGGCGTGGCGACTTGAGTTTTGATAACTATACGATGGATAAATAAGCGTCCAGTCCCAGAGCCATTATAGATATCAGACAAGACAGCTTCACCGGGATCCATAGCTTATCTAGTAGTAAAAAATGCCTGTATAGACTCAACTATCAGCCGCACAGCCGCATCATCGATTTGCATGTGCAATACAATACGAGCATTTTCCCCAATAGCGGTGATGGCAATACCACGCTGTGCAAGATAACTGGCTAAGGCTGGCATTTGAGGCGACTGCAAAAATAACATATTGGTTTGTACTCGCGCTCGGTCAAAGTGTAGCCCTTGGATGCCTTCAAGTGCTGTAGCGAGTTCTCGTGTTCGCCGATGATCATGCGCTAACCGCTCTACGTTGTGCTGCAAGGCATATCTGCCTGCTGCTGCAATGATACCTGCTTGCCTCATACCACCACCTAACATTTTACGCAGCCTACGCGCCCTTTCAATGACTATACCTGGGCCCACTAACACTGAACCCAAAGGCACACCTAAACCTTTAGACAAACACAAGGACACTGTGTCGATGGATTTAACCAATCTAGCGGGGGGAAGGTTTTGGGCTACCGCAGCATTAAGCAATCTGGCACCATCCATGTGTGTAGCCAGCCCATGTGATTTGGCACAGTCAACCACAGAATCAATATGAGCTTGTTCTTGAATGCAGCCTCCCACGGTATTTTCTAGGCACAGCAACCGTGTCATTGGGCAATGGTAGTCGTTTGGCTTCACTGCAGCATTCAACTGTTCAAGACCAAACCGACCGAACTCATCTGTGTGCAGCGCGTGCATAGCCACACTGCCCAACACCGCCACACCTGCCGCCTCATCACAACTAATATGGTACTTATCACCCACCACAACCTCTTCACCCCTTTGGCAATGAGCTAGCACACCAGCTAAGTTACTCATCGTGCCACTGGGTAAAAACAGGCCCGCTTGCTTGCCTAATAACTGGGCAGTTTCGAACTCTAAGGCGTTAACATTGGGATCGTCGCCATAAACATCATCTCCTACTTGTGCACTCGCCATAACTTCACGCATGGCTTGGCTTGGCCGTGTCACTGTATCACTACGCAGATCAATAGTTATTGGGTTGTTTAGTAAGCTGGGTGTGTCTGCTGATGGGTAGTGTGATGCCATAATTTAGATCTCTTTTGCTAATACGCTTGCATCACCAACCTGATGCCCAGCATAAGGTAGCGCTGCAACAATATGTACGCGGGAATCTTCACCCCCATTTAAAGCCGTATGATAGCCGCGTGTGTCGGTAAAATAAACCGAACCATCAGCCGGCAAGTGAGTGCAATGATGATTGACTATAAATAGAGATCCTGGATTAGTAATAATAGGAATGTGTAAGCGCGGCTCCGGATCCCGATGCCAAGAGTTGCAATTATAAGGGTCTTTACCTAACACTCGCATACGACCAATGGGAAATCGGGCAGTAAGCTGTTCATAAACTTCGGCTAAATAGGTGCCTGCAAATAGTGGATTGAACTCGCTGTAGGCCGACTCGTCAACCATTACATCCCGAGGGACTTCAGCATAGCTGTCATCTACTCTAGTCCAAAACCGTCCACAGTTATCCTCGGGAGAGGGCCGCTCTACGCCTGGGCGACGCGTGAGTGCCATTACATGAAACCCTGAACCGATGTCTTCCAGTTGATCTTGCATGTCGTAATAGCACTGGCGCAGTTTGTCGATATCAAACTTTAACTGCAACTTCTGGATACCTGGGCCTGCCTTAAAGTTTGCAACCGACTCAGTATCATAGTCACTTTCAAGCCAAGCTTTCATCTGTTTTGCATCGCTTGCAGTAGAGGGAATGACGGACATAAAAAACTCCTAAAACTGCCTATCTAAGCAATCCTAATCTATTTCGATGGGTTCAAGCATGGGTTCAGCACTGCCTAGCTCTTCTTTGCGCTTAGCAACATAAGACTCCAGCTCTTCCTTCTTAGATAGATCTATTTTGGGTGGTTCGAATTCAGCTAAGATCTTCTGCCAAATCTCCGTTGCTCGCATAGTCGCATCTTTAGATCCAGCTTCAACCCAGCTCTCGTGATTTTTCCAGTCGCTCAAAAATGGTTGATAAAACGCGTTTTGGTAACGCTCCATAGTGTGGCTAGAACCGAAGAAATGCCCCCCAGGCCCCACTTCGTCCATCGCCTCAATACCAATTTCAATGCGATCAATTTTCAAAGGCTGTAACATTACTGCCATATGCTGCAGCATCTCACAATCCATAACAATTTTTTCAAACGACGCGACCAAACCACCCTCTAACCAACCGGCTGCATGATAGATCAGATTTCCGTGCCCCATGACAGAACCCCATAAAGCCATTTGGGTTTCGTATACCGCCTGACCATCCACCGCATTAGAAGCATTACAGGCACTCGTCCTATAGGGCAAGTTATATCGCCTTGCCATTTGCCCACTCGCTATATTGGCCAGGCAATTTTCTGGCGTACCAAACGCTGGGGCCCCAGAACGCATATCTACGTTAGAGGTAAAGCCACCGTAAACTACTGGCGCGCCCGCTTTAGTTAACTGCACTAAGGCGATGCCCAGCAACGCCTCGGCATTTTGTTGCGCTAACGCACCGGCCATAGTGGTGGGTGTCATCGCCCCCATGAGAGTAAAGGGAGTAACAGTGACAGCTTGGCCCATTTTTGCCATTTGCATGGCGCCGTAAGCCATACTGTCGTCCAATTTTCGTGGTGAGTTAATATTGATGTTAGTCATGGTCGCAGGGGTTTGAGACAGTTCTCCTAGGCTCATGCCGTTAGCAATCGCGCTCATTGCTACCGCGTCTTTAACACGGCCAGCACCAATACCTTGGGCAAAAAACACTTTGTCGGCTAGGGTTAAGTTGGCGAAAGTGGTATCTAAATGCCGAGTATTTGGTGGTAAATCTGTTGGTGCCACAGCCTGATTGCCAAAAAAATCGATGACGTTAAAATACTGACCAAAGCGAATCATGTGCTCATAATCTGCAAAGTTACCAAGCCGGCGGCCGTTTACGCAATCGTGCACGTTTGGAGGGCCAGATGTCAGACCAAAATGAATCACGTTGGATCCAATCTCTAAGGCGTTATCTGGGTTACGCGGGGTTAGAGTGAATTGCGCAGGAGCTTTGCTGATGCATTCCATCACCAGCGCTCGATCCATGCGCACCACACCGCTGTCATCGACGTCTGCCCCGGCCTGCTTGAACAAGTTTAGAGCTTCTTGACCCATCACTTCGATACCCAACTGTTCGAGTATGTCCATAGACGCGTCGTGGATGAGTTCAATTTGATCTGGTTCCAAGGCTGCAATAGGCGCAAACCGATTACGTTTTACCTGCCGTTCGAGCTGGGGTATAGCACATGGATTAAGTATTTCTTGTTTGACTCTACGGCGGCGTCCAGCGGTACGGCTCATGAATTTCACCTGAGGCCTAGTATATAGCCTCTTAGTAACGGGTTTATGCCATACACGATAGCATTCAAATGATTAGAAAAAGATACTAAGTCGACAATAAGCGGACAATATGTTGTATAACTATGAAACCATCGATATCCTTAGATCGTCAGAGGATCCAACATGCAATCAAAACACGCGCACAATCGTACCCACATTGGATTTTTCCTTATCCCTCAGTTCTCCATGCTCTCCATGTCTGCCGCTGTTGAACCATTGAGAATCGCTAACCGGCTCAGCCGGCGCATTTTGTATGAGTGGTCATTTTACAGTCAAGACCGCTTACCTGTTCGAGCAAGTAACCACATTGAAGTTGCTGCCACGCGTGACATGACAGACACAGCAGGCTTAGATGCTCTGATCGTTGTAGCAGGCATCGACGTAAAAGACCACGATGACCCAAGCCTCAGTAAATGGCTGAGGCGCCTATCACGCCAATCCATCACCTTAGGCTCTACCTCAACTGGCAGTTTGCTGCTGGCCCGCGCCAAGTTACTGAATCAAAGCCCCTGCACCATCCATTGGGAGAACATTGATAGTTTTAAGGAAGAATTTCCCTTGTTAAATGTCACTGGTGAGCTGTATGAAATGGATACTCATTTCATGACATGCTCTGGCGGCTTGTCTGGACTGGACATGATGCTCCAGCTTATTACCCAAGAACATGGCTTAGCGCTAGCCAAGGATGTGGCAGAACAATGCATTCACCCCAGTATCCGTGACGCCCACGCCCACCAGCGTATGGCCACTCAAACAAGGCTAAGCCTTCATCATCCTGGGTTAATCAAAGCCATTGAGTTAATGCAAAGCCATACTGAAGATCCATTGCCATTAGCACAATTGGCTACACAATCAAGTTTGTCTTTACGTCAAATGGAACGTCTATTTAAACACCACTTTGGTATAAGGCCGGCGCAATATTACCTAGACATTCGGCTCAAAAAAGCACAAACACTATTGCAGCAAACTAGCCTTTCTACTTTTGCTATTGCGACCGCCTGCGGCTTCAATTCGACTTCATATTTAGCCAAGCGTTATCGATTGAAATTTTTAATATCACCTCGGCAAGAACGCATTCGAGACTAATTTCCATCACGGTACTTATTGACAAGGATATAAATGGTCTGGTACAACTTAAAAGGACTAGAAGTGAAAAATATACTTTAAGCAGTTTTTAGAGCAGGTAGGTTTGACCTTTCTGAAGCCACTTTTTAGTGCGAAAAAACGGTCTGCCACAGCGCACTTATGCCTTTAAAAAATAGGCTAAGCCGTTGTATTTAGGTGTAAAAAAGGTCTCGGTATAGACTAGAATTTGTACCTTCGCGTCCATAAAAATAACAACCGGAGATTATAGAATGACGAAGCCCACTGACATAGGTGAAACAACGCATCCCGTCGTTGAGATGTATAAAAACGAATATTTACAAGGCCAGCTTTCACGCCGAGAATTTTTTGTCCGTGCCTCTGCCTTGGGTGCCAGCACACTTGCGGCATACAGCATGATTGGTTTAATTGCGCCAATGGCCATGGCAGCCACACCTAAAATGGGTGGCACCTTGCGTATTCAGCAAGAAATACGAGCTATGAAAGACCCACGCACCTTTGATTGGAGCCAAATAGCCAACTTCAGCCGTGGTTGGTTAGAATACCTCGTACGTATTAATACTGATGGTACTTTTGAAGGCCAGTTAGTAGAAAGCTGGACCGCCAATAGCGACGCCACTATGTTCACACTTAACGTACGTAAAGGTGTTACTTGGAACAATGGCGATGCCTTCACAGCCGATGACGTGGCTCGCAATATTACAGGTTGGTGTGACAAGAGCGTGGAAGGTAATTCCATGGCTGGACGCATGAACTCATTAATAGATGCCGATACTGGCCAAGCAAGAGCAGGCGCCATTGAAGTAGTGGATAGCCATACTGTTCAGCTAAACCTTTTGGCTCCAGATATTTCTATTATTCCAGGCATGACAGACTATCCTGCAGCCATTGTCCATTCAAGTCATGACAGTGACAATATGATAGGCAACGCTATAGGTACTGGTCCCTACTCTCCTGAAAGTCTTGAAGTAGGCGTTAAAGCAGTGCTGGTACGTAATGAATCCCATTCTTGGTGGGGCCAAGGCCCATACCTTGACCGCATTGAAATGCTTGACTATGGCACTGACTACGGCTCTATTGTAGCTGGCGCTGACGCTGACGAATTTGATTTAACCTACGATATTTCTGGAGAATTTATCGGCATGTTTGACAGCTTGGGTTGGGTAAAAACGTCCGCAGTTACGGCGGCTACCATAGTCATTCGTCCTAATCAGCAGGCTGAAGTCGATGGCATCAAGCCCTACGCCGATAAACGTGTTCGTCAGGCCTTAGCAATGGCTGTAGACAATAGTATATGTTTAGAACTTGGCTACTCAGGTTATGGCACACCCGCAGAAAACCACCATGTTTGTCCAATTCACCCTGAGTATGCAGCCTTGCCCGCGCAGAAGGTTGATGGTGCAGCAGCAAAAGCACTGATGGACGAAGCTGGCATGGGCGATTATGAACATGAACTTATTTCAATCGACGATGATTGGCGCCGCAACACCACCGATGCCGTGGCCGCGCAATTGCGCCAAGCTGGCATTAAGGTTAAGCGTACCATTTTACCAGGTTCTACCTTCTGGAATGACTGGGTAAAATACCCCTTCTCCTCCACTAACTGGAACCAACGTCCTTTAGGCGTGCAGGTATTGGCACTAGCCTACCGCAGTGGCGAAGCTTGGAACGAAGCTGGTTTTGCTAACGCCGAGTTTGATAGTTTGTTAACACAAGCTATGGCCGTTCCTGCCGCTGATGAACGTCGCAAAATAATGGCCAAAATCGAAGCTATTATGCAAGATGAAGGCGTCATTATTCAGCCTTATTGGCGTTCTTTGTATCGCCATAACAAGCCAGGTCTAGTGAATACCGAAATGCATCCTTCGTTTGAATTCCATCTAGACAAAATGGGTTGGTCTTAACCCATACTTGGGCCACTTTGTGGCCCTATAATTTCTCTAAAGAGCAGGCCTAGTGGCCTGCTCTTTGTTATAAGCTCTCTGCCCTAGTCACCTCAGGACTACACATGTGGATATTTATTGTTAAGCGAACAGGGCTAATGGCACTGACCGCTCTGTGCCTAACCTTTTTGGTGTTTTTCTTAACCAACTTACAGCCCAATTTAGAAAAGTTAGCCAAGACTCAGGGCAACATGCGCATGTCCGACGTACAAGTTGAACAATGGCTTGATGACCGCGGCTATAACCAGCCTCTACTAGTGCGCTATGGTGAATGGTTAGGCGTAGCACAAGGCTTCGTATTTACCAAAGAAAATGGCAAAACCGTAGGCCGATGTGTAAAACCTGGTGCGGACTCCATTCCCGACTACTGTGGTGTTTTGCAGGCCGACATGGGCTGGTCTTCAGTATTTAAAGACGATGTTTCTAGTATTGTTAGCAAACGTTTAGGGTTAACTGGCTGGCTAATGCTATTTGTGATGCTAGTGATGGTGCCTATGGCACTCATTATCGGAGTATTGGCAGGTATGCGAGAAGGCTCTCGCACAGATCGAAGCTTATCAACATTCGCCATTATTACCACCGCAACACCCGAATACGTCTCCGGCGTGATCTTTGTAGTGATATTTGCTAGTTCAGCCGTGGGCTTAAGATGGTTTAAAGGCTCTTCGGCTTCCGCTATGGATGAAATCACCATTGCTAATTTCAGCTTGCCCGTTATGACCATGGCATTCTATGGAATGGGTTATATTGCCCGTATGACTCGCGCCTCAATGGCTGAAGTAATGACTGCTCAATATATTCGAACCGCACGCTTAAAAGGCGTTAGTTTTCGTAATATCGTACTCAAACATGCGCTACGCAACGCGTTAATTGCACCTTTTACTGTGATCATGTTGCAAATTCCATGGTTGCTGACCGGTGTTGTCATTGTTGAAACCTTATTTAACTACAAGGGATTTGGTTGGCTGTTAGTTCAGGCTGCATCAAACAATGATATAGACCTCTTGTTAGCCTGCTCGATGGTAGCGGTATTCGTGGTACTCATCACACAGCTCATTTCAGATATTGGCTATGTATTCCTCAATCCACGTATTCGTATCAATTAAGGCACACTGATGGAAGCATTAACTGTACTGCAAATTACCA
>Ga0307995_1002087_pt1 | contig 11881 bp, 10 predicted proteins | sample EllFjometagen262_FD_203132 | JGI IMG/M metagenome (GOLD analysis project Ga0307995, IMG submission 203132) | Marine microbial communities from Ellis Fjord, Antarctic Ocean - #262 | ecosystem: Environmental > Aquatic > Marine > Unclassified | place: Southern Ocean | collected 2014-11-02
GTACAGCATAAAAATTTTTATTATGCACCAGATCCATCTAGTCAACTTGCATGTTCAATAGGGGGTAATGTTGCAGAAAATTCTGGTGGAGTTCATTCCTTAAAATATGGGACAACAACCAATAATATCTTAGGTGTTGAAATTGTTATGATGGATGGAACTATTTGTAGAATTGGAGGAAAAACTTTAGATCAAGAAGGATATGATTTAATGGGATTGATATGTGGTTCTGAAGGATTACTAGGAGTAATCACAGAGGTAACAGTTAAAATTTTAAAAAACCCACAAGTAGTTAAAGCAGCTTTAATAGGATTTCCTACAATTGAAGAAGGTGGAAATGCAGCAACTGAAATTATTTCAAGTGGAATTGTTCCTGCAGGTATGGAGATAATGGATAAAGCATTAATAGAAGCAACAGATAACTTTAGTAAAGCAGGATACCCTAGAGATGCCGAACTCTTATTAATTGTTGAATTAGATGGAACTGAATCAGAGGTAGATGAATTATTAAATCAAGTTAGAGGTATTTGTGAAAAAAATAATTGTTCAAGCTTAAAACTGAGTAAAAATGAAAAAGAAAGATTATCATTTTGGGCTGGTAGAAAAGCAGCATTCCCAGCGTGTGGAGCCTTGGCACCAGATTATTATTGTATGGATGGATCGATACCAAGAGGAAAACTTGCCGAAGCTTTATTAGAAATAAAAAAACTATCTGAAAAATATAAATTACCAGTAGCCAACTGTTTTCATGCTGGTGATGGAAATTTACACCCATTAATAATGTTTGATGGAAGCGATAAAGAAGAGTTAAGAAAAACAGAAGAATTCGGAGCAGAGATATTAAAAACCTGTGTAAGATTGGGAGGTGTTATTACTGGAGAGCATGGTGTGGGAGTTGAAAAAAGAGAATTAATGTGTGAAATGTTTAATGATAAGGACATCCAGCAACAGCTAGATATCAAAAAATCATTAGATGAAAAAAATTTACTAAATCCAGGAAAAGTTTATCCAATATTAAGAAAATGTGCAGAGGAAGGAAGGGTACATGTCCACAGAAATGAAGAAAAATTCCCAGATCTTCCAAGATTCTAATAATACTTATTATCCAGAGGATGAGGTGCAAGTTTCAGATGTAGTTAAAGAACTATATAAAAAAAATCAACCAACAGAATTAATTGGTACAGGAACTAAGAATTTTATAGGAAATAAGATTCAATCTGCAAAAAAATTATCTCTCTCTAAACTAGCAGGAATAGTTGAATATTTGCCTCATGAACTTTATATTAAAGTTAAAGCCAACACGTCATTAGAGTTGGTTGAAAGAGAATTAGAAAAAAATAATCAAGAACTTGCTTTTGAACCGATCGATTTTGGTTTTATTCAGAGTGGGAAATCTAATAAAGGAACTATAGCTGGATATTTAGCATGTAACTACGCTGGCTCTAGAAGATTTAAAGTTGGTAGCGTAAGAGATCATGTTCTGGGTTTTAGAGGAGTGAATGGTAAGGGTGATATAATTAAATCTGGGGGAACAGTTGTAAAAAATGTTACAGGATATGATCTATCAAAACTGATTACAGGTTCATTTGGAACCTTAGTTGCTTTAACAGAGATTACTTTAAAAGTTTTACCTAAAAAAAAACTATCTAATACAATTACAATTCATACAGAAGATAAAAGATTAATTAATGAATTATTTGAAAAAATATCAAGCTCAAGTAGTGAAATATCAGGAGCTGTTTTCATTCCTGAAGAACCCAAAGATGAAAGCTATGATCATAATAAAGAAATGGTTTTTAAATTTAATGATTTACAATCCAAAGGCTCATTTTTGGCGTTAAGAATAGAGGGAGATAAAATTTCAATTGAAGAAAAAATTAAAGCTTTAACAGATGAGCTTAAATTGGGTGAATTAAATTCAACCATATTAGATGTTCATCAATCAACACCTTTTTGGAAAAAGATTAATAATCTTGAGTTATTTAAATCCACTAAAAATAATTTACTGAGAGTGGTAATACCACCATCAAAAGGTAATAAATTAATGCAGTATCTAGGTAATAAATATAAGTATTATATTGATTGGTGTGGGTCTTTATATTGGATAGAGGTTCAAGCTAAAAAAAATAATAAAATTGGAGAGATTAAAAAATTGATTAAAGAACTCGAGGGCTATTTAACTATTATAAAAACCTCTAATGAATTTGATTATGAGGAGACGATATTTACTGTAGATGACATAAGACTATTGGTGTCAGAAAAAATTAAGAAGAGCTTTGATCCTAAAAGAATTTTTAATCCAGGTAAGATGTATAGAGGAATTTAATGCAAACAAATTTTACAGAAAAACAATTAAAAGATAGCGATAACGCTGCTACAGAAAAAATTTTTAAAAAATGCGTCCACTGTGGCTTTTGCAATGCTACTTGCCCTACTCATCAAATATTTGGAGATGAGCTAGATGGACCAAGAGGTAGAATTTACCTGATTAAAGATATGTTGGAAAATCAAAAGAAACCAACAGCAAAAACAGTAAAACATATTGATAGGTGCCTTTCTTGTTACAGCTGTATGACTACTTGTCCAGCAGGAGTAAATTATATGCACATTATTGATCATGGTAAAAAATATATAGAGAAAAACTATGAAAGATCTTTTTTTGATAGAACGATCAGAACTTTTTTATCGGTAGTATTGCCGAATACTAGATATTTTAGATTAGCAAGCTACATGGTTAAAATAGTAAAGCCTTTTCAGTTTTTAATGCCTCTAAAAATAAAAGATATGATGAATTTAATGCCAACAAACTTTCCAAAAAAAACAATAAAAGAAAAAGAAATTTATTTAGCTAGTGGAAAAAAGAAAATTGCAAGGGTTGCACTCTTAACAGGCTGTGTTCAAAAAGAAATTTCTCCCCAAATTAATGAAGCAACTATTAGAATTTTAAATAGGCATGGTGTTGAAGTGGTTGTGCCAAAAAAAATAAGATGTTGTGGTTCTTTAAATCATCATTTAGGTAAAGAAGACGATGCGCATAAAGATTTTAGAAATAATATAGATACTTGGTATGAAGAACATCAAAAAGGAAACTTAGACGCAATTTTATCCAATACATCAGGTTGTGGAACTACGATGAAAGACTATGGTTTTATTTTTAAAAATGATGAAAAAATGAAAAAAAAAGCCAAGGTAATTTCCAATTTAACAAGAGATGTATCTGAATATTTGAATGAAAATTTAAAATTAGATTTCAAAGTGAAAGATAAAAAATATAAAATTGCCTATCATTCTGCTTGTTCAATGCAGCATGGACAAAAAGTTCACAGTCAACCGATGGAGCTACTTTCTAAAACTGACAACGAGGTTATGGAAATACCAGAAGGCCATATTTGTTGTGGTTCTGCTGGTACATATAATATTTTACAAACTAAAATAGCCAAAGAATTATTAAGCAAAAAAGTCAAAAATATTGAAAGTTTAAAACCAGATTTTATTTCAACAGGAAATATAGGCTGTATTACTCAAATTTCTATTGGAACAAAAACTCCAATTTTACATACTATTGAGATACTAGATTGGTATACTGGTGGTCCAAAACCAAAAATATTACAAAATAATCAAACATGAAAAAAATTATAATTTCTAGAAAACTGTTAAAAGAATCGGAAGAAAAAGCTTTAAAAAAATTTGATACAAAACTTAATAGTAATGATGAATTGTATTCCCAATCAAAACTTATTGAGTTAAGTCAAGGACATGATGCAATCTTAACCTCTTTAACTGATAAGATGGATGAAGAAACTATAAATAAACTACCTGACACCATCAAAATTATATCTAACTTTGCGGTTGGTTTTGGAAATATAGATTTAGAAGCTGCAAAAAAAAAAGGAATTGCCGTAACAAATACACCAGAGGTTTTGTCAGACGCTACAGCAGAAATTGGAATTTTATTAATATTAGGTGCTTGCAGAAGAGTTTCAGAGGGAATTCAAAGTGCAAAAGAAAGTAGTTGGAAATGGTCTGCTGATTTCCTTATAGGAAAACAATTAACTGGCACAAGACTTGGAATTTTAGGCATGGGCAGAATAGGACAAAAAATTGCTAAAATTGCTAAGGCTTTAGGAATGGTGATTCATTATCACAACCGATCAAAACTTAGTGAAAAAAAAGAACAGGGCGCAATCTATCATGACAATATAAAAAGTCTTTTTGGAGTTTCAGATGTACTATCTATTTGTTGTCCAGCAACAAAAGAAACTGAAAATTTAATTAATAAAGAAACCTTAGAATATTTTCCAACTGGTGCTGTAATTACAAATGTAGCTAGGGGAGATATTGTTGACGATGAAGCTTTAATTGATGCGTTAAATAGAAGAAAAATTTATGCAGCAGGGCTTGATGTTTACAAGGGTGAGCCAAATTTAAATCCTGGTTACCTAAAAATAAAAAGTGCTTTTATTTTGCCACACCTTGGAAGTTCCACCAAACACACCAGAATAGCAATGGCCAATTTAGCAATAGATAATATTGATGAGTTTTTAAAAACTGGAAATTGCAAAAATAAAGTAAACTAGTTTTTTAGTAAGTTTCATTAGATAATATAAATCTATAAATATCCGAAAAAAAAAAGATATTTATATAAATAAAAAATATATTTAGTTAATATCCTCAGTAAATCATCATTTACACAGTATTTTCCCGTATATTTTTGTTATGTAAATAATGTATGGTTATCAACTGGTTGATGGCCATATAAAAAAATTTAGAAAAAAATATTTCTGATAAAGTAAAAGTATGAACTACTCAAATAAAAGTAATGACGAAAACCTTAAAAGAGACCAAAGAATACTTTCAAAAGTAAAGATTCAAAAATTGCCATTTAAAATAACAACAGAAAATTTTAGTGCCAGATATTTAGAAATGTTTTTAGATTTGAAGCCTCTTTTTAAATATCAAGAAGGGGAATATGCGATGAAGTGGTGCTTATCAACAGAAAAAAAAATGAAAGTTTTTTTATTAATATTTGAAGCAAATGAACTAGGAAGAGAAATCTATAAAGAAAATATATCTAGTCAATTGCCAGAGTATTCTTACAAAACAATTGCTCAAATTATTGATCATGGAATAGCTAAGGGATATTTTTTGAAATTAGCACCACGAAGGTGTGAAATGAAAGATTTAAAAATTAGAAATATTAGACCCTCAGAAGAATTAGTTGTGGAGTTTATGAATTGGAATATAGATTTAGTTTCTGCCATTTCAAATTTTAAAAAAAAGTATTCATAATTAGGATCAACACAACAGCTGACCCTAATATTTTTGGGTCTTGATAATTCTTAACATCATTTTATTAATTAAAAAAATAGCAAGTCCTAACGGGAAAAATTATTGTAAATATAATTAAAAACAATTAAAAAAAAAAAAATTCTACTTTAGATTGTAATTTTGTTAAGCTGGGTCACTTTCACTATAGACTCTGATCTTATTTTATAATTAAGTCTTAATTGTTAATTAACAAATACTAATAGAGGAGAAATAATGATTAAAGATAAAAAATCTTTGAAGGCTACAACACCTTCAAGACGTAAGTTCTTTAAAGCAGCGGCAGTGACAGGCGCAGCGGCAGCAACAGCTGTAGCAATGCCTAGTATTGCTAATGCAGCTCCAGTAACATTAAAGATGCAAGCAGCTTGGCCTTCAGGCGCTAATATCTTTTTTGAAATGGCGCAAGACTATTGTAATATGGTTAGTGACATGTCTGGTGGATCACTTAAGATTGATCTTCAGCCGGTTAACTCAATCGTTAAAACTTCAGAAATCGGGGCGGCAGTAAGTGATGGAATAGTTGATATGGGTCACTGGGTGACTGCATATTGGTATGGTAAAAATGTTGCGGCTTCACTTTTTGGAACTGGTCCTTCATACGGAATGTCATCTCAAGAAGTTATGGGATGGATGGAACGTGGTGGTGGAAGAAAATTATATGAAGAAGCAGTAGCTAGTGTTGGGTATAATTACACTGGATTTTTTCATATGCCTATGCCAGCACAACCTTTTGGTTGGTTCAAAAAGAATGTAACTAAAGTATCTGATGTTAAAGGTATGAAGTATAGAACAGTTGGTCTAGCGACGAACGTTTTAACTGCTATGGGAATGGTCGTAAGACAATTACCAGGTGGTGAAATCCAACCAGCAATGAAAACTGGTTTGATTGATGCTGCTGAGTTTAACAACCCAACTTCAGACTCACAGTTTGGAATGCAGGATGTCTCTAAACACTATCACTTAGGAAGTTTTCACCAATCTCAAGAGATGTTTGAAATCCCTATGAATACGAAGAGACTAAAAAGTCTTTCACCTGCTCATCAAGCTATCTTAAAAAACGCTGCTTATGCTGCGAATACAGATAACTATTACAAAGCACTTGTTAGATATTCTGACAGTTTAGCTATGTTGATGAACGAGCATAAGGTTAATGTTTACCAAACATCTGACGCCATTTTAGCTGCACAGTTAAAAGGCTGGGATAAAGTTGTTGGAGAGTTCTCTGCGAAAGATGCATTCTTCAAGAAGGTTGTCGATTCTCAAAAAGCATATGCTAAGAAAGTAATGAAGTATTTGCTTATGAATCAGCCTAATTATAAACTAGCTTATGAAAATGAGTTTGGTCCAATTGGAAAAGTTAAAATCTAATTAGCTTTTAAATAATTAAACAAAGGGGGGGTCTCGGCCCCCCTTTTTTTTATAGTACTGTTTTTAAAAAATTAAGGTATTCTATTTATATCATGATGAGAGCTTACATAAAATTTGCTGATACACTAAGCACTTCAATAGGTAAGGCTTTTTCTTGGTGTATTGTTATTTTGATGGGTGGAACTTGTTATGAAGTAACAATGGCTTATGTTTTTAACAAGCCAACACTTTGGAATTTTGACTTTAGTATGCAGATGTATGGTGCAATATTAATGATGTCAGGAGCTTATTGTTTGGCAACAGAATCTCATGTAAGAGGTGACGTAATTTACAGACTATTTAAACCAAAAACACAAGGTTGGATTGATCTAATACTTTATTTTATTTTCTTTTTCCCTGGCGTAATAGCTTTAGCATTTTACGGAGCAGAGTACGCGGCCTTGGCTTGGAAAATTAAGGAGACAAGCTGGAGTAGCCCAGCACAAATAAATATTTATATGGCTAAAACTCTTATACCAGCAGCAGGAATATTTTTAACTATTCAAGGAATTGCTGAGGTCTTTAGATCAATCATTTGTATTAAAACAGGACATTGGCCTGCAAGAATGGTTGTTGCAGAAGAAACAGAGCAAATTTTAATGAGAACAGCTCAGGACGAGGATCAAAAAGATGTTATTTAGTTTAACAAATCCAGAAGTAGCCATCTTAATGATGGGGATATTTTTATTTGCAGTACTATTGGGTTTTCCAATTGCATTTACATTAATGGCAATGGGAATAGGCTTTGGATATTATGCTTATTATGATCCAGTTTTAATGGATCATATATTTGATAATAGAATATTTTCATTATTTGTAAAAAATACCTACACGGTTATGGATAATAATGTGCTCACTGCTGTCCCACTATTTTTATTTATGGGGTATTTAGTTGAAAGAGCAGGAATTGTATCAAAATTATTTTTTGCAATAAGACTTGCGGCTCACAGACTGCCAGCTTCAATGGCAGTAGCTGCGCTAATAACTTGTACTTTATTTTCTACAGCAACTGGAATCATAGGTGCTGTTGTAACTTTAATGGGCTTACTTGCTTGGCCTGCAATGGTTAAAGCAGGATATGACAAAAAATTTGCATCAGGAGTTATTTGTGCTGGTGGATGTTTGGGTATTTTAATACCACCAAGCATCATGTTAATTGTTTATTCAGTGATTGCTCAATTATCACCTTTAAGATTATTTGCTGCAGCAATTTTCCCAGGACTTTTACTTGCAAGTTTGTATATAGCATACGTTATAATCAGAGCTTGGATAAATCCATCAATTGCACCTAAGCCAGATGCAGCAGATATTCCACCAAGAGCAGAGATTTTAAAAGAAGTGCTGGTTTCTTTTGTCCCTCTCTTTGGATTAATAATGTTAGTGCTTGGAACAATTTTAGCAGGCATAGCAACACCAGCTGAGGCAGCAGCAGCAGGAGCATTTGGTGCAATACTTTTATCATGGTTTTATAAAACTCTTAAATGGCAAAGCTTTAAAGAATCTGTCTTTCTAACTGCAAAAACTACAGCAATGATTATGTGGTTGTTCATTGGGTCTTGGACATTTTCTTCAGTATTTTCTTATTTGGGTGGTCATGAAATTTTTGAGCATTTCTTTAAATCAATAGAAATAACAACTTGGCAATTTTTGATAATAACACAAATAATAATTTTTCTTTTAGGATGGCCATTAGAATGGACTGAAATTTTAATTATATTTGTTCCAATATTTTTACCATTACTAGAGGTGTTTGACGTTAATCCATATTTCTTTGCAATGTTAATTGCCCTGAATCTACAAACATCCTTTTTAACACCACCCATGGCCATGTCTGCCTATTATTTAAAAGGTGTTCAAAAAAATAATGTTGAACTGATGGAAATATTTGCAGGAATTATGCCATTTTTGGGTATAGTAATATTTGCGATGTTCCTTATGTACATGTTTCCAGGTATTGCTTTGTGGCTACCAGAAACATTATTTGCAAATTAGATAATTGAAATGATAGATATATTTTCTCTTACAGCCAACAAATTGGTTGAAAATTTAAAAGAAGGCAAAATTTCATCAGTAGAGGCTTGTACACAATATATTGAAAGAATTGAAAAATTTGAAAAAGATGTAAAGGCTTGGGAATATTTCGATAAAAAAAAACTCTTGGAAAAAGCAGAGGAGGCAGATGAATATAGAAAGTCTGGAAAGCCTATAGGACCATTACATGGTCTACCAATAGCAGTTAAAGATATAATTGGAACTTTTGAGATGCCTACTGAATGTGGAACATCATTAAGAAAAAAAATGCCAAGCTCACAAGACTCTGAAGTTGTTAATTTACTTAAAATTGCAGGAGCTATAGTGATGGGAAAAACAGTAACTACAGAACTTGCATATTTGTATCCGGGGAAAACTACAAATCCACATGATCATTTAAGAACGCCAGGTGGATCCTCAAGTGGTTCTGCTGCGGCAGTTGCAGCTCATATGGCACCATTATCTATAGGCTCACAAACTAATGGTTCAATTATTAGACCAGCATCTTATTGTGGGGTTGTTGGGTACAAACCATCTTATGGATTAATTTCTCGAAGTGGAGTTTTAAAACAATCAGATAAACTAGATCACATAGGTGTATTTGGAAAAACAGTAGAGGATGTTGCTTTATTAGCAAAATCATTAATTAAAAAAGATTTATATGATTCTTCAACTATTCATTATGCATCGGATGAAATGTTAAAAATTTGTAAAAAAGGACCATTATATGAACCAAAATTTATTTTTTATAAAACTAAGAATTGGAAAAATATTGACAAAGAAAGTCAAAAGTCTTTTGAGTTTTTTATAGAAACCTTTAAAAAAAATATTGAAGTATTTGATACCCCTTCTTATTTTGATGATATTCCAAAATATCATAAAATAATTCATGAAACAGATATGGCCAATAATTTTCAAGGTTATTACAAAAAATCAAAGAAAAAACTTTCTAAAGAAATGGTTAGTGCAATTGAAAGAGGTCAAAAATATTCAGCAAAAGATTATGTAGCAGCATTAGATTTTATAAAAAGAAGTTACGAATCTTATAAGGAGGTGTTCGAGGACTATCATGGAGTATTAAGCCCATCTACAACTGGAGTCGCTCCTAAAAGTCTAAAGAGTACTGGCAGTCCAGAATTCTGTACTACATGGACTTATATGGGTTTGCCATCTATTTCATTACCTTTACTTACGGGTGCAAACAATTTACCATTAGGAGTACAGTTAATTGGAGACAAATTAGATGATCTAAGGTTTTTAGGTGTAGCTAATTGGTTGGAAAAAAATTGTAAAAAATATGCTAAATAATATCACAAAATCTATAGGCTCATTTCTTGCAGCAATTTTTCTTATAGGTCTTGCAACAACATTGACAAGATCATCCATGATTGGATTTTGGGATGTGCTACCAGTATATATTTTGATGGCAATTGCAATTTTTATGATGGTTTACGAAGCCTTTTTCGATAAAAAATAACTTCCTACTTATAATGAATAATTCCAAAAATAATTATTTATCTTTTCTATTATTAATTATTCAACCAGTTTTTATGGCTAGCAATTTGATAGTTGCAAGAGGAGGAGTTGAGTATGTACCGCCAATTTCATTAGCCTTTTGGAGATGGACTGCTGTCTTCTTAATATTATTACCCTTTACATTTAATTCTTTAAAAAAGAATTTTAAATTTGTAAAACAAGAATACAAAAAAATATTTTTTATTGGATCAATGGGTTGTGGTGTCTGTGGAGCTTTTCCATTTTTAGCGGGACAAACAACAACTGTTACAAATATGGGAATCATATATTCGTCTTCCCCAATATTTATAATCTTGATCTCTAGCATTTTTTTTAAAGAGAAAATAAACTTTTTTAGAATTATTGGACTTTCTTCCTGTTTAATAGGTGTTTTCGCTATTATCATTAAGGGGGATTTATCTTTGTTAATTAAGCTTAAGTTTACTATTGGTGATTTATGGATGCTAGCCTCGGCTATAGGGTGGGCTCTTTACTCTATTTATTTATTTTATTGGAAAACTAGTTTAAAAATTTTTGATAGATTTACTTTGATTGCATTTTTTGGTGTGGTGAGCTTGTTTCCATTTTATTTAATGGAAGAGACTTTCTTTGTTAGAACAGTTTTTAATTTACAATTTTTTATGTGGGTTTTATTTGCAGCTATTTCACCAGGAATTATAGCTTTTACCTTATATACAATGGCACAAAAGAAGCTTGGTGCATCTATTACTGGTTTCACCCTATATATCTTTACTGTTTACAGTGCAATTTATGGTTACTTATTTTTTAATGAGCAACTTGAGTATTATCATTATATAGGAACCATTTTAGTTTTTAGTGGTGTTTATATAGTTAAAAAGAAAGTTTAAATATAAGTCATAATCTGACCAAATAATTTGATTAATTGATTTGAGTAAATGCTTCAGCAAATTTTTCTGCATTAAAAATTTGTAAGTCATCATCTTTTTCACCAAGCCCCAGAGCAATTATTCGAACTTTGTATTTTTTAGCAAGCGCTAGTAAGATACCTCCTTTTGCAGTGCCGTCTAATTTTGTCATTACTAAACCAGTGATTGGAATAATTTTATTAAACTCCTCAACTTGGTTGATAACATTTTGACCTGATGTAGCATCAAGAACTAAAATTACATCATGGGGGGCATCAGGATCAATTTTTTTTGTTACATTTGCAATCTTTTTATATTCTTCCATTAAGTTTTTCTTGTTTTGTAATCTTCCCGCAGTATCAATCAAAACATGATTAAAATCTCCACTGATTGCCTCTTTTATCGCTTTGTAAGCAACAGAAGCGGGATCAGATCCTTGTGTAGATTTAGTAATTTGTACATCAATTTTATTAGCCCAATCTTCTAGCTGCTCTATGGCAGCAGCTCTAAAGGTATCACAAGCAGAAAACATAACTTTACTACCATTGGATTTTAAAATTTTACCCATCTTTCCAATAGTTGTTGTCTTGCCAACCCCATTAACACCTGAGACTAGGACCACATTAAGTTTTTCTTTTTTATTAAAAAAAATCTGATTTTCCAAAGGCTTCATTAAAGTAATTATGTAGTCTTTTAGAATTAAATTTACCTCA
>Ga0307995_1002089_pt1 | contig 11879 bp, 12 predicted proteins | sample EllFjometagen262_FD_203132 | JGI IMG/M metagenome (GOLD analysis project Ga0307995, IMG submission 203132) | Marine microbial communities from Ellis Fjord, Antarctic Ocean - #262 | ecosystem: Environmental > Aquatic > Marine > Unclassified | place: Southern Ocean | collected 2014-11-02
CACCAAGCACACTGTTGCCTGTTTTAATTTGATCATTGAGCTGCGTAACGGCATTGGAAATTTCAGAGACGGGATAAACACGCTGGTTGGCGTTCTTTACCCCTCCCTGTATACAAATGCCTTTCATATAGAGGTCCTTACCGTCGTTAGCGGTTTCAGTAACGATACCAGCTTGGTCAAATGTAAGGTGTTCTCTAAGGTAATCCATAACTTATGCTTTTGCTTTTGCTTTTGGTGCTGCAACCTGCTTAACTTTTGCACCAGGCTTGTTAACGTTACCAGCATCATCAACTGATGGGGCTTTTACGCTTCCGCCTGTTTCTGCAGATGAACCACTTGAGCTAGCTACTTTGCCGCCCAGGTCATTCTTTTTAGCAACTGGTCCGGAGCTTGAATCGCCTTCCTCGGAATTGGATGGAGTAGCAACTTTTTCTGTGTACTCACGTACAAAAGTTTCTTCAACTTCATCTTCTTCTTCGTCGTCATATGCTTCAGCATCTGGATCCATTTCCATATCCATATCCATTTCTGGCTCTTCTTCGCCGTCCATGTCCATGTCCATGTCACCTTCTTCGTCATCATCCATGATCTTGTCAAACTCAGCTTTGAGTTCGTCTAGAGCATCTTCTAAGTCAACAACGCGGTCTTCTAGCTCTTCTTCACCTTCGTCGGCTTCAATAGCAAGACCTTGCTCATCGGCTTGGATATCGCTAATCATGTCATCAGCAGCATCTCCGCCTAATTCTTCATCAAAATCGCTTTCTTCAATGGACTCATCGTCCTCTTCAGCAACAACTTCATCATCCTCATCAACAGTCTCTTCGTCAATTAGGTTTTCATAAATTGAACGGCTACGCTCAACTACTATGTCGTGGAAAAGTTCACTTGCTTTTTCCTCGTCTTCTGCAATCAGTAGCTCAATGAGCTGATTAAATTTATCTGACATTTGTATGGCTCCTTCGTTATAAGGCATTTCTAGTTTTATTTAGTGTAAATTGAGTTTTTATGATTATATGCACTGTTTTAAGCTCAAAAAATTAGATATATGTATTTTTTGTCTAATTTCAGCTTATTGTGCTGGTTCAGCCGGGGGAGCGTACTGTTTTTTAACCTGTTCTATTTCTTTGTTATACTCAGTAATTTTAACATCACTCAGCATTCTAAGCCGATTAATCTGCTCGAGAGTTAATCGTGTCTTACGAGTGTCGGATCTTTTCGCAACAGAATTATCTTCCTTTGGGTGCGTCTGCAAAGGATTTTGTTTAGTGTCGCCGTCCGACTCTATTAAACTACTTAATCTCATAATAGTATTTATGCTGGAACTTCAGTTGGCGGAGGAGTTCCCGGTATTGGACTTTGTGCTGCGCCGGCTATTTCACCAGGCGCAGTTGCGCCGTCATCAACTGGTATGTCTTCATCGCCGCCTTCTACAGGAACATCAGGAACTGTGAAATTGTCTAAGTCACTCTCAATGCCACCTGGGGTAATGCCCACACTACGCATGTTTGGCATATCTGCTTCTGGTTTATCGTTTTCTTCGGCCCATTGGCGGGTATTTTGCGCAAGTTCTTCTTCTGTCAGTCCTAGATATCTCTCTAATAGGAAACGTTTACTAAAGTATGGATACGCTTCAAGTGCAGTGAATGTGCCAATTTTAGCGTTATCAACTTCTGTTTCTCTGAACTTAGCAAAGTTTTGTGGTGGGTTAAGGCGTAATTCAAAGCTAGAATTATCAAGCTCTAATCCTCTCCACCGCAAGAACATTTTAAATTCTCTATCAAATACCTTGGACACTAAACGCTGTAGTCTTTTACAGTACTCGTTAAAGCGATACTCTTGGATAAGAGCAGTGCCTACTCGACCATCGTTATACCCTGATGGTGATTCATCTGGTCCCGTTGGGAGATAGCTAATTGGAATACGCAATCCGCGGAATAGTTTATTAGTAAAGTATTTAAGATCATCAATCTCACCTAAGTTGGTTCCGCCCGGTAGTGTTTCAACTTTACTGCCGCGACCTTCTGATGTCTGAGGGAAGAAATAATCTTCGTTAGTTGATAGCGGATTGTATGTTGTATCCATAATATTAACACCGCCACCTGTTTTACTAGGAATACGTCTTTGATGGATCTCGTTCTTAACACGCTCAACAAAAGCCATAGCCATATGTGCTGGCATATCACCAACATCAACATAGAACACTCTGCGCTCGGGAGCACGTTGTATACGATAAATGATAATTGCGTCTTCAAGTAGTTCTTTTTGTTTGAATACTTTGAACACGTTCTCTAGGATACTATTACCAAAGGGCCAATTAGTATCAAGTCCTTCTGTTAAACTTGCATGCACAATATGTTCTGCGGCGACGGCTTGTTCTTGCTGTGATTGATCAAATCGACCACCAGCTTCTGAACCAGCACTTGAATAAGCAGTACTGGCTTGAATCATTCCACTTTGTTTGTGGTCGCCTTGTCTATTATAATTGTCAGCATGGGTGGACTGTGTGGCTGTTAAGTTTTGGAAGTTAGGATTAATGTCTTTTAATACATACTGCTCAGGCTCCTTGCCTTCACTTTCATTAACAATAACTTTCGTAACTTTCGTCATGTCAACCCAAAATAACTCAAACGTTTCTGGATCTCTAATAAACACTTGATCGCCGTATTTTAACGTATTGCGGAACATCTTAAACAGTCTTTGATTAAATTCATTGGTGTTATTCCAATTAATCAACTGCTTTTTAATAGTTTCAACTTCATTCAGACTAGGCTCATCGTTCCAATATAAGTCCCATCCAGTACCATTTTCTTCATTGGTCTGAGTACAAAACTCTGCTAGCATGTCTAATGCAGAGTTAATTTCACTATCTACATCCATGTTCTCGTATTGACTGTAACGTTCAATACGATTTGGATGACCAACATAAACATCAGGCAACTGACTTGCGTAGTTGCCGAATTTTACGTCACTATTACTGTTGCCAGGACCTACGTTTGTAAGTGGACTAGCGTTACTAACTACCTTGAAATGTTTTTTCCAGCTCATAACTTATTATAACACCTTTATACTATTTAACCTAATTATTAAACGGCCTCAGTTAATCTTTCTATAGCATCAACGACTAAAAACGAGTTTTCTGATGCCAGAGCGACTGCATACCCTGCCGTAGTGGATAACGATATTATCGCTTCTTCAACCTCTGGCTTCAATGCTAACACATTGTCTGGCAGAGCTCCCATGGAGTCAATACTCTGCATTGCTGCTTGCTCTGTTACGGGGCCGCCATACATGGCTGTTTGTGAATTTAAATTCGCAAATTGGGAAGACATATTTGTGAGCGAAGAAGACATTACGTTTTTAATTTCTGCTGCCATTTGCAATTGCAAGCTCGCTAGTGGGTCCGAATTCATCCCAGAAGAATTAGGCATGACAGTGCCAGATGATCCGGGAATGAATAACTCTGGACCTAGTTCACCAACAATGTATGGATTATTCTTTGTAACTGGGCCACCGTTTGCTTTGAAAAGGTTCAGGAATCCATTTTTGAGGTTGTCAATCGTAGAAGGTTCTTGATTTTGGGTCGGGGCTGGGGTGGTGCTGTTACCTCCATCAACTACCGCCTTAAGGCGATCCGCGAGGGCGTTTAGAGATGCTACGATGTTGCCGCCTGCTGCAGCAATATTAGTTATTGCTGTGGCCATTCCAGTTGCAGCCCTTGCAACGTGCTCTGCGGAAGTTTCGCCAACAACTGTTCCTGTGTTAGCTAAAGACGTAGCGGCGGTTTGCAGTTTAGTTGATATCTGCATCATGGCGTCGGTCATCTTGCCACCCTGGTCAGCAAATGCGGCTGTGTGCTCTTTGATTTTGGCAAAAGTTCCATCGTTTAATTGGGCAGTGGCCTTTTGCATTCCAAGTATTTGGACACCAAGTGCTTCTGTATATGGGGTGCTGATCCCAGCAAGGGCTAGGCTCGCGTATTGTTTTGAATTTTCCATAAGTATGCGTTTTTGATTTTCAGGATCTAGGTTGGACCCAAGCAGCGCGGCATCTGCTGCGGTCACAGAACCATCTTTAATGCCGCCAACCATATCTGTAATGGCTCCTTTCAACTCTGGATTACTATTTAACAACATAGCTGAGGCTTCAGAAACAGCGCCTCCGTGTTGGGATATTTCTAATACAGCGCGGCCTAACCCCGGGGCCATTTTTTCAGCTGTCGCATATAATGTTTTCATGGATGATCTCGCATCTTTACCCATGCCCATTAGGCTTGCCTGCAATAGTTTATTTCCAGCCATTTCTTTTTGCTTATCACGCTCTTGCTGTAGAGTTGTGCCATTTATTTTTGACATCAGTATCTGAAGTTTAGTATTCTTCATTACTTGGGTATTAACTAATCCTGTATTATTAGCTAATTGCCCAGATGTATACCCAGCACGGAGTAATTCTTGTGTGGCTTCAGCAGTTCTGGCTGTTAGCTCTGTCGCGCCTATGCCAAGTTTAGACATAGGGCCTAAGCTGGTTTGCATTACTGCTTTGTTAATGGCTGCAAATGACTTAATGCCGCCTTTGGTAGTACCACCAAAATATGACATCGATTCTGAACTTTGAGCCACTGCTGTTGCCATTTGATCCAGTGTTAACCCAGCGCTGGATGCAGCATTTCTAGCACCAGCGATATCATAACCAAAATCTGCCCCAGCTTGTGCTGCTTTTTGATACGTATCAATTTGCCCAGCAATCACTCCAGCGGTGGCGGCGAATACACTCGCCAGCGACTTCGCTGTTGTCGCTAATGGACCTTTTAGGTTGCTGCCCAAGGCGTTAATTGCATTACTAAATCCGCCAACTACCTTACCAGCGCCAGCAGCGCCTGATGTGAATGCAGATGCTGTCGCGGCCATTGATGACCCCACAGAACTCATCTTTTGGCCGGCGCTCGCAAATGATGACGCGGCACTGTTAGCTGCAGCTCCGGCACCACTTGTAGCACTTGAAGCTTGTTTCGTCGTGCCTGTTAATTGTTTTATAGTTGAGTGATATCTCGCAAGGCTTTTAACATCGATCTTTGTGCCACTTTGTGACGCTAGTACTTCAACAGCTTGAGCTACACGTGATAGTGTATACTCCTCGGCAGCGCCGTTAAGTTGTATGGGTTGTCCACCTAAATCACCTGTTATAGCCAATTTCTAAATCCTAGTAATATACGCATATAAATACAATACGTAGACATTATATTGTATTTACCTAGGAGAAAAATACTATGAGCACAGAATCACCTACCCCTGAGGAAATTAGAGTCATGCATGAAACATTGCAGAACCCGCCACCTCAACCCGTTAGCAGTAATCCATTATCTGCTTATATGAGGACGCCACAAATTTATATCAAACTGCCAAGCGGTGGTGAATTTTGGCCTGATGGAAGTATTGAGTACCCCGAAAGTGGCGAAGTAGCAATCCTCCCAATGAGTACTAGGGACGAATTAGTAATTAAAACTCCGGACGCACTACTTAACGGCCAGGCTGTCGTTGACGTCATTGAACACTGTGTTCCAGCAGTCAAAGATGCTTGGAGTATGCCAGTTATTGATGTTGACACACTACTCATTGCAATACGTATAGCAAGTTATGGTGAGAAAATGGAGTACGTGAGTAATTGCCCGAAATGCAACGAATCTAACGAATATGAGATCGACTTAAAGATATTCTTAGAAGCGCCAGTAAATGTGGATGGGTATAATACAATCATTAACCACCAAGAGCTCAAGCTCAAGCTCAAGCCCATGGGATACCGTTCAATTAATGCTGGCAATCAGGAAATATTTGAACAGCAAAGAATGTTTACAGTACTCAGTGACGCTGAGCTAGAAGCGGATGAGAAAGAGAGAAAATACAACGAGATTTTTCATAGACTAACATCACTTAACGTTAAGCAGATTAGCGGTATGATCGAATATGTTGAGCTGCCGGACGGCACTCATATTACAGACGAAATGTTTATAGATGAATACATTGAAAATGCAGATCGTAAAGTATTTGAAACACTGTCTAAACACCAGGATACCATTAATGCTGGTATGCCAAAAAAGGCCTTACCCACTGTATGCCCAGATTGTCAACATAGTTACACAACCCCGTTTACATTTGACCACTCAAGTTTTTTCGAATCCGCCTCCTAACCCTAGCTACTAACGAAATCGTAAGCATGCTTGAGGGTTACGATAAAGAAGTAAAGGGGTTAAAAAAACGACTGCTTGAAGCATGTTGGTATATGAGGGGAGGCATATCTTATGGAGAACTTATGCAGATGGCTCTAGGTGACCTCGTAATCATAGAAGAAATCGTAACAAGCAATCTCGAAACAACTAAAAAGAGTGGATTGCCGTTCTTCTAGAGAAACTGTGATTGTCGAGCTTTCTTAGCAATCACTTCTTCTGTTTCAGTTATCGGAGTACTCAAGATGGTATCATCTGCGCATTTCTTTAAAAAATCATCCGGACATAGTGCCATTCTATTTTGCATATCATGCGGAGACACAGATGCTTCACCTTTGCAATAAATCAACTCAATCTTCCCAAATGACTCAAACCTAAATCCTAGATCCTCTGCGATATCGCAAAATTGTATAAATGCATGCGTTACTTCAGATTCTATTCTTTTATCTACCATAAAGTATTCCTAGTACTGCCTAATCTTGTGGAACTATTTAGTGAGCTTCACATGCTTTATTATAACTTACTATATAAAACTGTCAATCGATATGAGCTGAACTACGTTCATCTAAGCATTCACTGGCGTTCATGCTTATTTTCTTACTAGTAGTAATATTATTAGATTAATATGAATGGTTTAATATGAATGTATTAATGACATCTTTCCCGAAGTGTTCAGGTCAGACGGAACCAGACTGAGGTTCCGCCTGATTCGAAGATTCTTTCCCTCGTTTATCCGGCATCCGGAAGTAGGTAATTATTATACACAAGTTCGATGGGCTCTGACCTTTCCCAACCTACGTCGACATTATATAAAACAGATTTTATAGTTTTAACACTTTAGCTAATTCTATAAAACATATTTTATACTATTCCCTCGCTTCGTTCCTGATGCTAAAGAGTTTTTACAAACTATGTTGTGTGTTTCAGATGTCAGCATACATCTTCCACCGAACCCAGGGTTCACAGAAACGGTGTGTACGTGTGCAGGGAGCGCCTGCGTTTTTCACAATCCAATAATAACCGATGGATCAATCTTATGTGCTGATGGTAAGGGTTCTAGGTGAGCCAGTTAGTCTTGATTTGATTCTGTAAGTATCTTTTGACTCTGATGAACACGAACACGTATATGTCCGTTATACCATTCATCTGATTCTAATACTTTGTGCCTAAACTGTTCTCTTGCTTCAATGTAAGAACACTCTCCTTTGCTATAACAATAGTAGAGTATTTCACGTTTAAAGCAGCTTTTGCCGAGTGCTTCGATGTCTGCCGTTAGTGCGTCTGATGAGCCATAATATTCGCGCCAGTCTGATTCTACAGTCGAGCGCCGTTTATTTTTTTTGCCTTTAAGTGGGGGCCTAGTTTTTTTAAAACGTGCCAATTTTTTGCCAATGTATCTTCTGCCATTAGTGGTGTTAGTAATCAAGTAAACAAATCCTATACAATCCTCTGGTAATTCTATTAGTTCTTGTTCTTGATAAACCCATGTCATATACTTTATATATCCGATCCAAATTTTGAATTAACATAATTTGATTTGTATATAGATAATTCCTTTGCTAGTATGAATAATGGACTTTTTAGACTAATTGATAACGTGCCTGCAAAGCCCATAAAGCCGTGTGTATTACCTACTTCTGACCCATCAACTCGAACATATTTGCTTATGTCCTCTAAATACGGATGAAAATCAAAAGTTTTATACGTTATGCTTTTAACAATAACTGCTAAATCTTTTGTAATATTACCCTCTTTATCAACTTCAGTATCTTTCAGCACCTTGTTAACAAATGTAATATCTATAGTATTATAGATTTTATTCATGATGCAGTCAATAACTATTTTATCTTTAAACTGTATTTCATTTGAAACATCATTGACGTTGACGTGTATAAGAGGGTGTTTGTTCTCTTTTGCCACCGGCTCGAGTGTTATTTGTACAAGTTCTGACATTACATTTGACTTCGAATCAGTGTCTCGTGCATACTTACAAAGTCCTCGTATTCAGTTATGAGATCATACTTCTTGCATAAATCAACAACTTCTAAGAATCTGTTGGATCTTACTTCGTACGTATTATTTGGATATTTCTCAGATGACCACTGGTATGTGTGGTATGCGTTATTACCATCTACGTATATTCCTAATTCGTCTATCATATCTGGTCGTGTAATTGGTGTACCGTCTAGCATTTGGAAAACACCAGTGGGAATAATATTAAGTAAATTTTCTTTTCGTAAGTGAGCCCACTTCTTAATTAATAATAGGGTGTCGTTGAAGTCTTCATCCTCTTCAATAGGATAACCAACAAAAATAAACCATTGTTGTTTAATGCCCATCTCTGCAAGTTTGTTTGTACTATGGTCAATATCCTCATTACTAAACTTTTTTTTCATGTGTGTTCTTACACGTTCGCTACCGCTTTCGATGCCTATCTGCACAAGAGAACACCCTGCATCTCGCATTAGTTCGTAATCTTGATCAGGCATTTGTCGTTGTGGCCTGCAGATATACTGTCCTCTGTAGTTTATAACGTTGGGTATTTTTTCTGCAATCTCTAAGTTCATAAGCCTAAAGTCTTTAAGAGATCCGTTGATCAAACTGTCTGTGAATTTAAAATTCTTTATGTTGTATTTTTCGTATAGTTGTATAATCTCATTAGCGACAATTTTCCCACTTCGATGTCTAAACACAGGCCAAAATGCTTCTACGTTGCAAAACGTGCATTTTCTAACACAGCCTTTACTGCCTGTGATTGGGATAGTAACAGTATCTTTTCCATAGTCAGACATGCTGAAGTCGTCAAAATTAGGCACAGGAACATCATTGAGTTCTTCGACCGTTAGTTGGGGTGCTTCAACTATATTGTTATAGTTGTCTTTTAGTAATTTAACAATTTCTACTTCGCCCTCTCTAAGTATAATTGAATCTACAATATCACTTTCCCATATTAGTTCATACCATCGTTTTTGCCATTGACTTCGCAAATCCTCAGTTCCAGTGCCTCCAAGGACAATCTTACAAGTAGGGTCTAGTTCTTTTAATGCTATAATGAATTCTTCTGCGCCCAACTGGCTATCTTTGGTGAATACGCTAATGCCAATCCACCTAGCGTTATGACTTAGTATATCTTTAGCACATTCTTTGACCCACTCTTTAAACTTTAGGAAGTTATCATATACAGGATAACTATCTTCTTTTTGAAACCATGTAACTAAGTCATCTGTTGCAATATTACTTTTTATAAACTTAAGATTGTAGTCAAGATTGATTGCACTGAACCCGTGTTGTTCTACACAACTTTTAAGGACCGCGCCAGCCACAGGGGGATTATTAGTGAACATATAAGGAACAGTAACAATGGCAAGATCCATCACACTATCTCAACATCTGTGTCGTAACTTGTGAACCCGTTTTCTTTAATAACTTTTAGTAGATTATTAACACGACTTGTTAGTTCATCTTTATGACTTACAAGCCAAATACTCTTATTGCGTTCTCTACTCATCTTCTTAAGAACACTAATAGCACTTTCAACACCAATACTATCCATCCCACTATCTACTAGTTCGTCAATAAACAGTAAGTTAATTGGCTGGTATAGATTTTCCCAAACATCTCTGAATGCCCAACTTAATGATAATATCAGCCTATTTCGTTCACCTCTACTGAGATTATCAAAGTCCAAATCCCGTCCTAGTTCCTGTATTTCTACGCCTAAATCGTTCATAAAACGAATAGTGGTATTAGTAATCAAGTAAACAAAGCCTACTACTTTTTCAGGTATCTGGTCTACTAGTTGATCCTTGTATGTCCACATCATGTATAGTATATAGCATTTATGGTACAAAAATCAACCTTTTATGGTTTCTAAATTTGTTTCACGCTGCCATTGGTTGGTAAAGCTATTTTCCAAACCAGAGCAAATTTTCTTACACGTTGGGTTAGTGTTTTCTGTATTCCAAGTCGCTGTTACATCTGATAACGACAATATGTTATCCAAACTATTTCCTAACCAACAACAAGGATGCACAATTCCCCTAGCATCTAGGTAAACACTAGATTCTTTAACAGCCATACAATTTATAGGTCCTGATTTGACTATAGGGTCAATCCAGCCAGTAGGCGGCTCTAAACCAGAGAGGTGATCTCGTTTGCTTACCTTTGCTCTAAACCAAGAAAACCCTAGTTCACGTGCTAGTTGTTCACATTCATCTACTTGATGTTGGTTGTGTTTGTAAACTAGCATATCCCACTGTGCATTTCCACCTGATTCGATGAACTGTTTACAATTATCCATTAGCTTATCCCAAATAACGCCTCGTCGATAGATGTGATTTGTATCTGCTAATCCGTCAATACTAAAAACAACGTAGTCGGACTCACCTACAAATATTTCAGCTAAACTCATCCACCATTGTGTATTTTGTATAGCACCATTCGTGTTCATTCCTAAAACAATTGTGGGATTGATATATCTAAAGTATTTGTAGATCTCAAGTGTGTGTTTGCCAGCGGCGGGATCTCCGTAGTTGCCACATATAAACATTTTATCTAAGTTAGATATAAACTGTTCGTCAAAATGTTTTGTTATTTGGTCTACAGTTAACTGGTTATGAGGATTCTTAAATTTGGGATTTATTTCACGCGAGCATAACGGACATGCGGCTTGACATATGTCAGTGCTTTCTAAATGTAACACCTTTATTTCTCTACTCATGCCCGTCTACCAAATACAATACCATACCATTCCGTTACCTAGCCAATATAGCTATACTATTGAATCATTTCTACGTCAGTGTCGTAACTTGTGAACCCGTTTTCTTTAATAACTTTTAGTAGATTATTAACACGCCCAGTTAGTTCGTCTTTATGACTTACGAGCCAAATACTCTTGTTGCGATCTCTGGCCATCCGTTTAAGTACTGCTAGTGCGCTCTCAACGCCGCTTACATCCATTCCACTATCAACAACTTCGTCAATAAACAATAAGTTAATAGGATGATATAGGCTTTCCCATACGTCTCTAAATGCCCAACTTAATGATAATATCAGTCTATTTCGTTCACCTCTACTAAGATTATCAAAGTCCAGATCCCGTCCTAGTTCCTGTATTTCTACGCCTAAATCGTTCATAAAACGAACTGAATGAGGCAACCCCATCTTATCAAGATAGTAAGTTAATCGAGCATTTAGGAACTGCAAGTTCTGATCAATAATACGTTTGCGGATGAAACTATCCTTGTTAGTTAATAACTTTAACAAGAAGTCCTGATGATCCCGGATACGCACTAGCTCGTTGACAGTATCCCAATCAACAGTTTCAACGCCAGTTTGTTCCATTTCTGCAATTTGGTCTGCATATGGATCTTCTTCATTGCTACGTTTTTCAAGTTCTTTTGCTAAACTATCTAAACTACTACGATGATTGTATGCGTCGTGAATTGTATCGTAAAATACTTTTGGCGCCACGCCTAATACCCCTTCGTTAAGTATTTCTGCGTGTGCAGCATGTTGCGTTTGATTAGCAAGTATTTGTAAAGCAGATTCTTTCCTAGTAGCTTCTTTACTAGCTATAATTTCTTCTTGTTTGCCGTCGTGAATCTCTTGGCCGCAAGTACTACACTTGTGCTCTTCAAGTAGTGTAATTTCTTTATCTAGA
>Ga0307995_1002091_pt1 | contig 11876 bp, 12 predicted proteins | sample EllFjometagen262_FD_203132 | JGI IMG/M metagenome (GOLD analysis project Ga0307995, IMG submission 203132) | Marine microbial communities from Ellis Fjord, Antarctic Ocean - #262 | ecosystem: Environmental > Aquatic > Marine > Unclassified | place: Southern Ocean | collected 2014-11-02
TTCTGAAGTTTAATGAGTGGAGTTTCCCCTACTAATTCTAGAATACTATTATTAATTCCGTTGTTTTTACCCATACTAATTTAATACATAAACGTTATTAATGCATAACGTTTGATACTTTTATTATAAAATTTAAAAATACATTTTAGTATTCAATTATAAAATAAAATTTAAAGCTTCATTAAATCTGGTTCTAATTTATTTTCCAAAGCTAAAAAGAACGTATAGTCTTTTGCAGTTTCCTTTAAGGCATCAAAACGTCCTGAAGCACCACCATGACCAGCTTCCATATTGGTTCTAAGTAATAATAAATTATCATCTGTTTTTAACGCACGTAGTTTCGCAACCCATTTTGCAGGTTCCCAATATTGTACTTGAGAATCATGAAAACCAGTAGTTACTAATATATTTGGGTATGCCTTTGATTTTACTTGATCGTAAGGTGAATATGATTTTATATAGTCATAGTATTCTTTGTCATTCGGATTTCCCCATTCGTCGTATTCTCCCGTGGTTAGCGGTATTGAATCATCCATCATTGTAGAAATAACATCCACAAAAGGTACCGCTGCAATAATTCCGTTATACAATTCAGGATTCATATTTACAATTGCCCCCATGAGTAACCCCCCTGCAGAACCGCCCATTGCATATAAATGCTTTTCAGAAGTGTAATTGTTTTCTATTAAATATTTAGAACAATCTACAAAGTCAGTAAAGGTGTTCTTTTTATTCAACATTTTACCGTCTTCATACCAATCTCTACCTAAGTATTCACTTCCTCGAATATGTGCTAATGCATATACAAAACCTCTGTCTAATAAACTTAAACGTGTGGTAGAAAAACTATCTGGAATTGTATAACCATAAGAACCATATGCATACTGTAATAAAGGTGTATTTTCATCTAACTGAGTATCTTTATGGTATACTAAAGAAATAGCTACTTTTTTACCATCTCTAGCAGTTGCCCAAACACGTTTACTCTTGTAATTTTCTTTGCTGAATTTGCCCCCTAAAACCTCTTGTTCTTTTTTAATTTCTTTAGACTTATCTCCCATATTAAAATCAATAACAGAGGCAGGTGTTGTCATAGAATTATACGAATAACGTATTACATGTGTATCAAAATCCGGATTTGAATATACACCTACGGAATAGGTTTCTTCGTTAAACGGAAGATAAAAATCATCTGTTTTATCCCAACGTTTAATGCGAACCATATTTAATCCGTTTGTACGTTCTTCTAAAACTAAATATTCTTTAAATATTGAAAAATCTTCTAGTAATGTATCTTCTCTATGCGGAATAACATCCGTCCAATTCTCTTTAGATGTCATAGAAACCGGAGTCTTCATTAATTTAAAATTGGTAGCATTGTCTTTATTTGTTAATAAATAAAAATCGTCTCCAAAATGAGAGACGCTATACTCTAAATCGCGCTCGCGTTTCTGTAGCATTGTAAACCCTCCTGTAGGATTGTCTGCATCTAGATATTGAGCTTCTGTAGAAACGGTGCTATATGAGCCGATAATGATGTATTTGTCAGATTTTGATTTTGTAACATAGGTTCCAAAAGTCTCGTCTTTTTCATGAAATACTTCAATATCCTCTGAAGCTGACGTCCCTAGAATATGCCTATAAATCTTCTCACTTCTTAATGTTGTAGGATCCTTCTTGGTGTAAAAAATAGTTTTATTGTCATTTGCCCAAACAGAACCTCCAGTTGTGTTTTCTATAACATCTTTATAAACCTCACCCGTTTCTAAATTTTTAATACGCAAAAAGTATTGTCTTCTGCTAATTGTATCTGTTGCAAAAACGGCTAATTTATTGTCATTAGAAATATTTAAACCTCCTAATTGAAAATAATCGAAATCTTTGGCCATTTCGTTTACATTGAACATTACTTGTTCATCTGCATCTAAATTGTCTTTCTTTCTGCTATAAATAGGATATTGCATTCCTTTTTCAAAGCGCGTAATATAGAAATAGCCATTATCTTTATAGGGCACAGAAGAATCATCTTCTTTAATTCTACCTTTCATTTCTTCGAATAAAGTCTCCTCAAAATTCTTAGAAAACTGGATAACTTTATCGTGATACGTATTTTCTTCCTCTAAATAATTAATTACTTTTTTCGTTTGATCATCTTTTACATCATCAAGCTTTTGCTCATCGGTCAAGCGCATCCAAAAATAGTTATCTATTCTAACATCTCCGTGTTTCTCTAGTGTTGCTGGCTGCTTCTCTGCTGTAGGTATTTTGGCATCTATATTTTTCATGGTATCATTTTTACAAGAGGTCGCAAAAATAAGACTTAATAAGATGGTTGTTGTACATAATTTCCTCATTTTTAGTTGATTTATTTTTCCTTACAATTTACTAAATTTAAGAAACTTAAACGATTGCTCCCATAAGCCCTACAATGCCTGCTAAAATATAAATAGATAGCATTATAATGGTAAAAACACCCACAAATTTATAATGAGATTTTAGCATTTCGAATGCATTAGCTAAAACTTCATCATCTTTCGAAGTTAATGCTTTTTTTAACTTTACAGAAAACTGATGTAAATAGTATAGTGGAAAAATATAAATGGCAATCATTATAATATAAAATATTGTCATTGCTGTGCCTAAATTAAAAGGTATACTTGTTGATTGGGGCATACTAGCATAAATAGTACTAATAAAAAAGCTACTTAAAAAAAGAAGACCTAAACCTAAAAAACCTAGAATAGATAAGAATTTGCACCATTTTGCAGTTTCTTTTAAAAACCCTTTTGCCCTACTAGTTAAAGTTAGTTGCTCTAATTCTGTAATTGCATTTTGCATATTTTTATATTTTTATATTCAGTTAGTAATTAGTTTCAAAAATAGTCATTTTAAAAATTTGACAAAAAAAAACCACAAATATTAAATTTGTGGTTTAAAATATAACTTTAAAAGTTTACTTCTTAAAGTTAGAAATTGTCTTTGTAATAATAGAAATACAATCCATTAATTGCACTTCTGTCATTACTAAAGGTGGTGCAAAACGAATTATATTACCATGTGTAGGTTTTGCCAATAACCCATTATCTCTTAGTTTCATACAAATATCCCAAGCTGTAGAACTGTCTTCCGTATCATTTATTAAAATTGCATTTAATAATCCTCTACCTCTTACAGACTTTACTAAATCGTTTGTTTTACAAAACTCTGTTAGTTCGTGCCTAAATATATTTCCTAATTTATCTGCATTAATTGCTAACTCCTCATCTGCAACTACTTCTAAAGCAGCCATTGCAACTGCAGCAGCAATTGGGTTTCCCCCAAATGTAGAACCGTGATTACCAGGCCCAATTACATTCATTACAGCATCATTTGCTAAAACAGCAGAAACAGGATATGCGCCACCACTTAAAGCCTTTCCTAAAATTAAAATATCTGGTTTTGTTTCTGGAGTTCCAGAACAATTTTTTTCTGGACAAGCACAATTACCACAAGTTGCTAATAAACGACCCGTTCTTGCAATTCCTGTTTGTACTTCATCTGCAATAAACAAAACGTTGTGCGCTGCACACATTTCTTTAGCACTAGCTAAATAACCATCAGAAGGCACAAAAACCCCTGCTTCACCTTGTATTGGCTCCACTAAGAATGCAGCAATATTTTTGCTACTTTCTAAAGTTTCCTTTAAAGCTTGTAAATTATCATATTCAATTTTAATAAACCCGTTTGTATAAGGTCCAAAATTCTTTCTAGCAACTTCATCATTAGAAAAAGAAATAATAGTGGTTGTTCTACCGTGAAAATTATTTTCACAAACAATTATTTCAGCCTTATTTTCTTCAATACCTTTTACTTCATATGCCCATTTTCTTGCAATTTTTAAAGCAGTTTCTACTGCTTCTGCACCAGTATTCATTGGTAATAATTTATCAAAACCAAAATACTCAGTTGCAAATTTTTCATATTGCCCAAGCATATCATTATGGAAAGCCCGTGATGTAAGACTTAATTTTTTTGCTTGATTGGTCATTGCGTTCACAATTTTAGGATGACAATGTCCTTGATTTACAGCAGAGTAAGCTGACAAGAAATCATAATATTTTTTTCCTTCCACATCCCAAACATAAACGCCCTCACCTTTACTCAAAACCACTGGAAGTGGATGATAATTGTTTGCCCCGTGTTTGTTCTCTAATGCTATCGCTTCTTGCGATGTAAGTTTGTTTAAAACAGCCATTTTTAATCGTATTAAATGTTTATAATTAAATAACCATTCCTGTTCTACCTTTATCCTTTCGAAGTTCCGAAAATTCAGCGTGGGAAAGAAATCATCCCCGAAGTGGTACAAAAGTAATTAAAATAATTAACTATTTAATGAATGATTTTGTTTCTACATGAAAGCTTGTTTAATGCGGTATTTTCAAAAGACATCATTTTTTAAGCAACAATAGAAAAATTTGGTAACGAACCTTTGATGTCTTTTATTTAAAAAACAACACCCCTCTCCTTTTCTTTTCATAATTTCGCAGTCCAAAATAATTAAAAATGCCACGCAGAGAACGAAACAAATTTGTAAAGAAGAATCAAGTTTTAGAATTAAAAATTGAAGATTACGCTTTTGGAGGGAAAGGAATTGCAAGAATTCATTCAGAAGATGGAAGCTTTGTCATTTTTGTACCGAATACACTGCCTGGTCAATTGGTAAAAGCGCAAATTAATAAATCTAGTAAGAACTATGCTGAAGCAAAATTAATAGATGTTTTGGTTCCTTCTGAAGATGAAGTTGAAGCTCCTTACCAAGATATTCCTGGTGCACCTTACATTCAATTACCTATAGATTTACAACATAAATATAAAAAAGAAAGTACATTATCTTTATTTAAAAAAATAGGGAAAGTAGAAAATATAGAAGCTTTATTTGACGAATTTGTGAGTTCACCAAATGTATTTCATTATAGAAATAAAATGGAATATGGTTTCTCTGCAATTGGTTATGATAGAGTTACAAAAAGAGATAAAGACGAGTTTACACTAGGTTTTAAAAGACGTGGTGTTTGGTGGATGGGAGATAATTTAGATAAAGATTCTGGTTTGTTTGATACACAGATGGAAGACAATCTAAAAAATATTAGACAGTATTGCATCGATTCTGGTTTAGATCCCTGGCACGGCCCTAAAAGAGAAGGGTTTTTTAGATACTTTGTAGTAAGAAAATCTTTTAAAACAGATGAATTATTATGCAATCTGGTAACTACTTCGCCAAATTTAGATCAATTTGATTTGCAGAAATTTGCAAACTTTCTAAAAGATATTTTTGGTAACCGTTTAGCTGGTTTACTGCATACTATTAATGATGAAACTGGTGATAGAACCGTTGCTACCTCTGGAAGTATTGATTTAGTCTACGGAAAAGATAAAATTGTAGAGCAGTTATTGGGATTAAATTTTGAAATTAGCATGAAGAGCTTCTTTCAAACCAACCCTAAATGTGCAGAAAAACTCTATAATAAAGTTATAGAATATGTTTTAGAAGATAAATCTAAAGTAGACAACACCGTGGTTATGGATTTGTTTTGTGGAACAGGAACTATCGGACAAATTGTTGCCTCTAAAAGTAAAAACACAAAAATTGTTGGGGTAGATATTGTGGCCTCTGCTATCGAAGATGCTGAGAAAAATGCCAAAAGAAATAACATTGAAGGATTAAAATTTTATGCAGCAGATGTTGGTAAATTTTTAACGGCACATCCAGAATACGAAAATAAAATTAAAACGATTATTTTAGATCCTGCAAGAGCAGGAATTGCACCAAAAACATTACAAAAAATAATTAATTTAAAAGCAGATAGAATGGTCTATGTTTCTTGTAACCCTGCAACACAGGCTAGAGATACAGAGCTGTTAAGTGCTGCTGGTTATTTTATAAAAAAGATTAGTCTGGTAGATCAATTTCCACATACTGCGCATATTGAAACTGTTGTTTTGTTTGAAAAAAGTTAAATTAATTCCTAATTTCTTTAGAATTAGGTTTTATTTATGAAAATGAAGCTACTTTAGCAAGACAAAGAAATAAAACAAATTATAAATATGTTTTATTTATTAAGAAATCCATAAAAGATTATATAAACCCTTTTTAAAAGGATAAACATAAAAACATGATGATAAAACTATCTGAAACAGCAATCTTATCTAAAATAGAAACACTTTTAGAATGGGAATATTATGATAACGCATTGCACACAGACTTTGAATTCGATAATTTTAAAGATTGTATGTCTGCAATGAATAGAATTGCTTTTGAGTGTGAAGCTTTAAATCATCACCCAGAGTGGACAAACGTATATAATACTTTAGATATAACATTAACAACACATGATGCAGGTGGGGTTACAGAATTAGATTTTAAATTAGCTGCTGCAATTAATAAGATTGTAGAAGTTGAAGAGGAATAGTATTATAAAACAATCTAATTCTTATATTTGAGTTGTGAAAAAAAATATTTTATTTTTAGTACTATTTACATGTATCTTTTCGGCGTGTGAAAAAGACGATTTTTGCATACAGAATCCTGTTACTTCTAAATTGATCATAGATTTTTATGATGATACAAATAGAGAGACTTTAAAAAATGTACAGCGATTTTCTATCATTGCAGAAGGTAAAACAGACAGTCTATTTGTGAATAAAACTTTTAATAGTATATCAATACCACTAAACTCCTTAACCTTAGAAACTCGTTATACTTTAAAGAAAAATGATGATAGTGGTGCAACGGTAGATGATAAAATTGCCATATTCACAATTCAATATGATACAGAAGAACAATTTGTTTCTAGATCTTGTGGCTTTAAAGTGATATTTAACAATGTAGCGTTTTCTTCAGATACAAATAGTTGGATAACAGATTTTACACCAACAACAATTATTAATTTAGACGATCAAAGCGCAGCGCATGTACAAATATTTCATTAGCATTTGTTTGTTATTTGTTTTTGCTGAAAACTTTTCTCAAGAACAAAAAAAAGACAACATTATTCCTCAAGAAAAAGATACGGTTGTATATAAAACAAATTACGGTTTGCGCTTAGGAATGGATATAAGTAGGCCTCTATTTTCTTCTTTGTACTCCAATTACAATGGTTTAGAAATTGTAGCAGATTATAGAATTAAAAAAAACGTATACATAGCAACAGAAATAGGTTTTGAAGAAAAAACAAGTATTGAAGATTATTCAAATTCAACTTCTAAAGGAAATTATATTCGTTTAGGACTTAATTACAATGCCTATGACAATTGGTTAGATATGAATAATGAAATTTTTGTTGGTTATAGATATGGGTTTTCCTTCTTTAATCAAACTTTAAATAATTATATAACAAACGTTTCAGACATGGAAAATGGTAGCTATTTTCCTGCTGTTATAAATACCATTGGGCAAACTTCTACAAGTTTAAATGCGCATTGGTCTGAATTTATGATAGGTGTTAAAGCTGAAACTTTGCATAATCTATTTATTGGGTTTAGCTTTTCTTACAAAGTATTAATGAGTGTAAAAGATCCAGAAGACTTTAAAACGCTCTTTTCTCCAGGATTCAATAGAATTTTTGAAAGTAATACCGGTTTTGGCATTAATTATACAATTAGTTACTTAATTCCTTTTTCTAAAAGGTAAATTCACCTTATAAGCTGCTTTTTTTTTAGTAACTTTCAAAACTGTTTTAATTTAAAACTACAACAATGAATAAAATACCAAGTGTAAACTTAGAAGATTTCTTATCGAAAGATCCTAATAAAAAACAAAAATTTATAAATGAAATTGGCCATGCATATGAAACCATTGGTTTTGTAGCTTTAAAGGGCCACTTTTTAGATGATTCATTAGTAAATAATTTATATAGTGAAATAAAAAACTTTTTTGAGTTACCAGTAGAAACTAAAGAGAAGTACGAAATACCAGGAATTGGTGGACAAAGAGGATACGTTTCTTTTGGAAAAGAATCTGCTAAAGGTAAAAAAGAAGGCGATTTAAAAGAGTTTTGGCATTTTGGGCAATACGTGGAAGATGATGCAGAAAAAGCAAAAGAATACCCTGAAAATGTTCTTGTTAATGAACTTACTAATTTTAATGAAGTAGGAAAAGAAACCTATAAAATGTTAGAAAAAACTGCCAAATATGTGCTGCGTTCTTTAGCATTGCATCTAAGTTTAGAGGAGACCTATTTTGACCAATATATAAAAAATGGAAATAGTATATTACGTCCTATCCATTATCCACCAATAGCAACAGAGCCCAAAGGTGCAGAAAGAGCTGCAGCGCATGGAGACATCAATTTAATTACATTATTAATGGGTGCGCAAGGAAAGGGTTTACAAGTACAAAACCACAATGGTGATTGGATTGATGCCATGGCGGAGCCTGATGAACTCATGATTAATGTTGGTGACATGTTAGCAAGACACAGTAATAATAAACTAAAATCTACCATTCATAGAGTAACTAATCCACCAAAGGAAATGTGGGGAACTTCTCGATATTCAATTCCCTTTTTTATGCATCCAATATCAGAAATGAAATTAGATGTTTTAGAAAATTGTATAGATTCAAAGAATCCGAAACAATTTGAAGATATTACTGCGGGTGAATTTCTAGAACAACGCTTATTAGAATTAGGATTAAAAAAATAATTGATACTTGACCAAATGGATTTTAAAGATCAATTAAAAAATTTATTTCCAGAGCATGAGGAAAAATTAGATCCAATAAAAGACAAGTCTAATATTTGGCTACAAGACGATCCTATACTCTGTAAATATGAAAAACGTAAAGGGAAACCAATCACTATTTTAGAGGGATACACAGGTGCTTCATCTGATTTTAAAATATTGGCAAAAGAAATAAAAACCAAACTTTCGGTTGGTGGTAGTTTTAAAGATGATAAAATTATTATTCAAGGAGATTATAGAGATACTATAATGGAAATACTTAAAGCCAAAGGGCTTAAGGTAAAAAGAGTTGGTGGTTAAAAACATATATTTATGAGAATAAAAGAATCAGAATTGATTTTAAATACGGATGGTAGTGTGTATCATCTGAATTTAAAACCAGAAAACATTGCCCAAGATATTATTTTTGTGGGCGACCAAGATAGAGTTGAAAAAGTGACAAAGCACTTTGATAGTGTCGAATTTAAAACTCAAAAACGAGAATTTAAGACGATTACTGGAATTTATAAAAATAAAAGGATAACAGTAATTTCAACAGGAATTGGTCCTGATAATATAGACATTGTTTTAAACGAGTTAGATGCCCTGGTAAATATTGATTTAGAGACAAGAATTCCTAAAGTAAAACTGACTAAATTAAACATCGTTAGGATTGGAACTTCTGGAGCTTTGCAATCAGAAATTCCAATAAATTCCTTTTTAATAAGTACGCATGCATTAGATATTAATGGGATGCTTCACTCCTATCAAATAGATGAGATTTCTAATCCAATTATAGAAAACGCATTTGTAAAGCACACCAATTGGAGTGCTAAAAAGCCATATCCTATCATCATAGAAAATAATAAGGAATTAGAACTAAAATTTTCATCAACAAAAACCCATAAAGGTATTACAGCAACCGCTGGAGGATTTTATGGACCACAAGGCCGCGTCCTAAGACTTCCGGTGCAAGATTCTGAACTAAATACTAAAATTAATAGCTTTAATTATAACGGACAAAAGATTTCTAATTTAGAAATGGAAACATCTGCTATATATGGTTTATCAAAACTGTTAGGTCATAATGCTATTTCTATGAATGCTATTATTGCAAATAGAACAAATGAGGTCTTTAGTGAGAACCCTGACAAAGTTATCGAAGATTTAATTCTATATACTATTAATAGAATAATTAATTAAAAGAATTTATAATAAAATGATCTATTTTACCGTTTTTACAATTGAGAAAACTAAGTTGCATTCATTAAAGTAATGTACCTTTAAACTATAAAATTATTTGAAAATGAAAAAAGTAATATTTATTGCAGTTTGTATTATTGGAATTCTTTGTTTCTCTTCTTGCAGAAGTACTTCTAAACCTTGTGGTTTAGCAGATGCCACAATTAATTTACAGGTAAATTTAACAAAAGCAGATGTAGCTTAAATTTACTTTTTAATAATAATAATAATCTCACAAATCCACTTTTTAGTGGATTTTTTATTTTTTACCAAAAAATCGCCTCAACTCCTATCTTTTTTAAAAATAGATTTGTCTTAGAAAAATGTTTGCTACCAAACCAGCCTCTCCAAGCACCTAGCGGAGATGGATGTGGTGCGATTAAAATACAATGCTTTGAAGTATCTATTAATTTAATTTTGCCTTCAGCAAACTTTCCCCAAAGTAAAAAGACAACATTTTCTTTTTCATTTGAAATTTGTGTAATTACTGCATCTGTAAACTTTTCCCAGCCTTTATTTTGATGCGATCCTGCTTCATGCGCTCTAACCGTTAAAGTTGTATTTAATAATAAAACTCCCTGGGATGCCCACCTTTCTAAATTCCCATTATGTGAAATTTCTTGGTCTAAATCTATAGCAATTTCTTTGAAGATATTTTTTAAAGATGGTGGATGCTTGATTCCCTCTTTTACAGAAAAGCACAATCCGTTTGCTTGATTTTCATCATGATAAGGATCTTGACCAATAATAACTACTTTTAAAGCAGCTAAAGAACAAAAATCAAAAGCTCCAAAAATATCTTTTTTATCGGGAAAACATTGGTGTTTGTCATATTCTTCTTTTATAAAACTTGTTAAATCTTTAAAATATGATTTTTCAAACTCATTATGTAAAATATTTTTCCAGCTATTCGCGATTTTTAGCTCCATTGTTCCTTATTTTTGTAAAGAACCAAAATTACGAATTTGAACACGAATATTTCAGGAAAAACATTACAAGATTTAGAGTTTTCTACAGTTTTACAGCATGTATCAGAACATTGTATTTCCGGATTAGGAAAAGAAAGGGTACGAGAAATTCAACCGATAATTAGTAGAAAGCAACTTTTCATAGAATTACATTTAGTAAATGAATACTTATCTTCTTTTCAAAGTGAAAATAGAGTACCAAATCATGGGTTTGATAATGTAACGGAAAGTGTAAAAAGATTAAAAATAGAAAATAGCTTCATTGAAACAGAAGCTTTCTTAAAGATAGCAAGCACATCCCTTACAGTAAACGAGCATATTAAGTTTTTTAAAAAATTAAAACTACAGTTTCCTACGTTTTTTGAGCTTTCTCAAAAAATTGAGTTCACTACTTATATTGATGATGAAATAAAAAAAATAATTGATATTTCGGGCGAAGTAAAAAACAACGCGTCATCTGCTTTAAAACAAATAAGAAGAGATATTAATAATATTCGTGGTAAAATTGGTGCTAGCTTTTCTAGTGCACTCTCGAAATCTATTGGTGCTGGCTATTTAGATGATATAAAAGAAACTGTTGTGGACAACCAGCGTGTTTTGGCGGTTTCTGCAATGCATAGGCGTAAAATAGCAGGTAGCCTATTGGGTTCCTCAAAATCTGGTAATATTGTTTACATAGCACCACAAGCTACATTAGCATATAGCAGAGAGTATCAAAATTTAGTGTATGAAGAAAAACAAGAAGTAATTAAGATATTGCGAGCCTTAGCCGAAACAGTTAGGCCGTTTACAAGCCTTTTAGAAGAATATTTGGAATACTTGGTGCATACAGATGCTGTTGGCTCAAAAGCAAAATATGCATTGGAAATGAATGCGATTCTGCCAAAAATAACCAAAGAAAAAAGAATTTTCTTTAAAAATGCCATGCATCCAATATTATGGAGAAAAAATAATGCTCAAAAAATA
>Ga0307995_1002095_pt1 | contig 11865 bp, 12 predicted proteins | sample EllFjometagen262_FD_203132 | JGI IMG/M metagenome (GOLD analysis project Ga0307995, IMG submission 203132) | Marine microbial communities from Ellis Fjord, Antarctic Ocean - #262 | ecosystem: Environmental > Aquatic > Marine > Unclassified | place: Southern Ocean | collected 2014-11-02
GTTGGAGCTTTCACAGCTTCGCATAAACTTATGAAGCTTTTAGAAAATCATCCCAAGCTTGGACATATTACTACCTTTGGAGGAAACCCTGTAATTGCAGCAGCTTGCTTAGCTACTTTACGTGAGATAAGAGATTCCAAATTATTAACAGAAATATCAAAAAAAGAAACACTATTCAGAGCTGAATTAGACCACCCAAAAATAAATTCTATCCAAGGGAAAGGGTTAATGCTAGCTCCCATGTTTGAAAATGCGGAAATTGTAAATCAAGTAGTCCTAAAATGTATTGATAAAGGGCTGATATTATTTTGGTTATTATGGGAAAAGAAAGCTCTTAGGATATCACCACCATTGACAATTACTGAAAAAGAAATTAAAAAGGGTTGTGCAATTATTCGAAGTGTTTTAGATGAAATATCGTGATAAATACTGTTCATTAATTTGTTAAAAACAAAGCAAAAGGAAACTAAATGATTAAGAACTAGTCCTTAACTTTAAAAAACTTTCTTTTTAAGAAAATATGCTGGACTTTAATTCTGAAAATATACAATCATCGATAATAAAATTTGAGAGTATGCTCAAAACTAATCATGTGTATTTTTTCGATGCTCAAGAATTTGAAGATATTATTGTTCATTACCTTGGTTTTGCCGAAAACAATCTAGCGAAAAAAGCTTTGAAAATGGGGCTTAATCAACATCCTTCTAATCTTGAATTAATGTTGCTGCAAAGTGAGGTTTTTATTTTAGATCAAAAATATAAAAATGCTCTAGATTTATTAGACTATGTTTCAGAGATAAATCCACTATATGAAGAAGTTTTTTTGCAAAGAGCAACTATTGCCTCCAAATTAGGAAACCATAAAGGTGCTATTATTTTTCTTAAAAATGCGCTTGAACTTTCCGAAGAACCAGAAGAAATCTGGAACTTACTTGGTTTAGAACATCTTCTTGTAGAAGAATATGAAAAAAGTTTATATTATTTCAAAAAATGTCTTAAATATAACAAAGAGGACTATCCCTCTCTTTACAATCTTTTATATTGCTATGAACAATTAGATAAAGACCCAGAAGCAATTGAATCATTAAACGAAGTTTTAGATCACAACCCCTATTGTGAAGTTGCATGGCATCAATTAGGAAAAATTTTATCTAAACTAGACAAAACTAATGAAGCACTTTCTGCTTTTGATTATGCGATCATTAGTGATGATACTTTTACAGGAGCTTACGTTGAAAAAGGTAAAGTTTTAGAAAAAATTGGTCGGATTAATGAAAGTATTGAAAATTATGAAGTGGCACTAAACACTACTGATCCAAGCGCTTTTATTCTTGAAAGCATTGGAAGATGTCATGAAAAACTAGGGAATAATCGACTGGCCCAAAAATTTTACTTAAAATCAGTTCATATCGAGCCGGCTAATGAAAATAGTTGGCAGTCATTAATTAATTTTCATATTGAAACTGAAAATTTCAAAAAAGCTAAATACTATTTGAAAAGTGCTTTGGAAGTAAATAGTGATTCATTTTTACTTTGGAAACAAAGTGCCTTTGTTAATCAATCTTTAAAGTTAAATAAAGAAGCGCTTACTGCTTATCAAAAAGTGATTGATTTTGGGTTTTTTGAACTTACTTTACTAATAAATTATATCGATCTTAATATTCACCTTGAGCTTTGGAAACAAGCTTTTGATATAATACAAATAGCCTTCAAAGGCTATCCTGAAAGTGAAGAGCTAAAACTAAGAAATATGGGTTGTAAACTACTCCTCGAGAAAGGTATAAAAGAGAAAATAAATATTATTGATTATAATCTAAATAAAAAAGATCAAGTAATTTTTTTTAAACTTTTCTCAATTTTAAAGTAAATAAAGATAATTTTTTTATTAATTAAGTTTAACAAATCTCTAACCAAAAATGGGTTCTCTACCTTTGTTTTAATTAAATTAGGCAATACTTAAAATGCGTCATTTATTTCTTTTCCTAAAAGGTATGCTTATGGGTGCAGCGGATCTTGTTCCTGGTGTTTCTGGAGGAACCATAGCATTAATTACAGGAATATATAAAGAACTTCTTGAAAGTATTAATTCGTTTTCTTGGAATACCCTAAAACATATAAGAAAAGAAGGCTTAACTGATGTTTGGAAAAAACTAAATGGCTTCTTTCTATTAACAGTATTTGGTGGAATTATTACCAGTATTCTTCTGTTATCCCATATCCTTGAATGGTTTATTATTAACGAACCCATTGGGTTATGGTCTTTTTTCTTTGGTCTACTAATTGCCAGTATTGTTTACCTAATAAAAACTGATCTTAGCCTTAAGATTTCCTCTCTGCTATATTTATGTTTAGGAGCAGTATTTTCCTTTTTGAGCACTCAATTTCAAGGGACTCAGGAAAATTTTAGTTTTTGGTATCTTTTTATTTCTGGATTTATTGGTATTTCAGCAATGATTCTTCCTGGCTTGTCGGGTGCCTATATATTGTTTGTAATGGGAGTATATCAAACCATACTTACAAATGTTAGACAAGCGCAAGAATTACTTTTTGATTTTAATCAAGCAAAATTATTTGCAGTAGCAAGTGTTTTAGGTGTCTTTACTCTTGGAATGATTTGTGGAATTAAAGTTTTTTCTAAAATTTTAACCTGGTTATTAAAACTTTATCCAAAACAAATAATGGCAGTTTTAATTGGCCTTATGATTGGTGCGCTGCATAAAGTTTGGCCTTGGCAAAAAGAAATTATCATAGATAGTTCTAATACAATAGAAAAAACAATCGCCGTTTTCCCATCATCTTATGAAGGAGGTGATCCTCAAATAATAAAAGCATTAATTTTAATGTTTCTTGGATTTATAATTTTATTTATTATTGAACGCACCAAGCCTATTCAAAAAAAATGAGCACTCCTCAATTCAAACGAAGTACTTTAGATAAGGTTTTGTTGGTAGTAAAAGGGATTGCTATGGGTGCGGCAAATAAGATTCCTGGTGTTTCAGGAGGAGTAGTTGCTTTAATTGGGGGGTTTTATGAAGAACTTATTTTTTCGTTTCAACGTTTAAATGGAAAAGCATTAAAACTACTTTTAATGGGACGATTTAACTCTTTTTCTACCTACATAAATGGACAATTTCTTTGTTGCCTCTTTGGAGGTGTTATCATAAGTTACTTTAGTGTTTCACTTATGTTAGACTATGCTATGAAAAAAAATGAAGCCGTTGTTTTTGGGTTTTTTTTTGGTATGATTATAGCCTCTTTAGTTTTGATTATTAAACAAATTCATGCATGGAGTAATAAAATTATACTTTTATTATTCATGGGCCTAGTTATTGGTATAAGTTTAAACTTTGCCAGACCTGCTGCTGAAAATGATCATCTTTTGTTTGTTTTTTTTTGTGGTGTGATAAGCGTCTCTGGCATGACAATTCCTGGGTTGTCAGGTTCTTTTATTCTTTTAATACTGGGGAATTATAATCTTCTTTTAGTAGATTCGGTTAATGCACTCTATTCAGTATTGTCTAATATACTTTTCTTAGATTTTGAAATTATAAATGACCCAAAAGTTCAGCGTCTTTTAATTATTATGAGTGTTTTTACATTGGGTTCTGTTATTGGTTTAATTCTATTTTCAAACATAATAAATAGAGTACTTAAAAAATATCCGCAACATACATTAGCAAGCATAATTGGGTTTATAACAGGAACCATAAGTTTGGTATGGCCATGGAAAATAGAAGTTTTTAAATACGATAGTATGGGAACATTAATTATAAATAGTATAGGGAATCCTAAAATAGATTATTACTATTATAGCTTCCCTGATTTCAGTATCTCATACACCTATGAAGTTATACTTTCAATTTCATTGGGAGTAATCCTTATTTTTACAATAAATTATTATGATAAAAAAAGAACATAAAAAAAAGTTTGGACTGGTAGGAAAAAATATTGACTACTCCTTTTCTAAAAAATATTTTACGTCTAAATTTAAAAATGAAGCTTTAAATGATTATGAGTATGTAAATTTTGATTTTAAATCTATTAAAGAATTTGAAAAATTAATCACAAAAAAAGAACTTCCTAAGGGACTAAACGTTACTATTCCTTATAAAAAAGAAGTAATACCATTTTTAAATAATTTATCGAAAGAAGCCAAAGTTATTAATGCAGTTAATACAATTGTTTGGGACAAAAACGGAAAAACTACTGGTCACAATACAGATCATACTGGTTTTGAAAAATCTTTATTAGAATTAATTGACAAACCATTAAAACGTGCATTAATATTAGGCACAGGAGGTGCTTCTGGGGCTATTAAATATGTATTAGATAAACTTCACTGTCAAGCAATATTTGTGTCAAGAACACCTCAAAAAAAACAATTAAGCTATGCAGCACTTAATAAAGCTGAAATTGAAAGAACCGATTTAATTATTAACACGACCCCATTAGGAACTTTTCCTAATATAGATGAGTGTCCTCCTATCCCCTATCAATGGATAAACAAAAACCATTTGCTTTTTGACTTAATCTATAATCCAGAAGAAACACTCTTCCTGAAAAAAGGAAAAAAAGAAGGTGCAAAAGTAAGTAATGGCTCAAAGATGTTATTGTATCAAGCTGAAAAAGCATGGGAGCTATGGAACATTAATTAAAATTGATTATATATATTTTTTAGAATCCAAAAAAATGTATATTATTTGTAAATAAGCTACTAACTATGGAAGAAAATACCATACTATCTAATTCGGAAGAACAAAATATTCCGCTAGAAAACAAAATCTCAATAATTGAAGAAAAAAAAGAGCTTGTTCCTTTTTCCAAAACAAGGACAAAAATTATTGAAAAAACTAAGAGAAAATCAGAAAAAATAAAATATAGTAAAGAATCTGAAAATGATTCACAATCTCCTAAATTAGATTTGTCTTCTCTAACGCTGGAAGCTTTAATAGACAAATTTGAATTAGTTGTCACTGGCGAAAAATGGATAAAGCACCACAAAGATGTGCAAACTATTAATAAACTTTTTGAAGATAGATTTCAAGAAGATTTAGAAACTCAAAAAAAATTATTCATAGATGGTGGAGGAAATGAAATTGACTTTTTCTACAAACCAGAATACAAAAAACGTTTTGACCAAATAGGATATGATTATCGCAAAAAAAAACTTGAACATTATAAAGGTCAAGAAACAACGCAAAAAGTAAACTTAGAACAAAAAAAAGCTGTAATTGAAGAAATTAAAAGTTTAATTAATATTGATCAAAATATTAATACGATTTATAAAACCTTTAGAATACTTCAAGAGAATTGGTATAATATAGGAATGGTTCCACGTGCAGAAAGTCAAAACCTTTGGGAAACCTATAAGCACCATGTTGAAAAATTTTATGATTTTCTCCACTTAAACCGTGAATTACGTGAACTTGATTACAAATATAATTATAAAGAAAAGTTAAAGATTATTGAGCAAGTTGAGATCCTTCAAAAAACAGGAGACGTTTTGAGGGCAAGCCGTGATCTAAATACATTACATCAACTTTGGAAAAATGATCTAGGTCCAGTAGCAAAAGAACATAGAGATGAACTTTGGGCGCGTTTTCAAGAAGCTTCAAAAGTAATTCAATTAAAAAGACAGGCCTACCAAAAAGATATGGTAGGAGCTATGAAAGAAAATCTTTATTTAAAAGAAACTTTACTTAAAGAAATGAAAATATTATCTGACCCTGCTCCGAAAAATCACAAGGAATGGCAAAATGCAATTAATCGTTTCAACACCTTAAGAGATCAATTCAAAGAAGTTGGTTATGTACCATCAAAAGAAAGTAAAACAACTTGGCAAAAATTTCGAGAAATAGGAAGGGAATTTATGCAATTAAAAAATATATTTTACAAACACCAAAAGAATGAATATAATCAAAACATTGATGGAAAGAAAAGTTTAATTCAAAAATCAAATAAAATTCTAGAAAGTGAAACTTGGGAATCTAAAACACAAGAAATGAAAAACTTACAGAGACAATGGAAAACCATTGGCTTTGTTCCTCGAAAACTTGATAATAAATTTTGGACTGAATTTTCAGACATTCACAAAGTATATTTTGACCGTTTAAAATCTGGATATAAAAAACTTTCTCCAGAACAAGAAACATTACATAAAGAAAAACTAAATCACATAGAAAAGCTTAAAGCTGCTGAATTTTCGAATGATCCAGATACTTTGAAAAAAGAATATCTAAACTATTGGGATTCTTGGCAAGTATTTAGCCGTTTAGATTCGAGTAATGACGAAAAAATGAATCTATCTTTTTCTAACACTCTATTAGCGGTTATTAAAAAAGTAGCAATAGAAAAAATAGCTAAAAAAGAAATTTTAAACGATTTGAATATTTTGATTTTACAATCAGATCCCAATCGCTTGCAACTAGAACTTCAAGAAGCAAGAACTATGGTAAATTCTTTAAAAGATGAATTGATACAATTAGAAAATAACCTTGAATTCTTCAGTAATTCAAGTTCTGAAAATCCATTATTCAAAAATGTAGAGAAACAAATTAAAGGCTGTCAAAATAAAATTAGCAGAGCTCAGGAAGATTATATACGCTTAAAGCAAGTTAAAAATAGTCAGGATAAATCAGCAAGAAAAATCTCTTCTCAAGAATTAGAATCTTCTGATGAGAAATGATTTTTAGCTGCTATCCATAAAGTCTCCATTTCATCTAAAGAAAATGATTCTATTGAAGTACCTTTCTTTTTTGCAGCTGTTTCAATAAATTTAAAGCGACTGATAAATTTTTGATTGGTTCGCTCTAAGGCTGATTCTGGATTAATTTTTAAAAATCGTGAATAATTTATTATCGAAAAAAGTACATCACCAAATTCAGCTTCAATAGCTAGTTTATCATCTTTGGTAATTGCCTCCTCTAATTCAGAAAATTCTTCTTCTACCTTCCCCCAAACTTGCTCTTTTATTTTCCAATTAAAACCAACACCGGCTGCTTTTTCTTGCACTCTTAGAGCTTTAATAAGAGCAGGGAGGCCCATTGGAACTCCTTCTAAAACACTTCCTCTTCCTTCCGATAATTTTAATACTTCCCAGTTTCGTTTAACTTCAGCTTCATCTTTTACAGTTACATCTCCATAAATATGAGGATGTCTATAAATTAGCTTCTCAATAATATTATTCGTAACATCTGCAATATCAAATTTCTTTTGTTCGCTTCCTAGCTTTGCATAAAAAACAATATGAAGTAACAAATCACCAAGTTCTTTCTTAATCTCAATAAGGTCATTACTCAAAATAGCGTCTCCCAATTCATAAGTTTCTTCAATAGTTAGATGACGTAGCGTTTCAAAAGTCTGTTTTTGATCCCAAGGGCATTTTTCTCGCAGGTCATCCATAACATCTAACAAACGGCCAAAAGCTTCTAATTTAGCTGCTTTAGAATTCATGAAGTTTTTGAATTTTTCATAGATTTAGAAGTGTCCTTATTATTATTATTATTTTTGAAATCTTTTTTTGACTTAGTGGGTGGCTTAGGTTTAAATTTCTCTAGAGTAATCATTTTATTTACCACCAAAATATTGTACCACTGGATAATTTTTTTAATGTCTGAAGAATAGACACGATCCTCATCATATTGCTCGACAAGATTAGAAAAATAAGCTTTTAAATCAGCTGCTGCAGCCTTTGGCTTAATACTTGCAATGTTGCCTGATTCTTTTTTGAATAGTTTTTTCAAAACCTCTGCTAAGGGAATTTCTTTCCCAATACAGTAAACTTGAATCTCGCTAAGGATACTTATTTGATTATTTATAGAAGAAGTGATACGTTTTCCGTCAACAAGAGAGATTGCTACAATACCGCTTCTTGTTTGTGCTTTCATTTCATATAGGCCTTGACGTCCAGAAATTGCTAAAATTTTATCTAATTGCATAGTTATCTTTTTGTTTTTAATGGAAATTTCATAGAATACTCTACTTCAATAGCTCCTTTTGAAATAGAGGTGAGCTTACCTTTCAATAGTCGTCTTTTAAGAGGAGAGAGATGATCGGTAAACAATATCCCTTCAATATGATCGTATTCATGCTGAATTACACGTGCCACAAGCCCAGAGAGTATTAGGGTCTGAGACTTAAAATGTTCATCTAAATAGTTGATTTTAATCTGTTCATGTCTACTCACATCTTCACGAACATCAGGAATACTAAGACAACCTTCATTAAATTCCCAAATTTCGCCGTCTTCCTCAATAATTGTAGGATTAATAAATACCTTTTTAAATGATTCTAATATTTTAACATCAACAATATCATGAGTTTCATCATCTGCAAAAGGAGCTGTATCCACAACAAATAACCTGAGAGACAAACCAATTTGAGGAGCAGCTAAGCCAACTCCATTTGATGCATACATAGTTTCCCACATATTCTCAATTAATTGCTTCACATTTGGATAATCATTTGAAAGATCTTTTGCCTTTTTTTTCAAGACAGTCGAGCCATAAGCAATAATAGGTAAAATCATAGTCTTTGTTTTTTATATGCTAAATAAGACTGTAAAATAAGAGTGGCACTTACCTGGTCAATCATTCCTTTGTCTGACCGTTTTTTCTTTTTCAAACCTCCGTCTATCATTGCTTGAAAAGCAAGCTTGGAGGTATAACGTTCATCATATCTTTCTATTGATTGTACTGGAAAATATTTCTGGAGTTTTTCTATAAATAAAATAATTTGAGTCTCAACTTCTGAAGGAGCTCCATCTTTTTGAAGAGGCTTTCCAATAATAAATGATTCTACATGTTCTGTTTTACAATATTTTTTCAAAAAAGGTATTACTTCCAGGGTAGGTAAATTTTTAAGTCCGCTTGCTATAATCTGATGGGGATCAGTACATGCTATGCCCGTTCTTTTAGTACCAAAATCGATGCCAATTAAGGACCCCATATTTATTTATTTTTTCAAATATACCTTTTTCACAAAGATCTGCTTCGTTTCAGTCATTTGGAATTCTTTACATTTGTGAAAAATTTGAAAATGAAACATATTATCGAAGCAGCTTGGGAAAATCGTGCACTACTAGATGAAATAAAAACACAAGATGCTATTCGCTCTATTATTTCTCAATTAGATGAAGGTACCCTAAGAGTTGCCGAACCTGTTATGGACGGATGGAAAGTAAATGAATGGGTGAAAAAAGCAGTTGTACTATATTTCCCAATCCAAAAAATGAAATCAACAAAAGCTGGCCCTATGGAGTTTCATGATAAAATGTTACTAAAAAAAGGATACAAAGAAAAAGATATTCGAGTAGTTCCACATGCGATAGCAAGACACGGAGCTTATTTAGCTCCAGGAGTCATATTAATGCCAAGCTATGTTAATATTGGTGCCTATGTTGATCAGGGTACTATGGTTGATACTTGGGCTACCGTTGGAAGTTGTGCACAAATAGGAAAGAATGTTCATCTAAGTGGCGGAGTTGGAATTGGAGGAGTTTTAGAACCACTTCAAGCTGCACCAGTTATTATTGAAGATAATGCATTTCTAGGATCCAGAAGTATCGTTGTGGAGGGAGTTCGTGTTGGAAAAGAAGCTGTCTTGGGAGCTAATGTTGTACTTACTGCATCTACTAAAATTATTGATGTAACTGGTTCGGAACCTAAAGAACAAAAAGGATATGTACCACCTCGTTCTGTTGTTATTCCAGGAAGTTATACTAAAAAATTCCCCGCAGGTGATTATCAAGTTCCTTGTGCATTAATTATTGGAACTCGAAAAGAAAGTACTAATAAAAAAACATCACTTAATGACGCTCTAAGGACCCATAGTGTCGCTGTTTAATTTATTATTTATTTCAAAAAGATACTAATGATTAAACAAGCATTACATGCCTTACAGAATAAGCAAATCATCTTATATCCAACTGATACTGTCTGGGGTATTGGTGGAGATGCTACCTCTGTGGAAGTAGTGGAGAAAATCTATCAATTAAAACAAAGAACTGATCATAAATCATTGATTGCTTTAGTCAAAAACATTCAAATGTTAACTAGCTACGTAGATGAAATACCTGAAACTGCCATTCCCTATTTGAAAGAAATACGTCCTACTACATTGATTTATACTAAGGGAATAAACTTGGCCCCTAACCTTATGGGATCAGATGGATCAATTGGACTTAGAATTCCAAGACATAATTTTTGCCAAGAATTACTTGAAGCATTTGGAAAACCAATCATCTCTACCTCAGCAAATATTAGTGGATCAGAGACCCCAAAAAACTTTAGTGGCATTGCCTCCAAAATTTTGGAAGGGGTAGACTATATTGTACATTTGCAACAAGAAACCAAACCGAATCAACCTTCAAGAGTTATAAAAATTGAAACTAACGGGGAGGTAAATATCTTACGTGTGTGAAATTAAACCATGACTTTTCGAAAGTAATTAATACTCCCCTTTTTAAAGAACTTCAAAAGACGGTTAACGATACAAAAATAGAAGCTTATGTTATTGGTGGTTTTGTAAGGGATCATCTATTAAACAGGCCTAATAAAAAAGATATTGATATTGTTGCTTTAGGATCAGGAATTGACTTAGCCATTGCCGTCCAAAAAAATCTAAAAGGAGCCAAACGAGTACAAATTTTCAAAACTTATGGAACTGCATTGGTCCAGTGGAATGAATTAGATTTAGAATTTGTAGGAGCTAGAAAAGAATCTTATAGCAAAGAAAGCCGAAACCCTGCTGTGGAACCAGGAACATTAGAAGATGATCAAAAAAGGCGTGACTTTACAATAAACGCTCTTGCCATAAGTTTAAATACTGAGAATTATGGGATATTAGTTGATCCTTTTCAAGGACTCAATGACTTAACAGATGGTTTAATCAAAACACCTCTCGATCCTGATATTACCTACTCAGATGATCCTCTTAGAATGCTTAGAGCAATTCGATTTGCTGCACAATTAGATTTTACAATTGAACATGCTTCTTTTGATGCCATTACTAGAAATGCCGCGCGAATTGACATAATTTCAAAAGAAAGGGTTGTGACAGAACTTCACAAAATTATGCTTACTGATACTCCTTCTATAGGATTTATACTATTAGAGAAAACAGGGCTTCTCGAGCGAATTTTACCTGAGCTTTTAGATTTAAAGGGAGTAGAAGAAATTGAAGGACAACGCCATAAAGATAATTTTTATCATACTCTTGAAGTCTTAGATAATCTATCTAAAAACAGTGATGATCTCTGGCTAAGATGGGCTGCTCTTCTTCACGATATCGGAAAAGCACCTACTAAAAAATTTAAAATCCCTGTGGGCTGGACCTTTCACAACCATGAATTTGTAGGAGCAAAAATGACATATAAAATTTTTAAACGTCTTAAAATGCCCTTGAATGAAAAAATGAAATTTGTTCAAAAAATGGTATTTATGAGTTCTCGGCCAATAATTATTGCAGCAGATCATGTTACTGACTCAGCAATTCGTCGACTTGTCTTTGATGCTGGAACTTATATAGATGACTTGATCACTCTCTGTGAAGCAGATATTACTACTAAAAACTCCAAACGTTATAAACTGTATCATAATAATTTTAAAATTGTTCGTGAAAAAATTATAGCTGTAGAGGCGAAAGATCACTTACGTAATTTTCAACCCCCAGTAAGTGGTGAAATCATAATGAAAAGTTTTAATTTAAATCCCTCTCGTGAGATTGGTTTAATAAAAGAAGCTATCAAAGAAGCAATATTAGAAGGTGAAATTCCAAATGAAAAGGAAGCTGCTTTTAAAAAAATGAAATCTGAAGGAAAAAAATTAGGCCTTGTTTTTAATGAAAAAATATCATAACACTCTTATC
>Ga0307995_1002105_pt1 | contig 11833 bp, 7 predicted proteins | sample EllFjometagen262_FD_203132 | JGI IMG/M metagenome (GOLD analysis project Ga0307995, IMG submission 203132) | Marine microbial communities from Ellis Fjord, Antarctic Ocean - #262 | ecosystem: Environmental > Aquatic > Marine > Unclassified | place: Southern Ocean | collected 2014-11-02
TGTACAATGGCCTGCCTATGGCGGTATTTTTTATAACTGTATAATAGCTGGTACGGGTAATGAGCCTAGCGCTACTTCCTCTTACTGGATAGAAGCACTTATATGGGCAGATTTCATAGCCACAGGCAAGGCTTACACTAAAGGTATGTTAGTAAGGTATGGAAGTGCTGCTGATAATAAAACCATATGGAAGTGTCAGAGAGCCCATACTACTAGCCAATACATTTTACCTCCTTCAACAACTAGTAGTTATTGGATAAGAGAAGATGCTTGTGGTAAGACTCTTAACTCTTGTAAAAGGCGTTTTGGATATAAACCTAATACTTTAACAGCTAGTAATGGTAAACCTGACGGGTCTACCAATAGTGCTGCTAGACTACCCTTTGGCTCTTTCCCTGGAACATTGAAGTTTTAATATGATACAATACTTAGAAGAAATACAAAATCACTTTGAAGAGTGGTACCCTAAAGAAGGCTGTGGAGTACTTGCTGCAGTTCGAGGGGAATTAGAATGGTTTCCCTGTAATAATGTAGCGCAAGGCGAGGATGATTTTGTCATAGACTCTAAGCAGTATATAGATATAAGTCATAGAGCTGATATAGTAGCTATCTTACATAGTCATCCAGATACTAGCTGTGAGCCTAGTGGTAACGATATTAAATACTGTAATGCTGTAGGAATACCCTACTATATATTTAGCTATCCTAGTATGGAAATGAAAGTACTAGAACCCGTAAGAGAGACCAAGTCTCTCTATGGTAGAAGCTATGAATTTGGCGTTAATGACTGTTTTGAATCAGCTAGAGACTACTATATTTCAAGAGGTTTAGATATACCTAATCGTCCCTTATTTGAAGATGATTGGTGGGAGAAAGGTTTAGATTATTTTACTGACGAGTACATAGCTACTTGGGGTTTTGAGCGAATAGAGGGTAATATGCGTAAAGATGACTTACTTATATTTACAATAAGAGCAAGTGTAGGTAATCATTGTGGGGTTTATTTAGGGGATGATATCTTTTATCATCATGCAGAAAATAGAATATCTTGTAGGGAAAGTATATATCCCTTCTGGAAAAAGCATATAAGTGGGGTTTATCGTTATGCAACGTAGTATACATTTACAAGGAGAGTTGGGAGAAAGGTTTGGTACTAAATTTACTGTCCATGCTGATAATTATAGTGACATATTTAAGTGTATTAATGCAAATCGTCCAGAGTTTTTACCCTTTTTACGAGATTGTCATGACAAAGACATAGGATTTATACTAGAAACTGCCGAGGATTCTGTGGACCAGGAAGGTCTCCTACTCCCTATAAGAGAGGGAGATATTACTCTTGCTATTGCACCAGCGGGATCTAAAAGTGGTATAGGTAAGATACTTGCCGCCATCGCTATAGTTATCATAATAATTTATGCTCCTCAGCTTTTTGGAGCAACGCAAGCTGGGGGCGGTGCAGTGACTTCTTGGGCTACTGCTGCAGGTTTAAATACTGCGGGACAGATAGCTGCAGCAATGGCTATAAATTTAGCTTTAACAGGTCTACAGCAATTGATGGCCCCAGATCCCGCAGTAGACAGTGATTCTCCTACTAATTACTTATTTACCGGCGGTGCTAGTAATGCTATTGAAGGAGACCCCATTCCTGTACTATATGGGGAACTAAGGATTCCCGGAAGCGCTATTTCTATTGACATACTGAATGGGACTTATGTAACTAATAATACTATACCTGATTCCTTTAATAATTTGAATCAAACAGCAACCACGGAGACTTATATAGCATGAATACTTTTGATAGTTCATATACACTTAAAGGACGAAACCGTGCTGTTAGTAATATTGGCGGACAAGAGCGTCAAACAATATCTGTTGTAGATATACTATCCGAAGGACCTATATATGGTCTAGTAGAGGGACAATCTTCAGTATACTTGAATGATGATAGAGCTGCTCCTTTAGGGCAGGCTGCTATTTATGCAAGCACTAGTAATCTAAGAGTATCCTTAACTAATGGATCTAAAACAGTCACCGTTCTCTATGGAGGGTCTACTCCCATTATTGATGCTTCTAATGGAGATAAGTACTTAATAGTTAGAGGCGGATACGGAGCCACCGTAGCCGATGCTTCTAATGGTAATTCGGGTGATGGTAATGGTAATATAACCGCAGATCTCGTAATAGCTAACACTGCTCCTACCTTTTTTCAGGACTACATGCTATCTAGTCCTTCCGGAGTAGACACACATGTCCCTGTAAGACTAAGTGCTATTAGTTATGCTGCTGGCTATGGGCTTACAGACTCAGGTTTTGGGGAAGGTTACTTAATAAGCCGTTCTGATAATCGAAATGCTGTATTCATGCCAGGTTCAGGAACTCCTGCAGGCTTATGGATTCCTGATGGGCACTATTCTGTTAGTGTAGATAGAATTGTAAAAATTCAAAGTATATCTGGTACCACTGTCACCTTAGTAGAAAACTGGACTGGAGTTACAAGCGATTATTCTTTTGATGTTTCAGGGGCTATTGTAGCTAATGCTGATGCTATCGATCAAGCAGCTATTAGTAATTATGAAGGTGTGACAACTCAATTCCGTGTAGGTACACTAGCTCAGACCCCCTTTGCTGGGGAAGGTGGCGTAGGTAGTACTGCCATAAGCCATACTCCTGCTAATACAGGTGCTTTTGAGCAGACTACAGGTTTCGGAGGTTCTCAAGCAGCAAAAGAATTAATAGGTAGTAGTGCCTCAGGCTTTAATCTTACCTCAAGTCAGATTCAAGAAGCTGATGAAGCTCGTATTACTATAGGATATAGCTCAGGACACTATGCTGTCAGTGGTAAAGGTAATGACAAAACAACTTATACAACTTATCAGTCTACCTTAGCTATTAAGAAGATTGGGGCAGCAGACTTCGAGTCACCAATAGTTCTTCAAGAAAATCTTATTCATAGTGGTATGCGCAAAAATGCCGTATCCTGGGTACAAGTAATAGACCTTAACAAGTATAGGCCATTTAGCGACTTTAAAGTCACTATATCTAGAAAAACTGATCACCAAGGGGACGGGTATAAATCAGCCACTGTAAGAAAAGATGACTGGCAAAACGTAACATCCTCTAGCATTACTAATGTTACAACAGTACTTAAAGAAATTTTAACACATCCTTATACAGCTATGAGTAAAGTAACCTTTGACACAAAACAGTTTCAAGGTATGCCAACCAGAAGCTACCATGTAAGAGGCCTAAAAGTCCAAGTACCCTCTAACTATGTTACTAGAGAAGAATCCGGTGGAGCAGCTAATTATAATCGTAGTGTAACAACTACTGACATTGAAGCAACTTATCAAGACTGGGATGGAGGTTTTAGACAGGATCCTCTATATACTAATAATCCAGCATGGGTATTTTATGATATACTTACCAATAATCGCTATGGACTAGGAGACTTTCTTCTGGCAAATGATATAGATAAATATAGTTTATATAAAATTGCAAGATATTGTGATGAATTAGTAGACGATGGGTATGGCGGTCTAGAACCTCGTTTTGTAGCTAATCTATACTTTACAAAACAGGCAGATGCTTATAAAGTATTAAAGGATATAGCTACAGTATTTAGAGCTATGCTATATTTTTTAGGCGGACAAGTGGTGCCTGTTATAGATGCACCAGGAGGTCCTGTATATAACTTTACAAAAGGCAATGTTATAGAAGGTAAATTTAGTTATGAGAGTACTGGTAGTAAAACAAGAATCAATCAGGTTATAGTTAGCTGGCTAAATCCAGAAGCTAACTATAAGCTAGAGCCTCTTATAGTTGAAGACCGTGTAAATATTATAAATACTTCTGCTATAATCTCTCAAACGGCCATGGCTATGGGAGCAACCTCAGAAGGGCAAGCCATGCGCTATGGTCGTTGGAAACTATGGACTGCTGCAAACCAGAGAGAGGTTGTAAGCTTTGCTACTTCTTTAAATGCTTCTTTCTTAATTCCTGGAGATATTATTAATGTTCAAGATGCCGATCGGTATGCCGTAAGATACAGTGGAAGGATTTCAAACTCTGGTACAACTCCCTCCACTACTAGTATTCCTTTAGATAGTCCTGTGACTTTAGTAGCTGGCAGTGTCTATGACTTATCTATTATTTTTGTGGAGCCAGGCGCATACGCAGGCTCCTCTTTTAGTATTGGTGCTAATGATTATGAGATCGGGGATCTTGTTCCACAGGCTTATATAGACGACAATGCTAATGGTACCTACACTTTGCAAGACATAGATACTGAAGCCAAAGCTATTAATGCTAAAACTACTGCTGCGGGAACAGAGGCTCTGATACTGAGCTGGGCAGATACCACTAGAGTTGAGACAAGGACTGTAACTTCTAGTTTATCTGGGTCACAGTCTACTTTAACTGTTCCTACAGCTTTTGAAGCTACTCCTACCGCTGAGTCTATATGGGTTCTTACTGAAACTACTGCTGCGGGTGCAACAGTACTAGGGTCAGCAAAGCAGTATAAGATACTAGCCTTAGCTGAGGATAGTAAAGCTAACTATTCAATTACAGCAGCTGAGCACTACAACGAGAAATTTGAAGCAGTCGATAAAGACTTTACAACTTTTGTAGCAGATACTGTATACCCTACGGTTACCTCAACAGAAACCGTACCCCCTGTTAGAGATGTATTTGCTACTAGCTGGAGTAACGCCGAATACACCGGGGAAGAGTTAGCTATTCAATGGACTCCTCCTAGCAATACAGGTTTAGTTACAGGACTTTATGAACATTTGAAGGGTTTTGAGATAGTACATGAATTTCCTGATATTGAAAGCCCTATAAGAATAAATAACCCTAACAAGACTTACAAATTGTTTCCTGGTATACCTGACGGTAGTTATAGAATAGCAGTTCGCGCTATTAATACACTAAATAATGTATCTGAGCCTACTATAATTTATGTAGAGGTTAGTGACAAGTTTGGGGAGATCCACCCACGTTTACCTGATGGAGTTCCCTCTACGGGGTCTATGAGTTGTAGTGTGGAGATATTATCCACGGGACTCTTCAGAACTGTGGATAGTAGCTATGTCTTCAAACATCCCAGCATTCTAGGTGCCACTACAAGAAATACAAGCGCAACTACTAGCTATCATCAACAGGATTGCTCGGGTCTACCCGTAATTACTAAAACCACGCAGAGTTTCGTATCTGAATTCATACTAGAACATACTTATATCTTGTTAGATGCTGATTCTGCTGATAGATTTAAACTACTTAAGTATTACAAACCTACTACTACTGGTACAGCTTTTTGGTATGATACAGGCACTGGAGGAGGCACTTCTAAGTTTGGAAGCGCACTAACAGGTACTTTTAGTAAGGCAGCAGACTCTTCTAAAATTACAGGTTCAGGTACTGCGTTTACATCACAGATACAAACAGGTGATGTACTCAAGTTAGGTTCTGATGAAGTACGAGTAGCCTATATATCAAGTGACACAGTTTTATATCTCGCAAGAGCAACAGGTACTGTGCACTCAGGTGTTCAAGGCTTTATACCTAATATTCGTATAGACTATATCAATGATTGTTTTATAGGTAAAATTTATAAAACTTCAGCAGGCTATACCTTAGAACCTTCTGTTCAGCTAGACTCCTCTCTTAAACCTGCTTCTTCCGTAGTACAGGATGGCACTGTAACTACAACACAGATTGCTGATCAAACTATCTTAGCAGCTAATATAGATCAAACCGCATCTGGAGGAGGTTTCGGAGAATTGGTAGCAGATGTTGGTACTTTTACAACTGTAGATACTGCCGTATTAAATGCTGACTCTGTTATTGCTCGTGAAGTACAAGTATTTCCCAACGGTGGCACAGCTCCTACTATTAGTGGTACTACGCTTACGGGAGCAGGTATTGATTTAAAACAAGACGGTGATCTGTATGTAGGTAATTTCTCTACAAATAAATATATGTTCTGGGATCAGTCTACAGGTGTAATGACGTTCCGTGGAACTTTAAATGCAGGAGATCTGACAGCAGGAAGTATTGATGCTGATCGTATAACAACTCGTAGTCTTACTGCAGATAAAATTGTTGCAAATAGTCTTACTGCGGCAGAGATTGGGGTAGGGGCACTTACTGCAGGTACCATCGCGGCTGATGCAATTACTACTGATAAGATAGCAGCCAATGCTATTACAACTACGGAGATAGCCGCAGGAGCTGTAACTGCTAGCGAAATCACAGTAGCAAATCTTGCCTCTATAAATGCTGATATTGGTGCAATCACTGCAGGTACAATAAGAGGCAATACCATGCCTGATGCAGACGCTGCACCTGCGGGGTCAGAAACCGGAGCCTTCTTAGATATGACCGGAGGTAAGATGGTATTCGGAGATGCGAGTAAGTACATACTATGGGATGGTTCTGATTTAAAGATCAGTGGTGTTAATATTGTGGCTTCTCAATTCTCAGGTTCTGGTTTTGCTACAGAAGGTTATGTTACTACTGCTATTAGCAATCTTGTTGACGGGGCGGATGCATCTTTAGATACTTTAAGTGAGATTGCAACAGCCTTAGGTAATGATGCTGCTCTTAATACTACATTAACAAACTCGATAGCTACCAAACTACCTAAAGCTGGTGGCGCGATGACAGGTGCTATCACTACAAACTCAACGTTTGATGGTCGCGATGTCGCCACAGATGGCACTAAACTAGATGGCATAACTGCAGGTGCTACTAATACTGCAGCTCCTTACTACACTAGTGCTATAGCAGTTGGTGACGGTGGACTTACAACTAATGACTTCACCAGTGCAGACCATACAAAGCTAAATGGTATAGCCACAAGTGCTAATAACTATACACACCCAGCTAACCATGCTATAAGTGTTATCACAGGTTTACAGACTGCTTTAGATGGAAAGATAGATGACTCACAAGTACTAACTAACGTACCTTCAGGAGCTGTATTTACTGATACTAATACTACTTACTCAGTTGGAGACGGTGGACTATCACAAATCAACTTCACCAGCGCAGATAATACTAAGTTAGACGGTATAGCTACTTCTGCAAATTATATTACTAATAATAGTCAGCTTACTAATGGAGCGGGTTATGTTACTAATGCTGATGATGGAGATGCTGCAACTTTTGGAGGTGTCTTACCTTCAGGTTATGTTAAAACTGACCACGTTCAAGCGTTAAGTAGCGCAGCTAATGCTATGACTGCTTCAGGTTCAACTATCACACTAACACGTGGAGATGCAAGTACTGATACTGTAACTTTGCCAAACACTACTTACTCAGTCGGTGATGGTGGGCTTACAACTAATAACTTTACAGATGCAGACCATACAAAACTAAATAGTGTAGCTACTAGTGCTAATAACTATACACACCCTACTAACCATGCTATAAGTGTTATTACAGGTTTACAGACTGCTTTAGATAACAAGGTAGATGATACTCAGGTACTCACTAACGTACCTTCAGGAGCTGTATTTACTGATACTAATACTACTTATTCAGTTGGTGACGGGGGACTTACAACTAATGACTTTACTAGTGCAGACCATACAAAGCTAAATGGTATAGCTACAAGTGCGAACAATTATAGCCATCCTGCTAATCACGCTATAAGTGTTATCACAGGGCTACAAACTGCTCTCGATGGAAAGATAGACGACTCACAAGTACTCACTAACGTACCTTCAGGAGCTGTATTTACTGATACTGTTTATACTCACCCTGATGAGGGTGTGGATATGGGAGCCGCACTAACTGGTGCAAATGTTATTAGTGATGTAACAGTTAATGCAAAAGGGCACGTTACAGGCTTCGCTAGTAGAGCTATGACACTCTCTCATCTAGGATATCCTGGGACTGGGACTGTTACTAATGGTGCTACTACACTTTCTACAGGTGACCAGATATATGATTTTGTTATTGGTCTTGGTTATGTAACTTCGGATACTACCTACACAGCAGGCACAGGCTTAACTCTGGTAGGCACGGAATTTAGAAATACTGCTACTGATACAAACTACTACTTAAATGGTATAACTAAATCTAGTAATACTTTGACTTTCGCAGTCAATGGTGCTACGAATCAGACTTATACTTTCGGGTCTAATGCTTTCAATAGTACTGCGTTTACTACTAATACTGGTACTGTAACAAGTGTTGCTGCTAGTACAGGCTTAGTACTTAGCGGTACAGGTACAGTCAATCCTACGCTAGCTCTCACTGGAAATGCTTTAGCATTACATAACGCGGATAGTTCTGGAACTGGTTCTTTAGACTTAGAGCTTCTAAAGGCAGATACAATTATCGCAGATCATATAACTACTAATACAATCAAGTCTACCCATTTAGAGATATCTGCAGATTCAGGTGCTAATAGAATTGAGATGGATGGATCAAATAATGTAATTAAAGTATATGCAGACAGCGTACTACGAGTCAAGATAGGTAACTTAGCATGATAAATACCATAGAAAAAATAATTCTTGACATACTATCTCAATTTAGCTATAATTCTGTAATGGAGAAAATCAAATGAGTGCAGCCCGCTACAACCTAGTTATCGACCAAGGTTCCGACTTTGCTGTTGACTTTACTATATCTGAAGATGGAACCGTCAAGAACTTGACTGGCTTCTCTGCGCGTGCTCAAATGAGAGCTACAAAGCTGTCTTCGAGTATTGCTGCTACCTTTACCTGCACTATAGCAACTCCCACCTCGGGAGTGGTACGAATGTCATTACCTCATGCGACCAGTACAGCTCTGACTTCAGGCAGATTTTACTATGACCTAGAAATTTATACTGATAGTGATGCTGCAGTGACTCGTCTTCTACAGGGCGAAGTTGATGTAACCCAAGAGGTAACTCGGTCATGAGTGTTTCTATAGTAGCAACACCTATAATTAATGGTATTTCAGTGACAGGGAGTGCAACTACAATAACCGCATCTACTGCTGCTTTAGGAGCTGCATCAGCAGCAGCTATGTCAGTGACTCCCACAGGAGCTTTAACAGCAACAAACGTACAGGCAGCCCTAGAAGCATTATCAGTAGCAAGAGATATAAAATCCTTTCAACAAAATACAGCACCTACAGGTAGTACTCTTACCGAAGGTGATACATGGTATGACTTAGATGATAATGAATTTAAAGTATATCGCGAAACAAGTACAGGCGTATTTCAGTGGGTACCTATAATAGTAGGCGCAGCTGGAGACACCTCTGACATACTTGACGCAGGAGCCTTTTAAGGCTATCGATCCGGAGACTCTCAATGGCTCAAACAATTAAAATTAAAAGAAGTGATAGTGCATCAGCACCGTCATCACTAGTAGCAGGCGAGTTAGCCTATTCAGGAAATAGTGATAAACTTTTCATAGGCCATCCAGATGGCTCCACAGGTGTTATTACGATTGGCGGTACTTACTATACTGCTATAGTTGATGGCGCTGCTTCAGCAAATACAGCAAGCAAACTCGTTCTTCGAGATGGCTCTGGTAACTTTAGCGCAGGAACAATCACTGCGAACCTAACAGGTAACGTATCGGGATCGGCCGGAACTGCAACAGGACTTGCTGGAAGTGCAACTGTTCTAGCAACTGCTCGTAGCATTGGCGGAGTATCTTTCAATGGCTCTGCAGATATTAACCTTCCAGGCGTAAATGCTTCTGGTAATCAGAACACTTCTGGTAACTCCGCTACTGTCACAGGTGGTGTTTATACTAGTGGTGCTCAAACAATCGCAGGTGCTAAAACCTTTAGTTCTTCTATTCTTGGTAACTTAACTGGTAATGTAACTGGTAATACTTCAGGAAGTTCAGGTTCAACAACTGGTAATGCAGCAACTGTCACAGGTGGTGTTTACACTAGTGGTGATCAGACAATCGCAGGCGTTAAAACCTTTAGTTCTGCTATTCTTGCCGACTTAACTGGTGATGTAACTGGTAATGTATCAGGATCTGCTGGAACTGCAACGGGACTTGCCGGAAGCGCAACTATTTTAGCGAATGGTCGTACTTTAGCTATTACAGGTGACATAGCTTACACTTCACCTAGCTTTAATGGATCTGCTAACGTGACAGCAGCAGGTACTCTTGCTACTGTAAACAGTAATGTAGGAAGCTTCGGTACTACTACTGCAATTCCAGTAGTTACTGTAAACGCAAAGGGACTCGTAACTGCCGTATCAACAGCAGCTATCGTAACTTCTTGGAATCTTGACGCAGACTCAGGCACCACAAATGCTGTAGCCGGTGGAGAAACTCTAACCGTTGCAGGTGGTACTGGTGTAGCTACAAGCGTATCTGGCAACACTGTTTCCATCGCTGTTGGTCAGGCCGTTGCAACAGATTCTAACGTAACATTCAACAACGTCGCTGTAGACGGAACACTGACTTCAGATGATATTCAAGCAACAACTTTAACTGCAAGTGGTCATGTAATTGTTACAGGTAACCTTACTGTAAATGGTACAACTACTACTGTTAATTCTAATACTGTCGCTATTGGCGATGCTATTATGACATTGAACAGTGATGAAACCGGCACTCCTTCTGCTAACGCAGGTTTGGAAGTTGAGCGTGGTACATCTGCAAATGCAAGTATATTATGGAATGAAGCTGGAAACTACTGGCAGACAACTGATGGAGCTGCTGCAAACGTAACTTCACAGCTATTAACCGCAGGTAATTTCGCCGCAACCTTCACAGGCATATTGGACGGCGGATCCTTCTAAATAATAAATAAGACCCTAGCGTATATACGCAAGCTATAGGAGAGCCACATGGCCCAAACGATCAAACTAAGGCGCTCTGCATCAGAGAGCGCTATACCTACACCCGCAGCTCTCGCTTTAGGCGAAATGGCTATCAACACATTTGATGGTAAGATTTTTATCAAGCGTGATAATAGTGTTGATGATGCAAATGTTATAGAAATTGGATACGATAGACTACCCTTAGCGGGTGGTGCACTTACTGGTGCCCTTACTACTAACTCAACGTTTGATGGTCGTGATGTTGCCACAGATGGAACTAAGCTTGATGGTATAGAGGCCTCAGCAACCGCAGATCAAACAGCAGCACAGATTAAGACTGCTTATGAGAGTAACTCAAATACAAATGCTTATAATGATGCATCTTCAACTAAGTTAGCCACTATAGAAACATCAGCAGACGTAACAGATGCTACAAACGTAACTGCAGCAGGCGCTCTAATGGATAGTGAGTTGACTTCCATAGCGTCTGTTAAGGCATTGAATCAGGGTGTTGCTACTACTAATAGCCCTACATTTGCTGCTACAAACCTCAATGGCAGCCTCAAGATACTCACAAACGGTAATCTAGTAGAAATAGCTGACGCAGCCGTACAGTGGTATTCAGCTCAAACAAGTGATTATAAAGTAGCCTCAATGAGAGCCTTGAGCTACAATTTAAAAGGGAGTGGTAACTCATCAATACTGGTCGCTAGTAATAGTGGCATAGATGTCACAGGTGCCTTAACGGTTACAACTACCGCAACACTGGCAGGAAAAGATGTAGGCACACAGAGCGTTGTTACTACCGCCCCTACAAGTGGTGCAGGGTTTCCCACGGGACACGTCTGGTATGTGATCTAAGATGGCCATTAAGGTACACACAGGCGGCGGTACTCTTGCAGAACCGCACCGCGTTGTAGTAAAAGCAGCAGCAGGTACACTCCGTGCCGTTCAATTTATTCTGGTGCGAGATACTGGCACGACTGTAGGTTTTAGTACTGCTTGGAGCGCAATTTACGCAACTAGTCGTAGTAC
>Ga0307995_1002108_pt1 | contig 11819 bp, 10 predicted proteins | sample EllFjometagen262_FD_203132 | JGI IMG/M metagenome (GOLD analysis project Ga0307995, IMG submission 203132) | Marine microbial communities from Ellis Fjord, Antarctic Ocean - #262 | ecosystem: Environmental > Aquatic > Marine > Unclassified | place: Southern Ocean | collected 2014-11-02
GGAGACAAGGGTATTCCTAACGGTCTTCCTGTGGATGAATGGGGTCTTAGAGTTGATGGCTGCCGACCCGTAGGCTCGACTGTTGAGCGCGGCGGTGCGACGGACGGACCAGCGGCAGTGTATTCGGTTACTAAATACGTAGATTGGCTGCAGCGCTATGCACCACCGGAGGCTGCGGGCATGGTGTTCAGTGAGGCGGGACCTGTTCCTGCACAGGGAAATATAGCTCAACAAATTTTTTGGTATACAACTTTTACCGCAGACATGGTTCTGCCTGGCCTGCCGGTAATGAATGACGACGGCACGCCCAAATGGCGCATGGCGCCTTCGCCCCATGGAGCGTATTGGGAAGAAGGCCAGAAGCTGGGCTATCAAGATACCGGTGCTTGGACATTGATGAAGTCGACGCCGGTGGACAGAGCTAAGGCTGCCTGGCTGTACGCCCAGTTCGTTACCTCTAAGACGGTCTCTCTCAAGAAAAGTCATGTTGGACTAACCATTATTCGTGATTCTGATATCCGGCATGAGAGCTTTAGTGAGCGCTCAATAGAACTCGGTGGTTTGGTAGAATTTTATCGTTCACCTGCCCGCGTGCAGTGGACACCTACCGGCACTAACGTGCCAGACTATCCAAGACTAGCTCAGCTTTGGTGGCAGAACATTGGTGATGCTTCTTCCGGGGCCAAGACCCCACAAGAAGCGCTGACGTCGCTCGCTGTGGCCCAAGAACGCCTGATGCAAAGGCTGGAGCGAGCAGACGTATTGGGTGAGTGTGGTCCGCGACTTAATGAGCCACAGAGCAGAGAGTATTGGTTAAGCCAGCCTGGTGCGCCCAAGCCTAAGTTAGCGAATGAGAAGCCGCAAGGCATCACCGTGGACTACGATGAACTAGTTAGTTCTTGGCAATAGGCATTCTATTCAGACCCTACATATGTGGAGCAAGCTATGATTCGTAACACTTGGAGTATTACTGGACTCGCTGCTGCGTTGCTTTTCGTTGCTACTCAGGCTGTCGCACAGGTGCCCTCAGCTACTATAACTGGCCCGATTCCAGCAGATAGAGCCGGCAGCGGGACTATCAATACTATTTACAGTGCGAGCGCGATTGATCTCGAGACCGCGGGTTATGTAGAGAAAGAGTATTTCATAGAGGGCAAGGCGAATCGATATAGCGACTCGGAATTAGAGAATGCCTCAATAGTCGATAGTGATCACCGTTATAAGACGCGTCTCATCGTGCGCATACCCAAAGCTTCTGTATTCAATGGCATCGTCATCGTCGAATGGATCAACGTAACCGGTGGTCCAGATAAGGATATTGACTGGTGGCAGTCAGGTAGCCATTTCATTCGGAATGGTTATGCCTATGTTGTGGTTTCCGCTCAGCAGATGGGCATCGATACTATGAAGCAGTGGAGCGATGCTCGATATGGATCCCTCGATGTAACTCATGATGGCATGGCGACTCGCGACGGACTTTCTTACGATATATTCTCTGCTGTTGGAAAAGCGATCAATAGAGTTGGCGAATCAACCGTCAACGGTGAGGTGGATATTCTGGATGGCCTCAAGGCTGAACAGATCATTGCCACCGGTCATTCCCAGTCGGCAAGCCGCCTCGCAACTTATCTCAACAACGTGCATCCGCTGGAGCTAGTCTACGATGGCGTGATGGTGCACGGCGGTGGTGGTCGGATCAGAGATGATCAGCCTACAAAGATTTTTAAAATCATGGCAGAGACGGACATGCCGCGCAGGGCTGCGAGGCCGCAGCCGGATACCGACACGTTTCGCCAGTGGGAAGTGGCGGGAAGCTCCCACGTAGACATACCTTTTGAGATTGAATACGGCAAAGTTAGAAACCTGCGCGAGGGTCTATCTTTGGAGAATGTGCTGCCACGGGATCAGGGGTGCGAGTTACCAGCCTATAGCCGCGTGCCTTTTCGTGATGTGATGAATGCCGCGTTCGAGCATTTAGTCGTATGGATTCGTGATGATATAGCACCACCCTCAGCTGAACCCTTAAAGCTAAAGCGTATGATGCCAGAAGTGGAATTCGCCCGTGACGAATATGGCAATGTGCTGGGTGGAATTCGTCTCGCGGAGCACGTTGTCGCGACGGCGAAAAATACGGGCATGAACAACGGCAGCAATCGCTTCTGTTTTCTTTATGGCTCGCATCAGCCCTTCGATCAGTCGACGCTGAATATGCTCTATCCTAGCCATCGCTCCTATGTGGATGCAGTCAGGGAAGTCGTGGAGAAGAACGTCATAGATGGGTATATTTTGCCATTAGCGGCACAGCAAACGATTCGCGAGGCACAGCAATCAGGTATAGGTCGCTAGTTATATACATCTAATGGTTGCAGAGGTGGAGCAGATAACGGCATTAAGTGTTATGAAGTCAATTGGTCCTTTATACCCTTCTATTTTTATAAATTAGTGATGCTATAAAACTTTAGATAAGTTACTTGCTGACCTGCTCCGCTAGCATCTTGAGTCGCTCTGACCACTGCTTTTTTATCTCGTTGGCATAGAGTTCTAGGGTTTGGTCAATCTGCATCGATAGCTTGATTTTCGTTTTCCCATCTTGCGTGTCGAGGTTTAAGTTGATCTTGCTCTTGCGAGCATTCTTCTTCGCGGTCTCGCGCCAGGTAAAGCTCAACTTTTTCGGCCTATCTATTTTTAAATATTCACCATCTTGCAAGAATTCCTTTCCATTGCGGGTGATGTGATAGCTATAGGATCCGCCAGGGCGAGCTTCGTTCTTTAGATCGACTACTTTCTCGTTACCAACATGACTGCCGAACATCCAGCTGCCTACGAAGGTGGGAATTAGCCAGCGATCGAATATTTTCTCTGCAGGCGCAGCCACAGACTTGCTTAGGGATACACTAAACGTCTTGATTTTCGCCACAGGCAGCTCAGCTGCACCACTATTGTCATCGTCTTCAAACATGGTAAGTTGATCAGCGGTCATTAGTTCGCTTGCGAGTCAGGGTTGGCTGGCATGAGATGGACAGGCAGCGCTTGACGCCGAGAGGCTATCTTTTGCCCATAGTTTGCCGTCAGATAATCGAGGATAGAGCCCTCGATTTCAGGGCCAAGTTCGCCAAGTCCCTGCGAGCTCTGCATCCATTCTATGCGACTCTTCCAGACTTCTCGATTGCCTGAATTTTGAACGATGATCTGACTCGAGTGGCACTCGGTGCAATTGTCGCGGACTAGCTGCCAACCTTTTTCAGGAATCAATTCGCCTGTCGAAACGCTTTCCTGAGCAGTCGAGGTTGCAGTCGTAGACAGGAGTGGTAGCGACAGCGTGATTAAAGTTAGCCAAGTTAATTTCATTCTGTTGGTCATGATTTCTATTTCCAATATCGAAAGCCGATGAGACTAGGTTACACAACCTGCACGGCCACCCTATGACAGGCATTATTCAAATAGCCACGAGGATTCCATCCAGGTACAACCATGGGTTGTGAACGGCCCTGAACATCCATCGCTCTAGCCCATACTTCATAATAGCCGGGTTCGGGAAACTGTGCCCAAGTCTCCCAATTCTGCCAGGCCAATCTGTTTGCTGGGCCTGCTAATGCGGAAGGCAGCCAGGTGACGCCAAAGTCGATGGAGATATAGACGCCGACCACCTGATCGTCACCTGCCCAAGCGTGACCGCGTACGGTCATTCGGTCCCTTATATCGTGAGTAATACCCGATTCTGGAAAAGTAATGAGTGACTTGACCGGCATCGATTCGATGACGCGCATATCTTCATTCGGCACATGTGTGCCAGGCGCGACTGGTGTCGCTGGGACCGAATAGGAAGGTGGAGACATTTTTTCGCCATCATGGAGCTGATTGCGAATATCAATTCGGCTTAGCCACTTTCCAGACACCGATGCGGGCCAGCCAGCGCAGACGAGGCGCAGTGGAAATCCGTTCTGTAAAGGTAAGTCCTCGCCATTCATCGACCAGGCTATGAGTGATTCTCTCTCTAGCGCCTTGGAGATGGGCACACCGCGAGATATCGGATCGCGATCGGGATCTCCGCTTAGGTGCGTGTCCGAGCCGTAGTAACCAATGTATTCCGCATCGGCAAGCACACCGCAGTAATTAAGGACGTCGCGCAGTCTCACGCCGGTAAAAGTAGGGCAGCCGATGGCACCGGTAGTCCATTGATTTCCACTCGCACCTGGCACAAATTCGCTGCGCCCATTGCCCCCACATTCTAGCTGCAGTTGTAATGTGATCGTTTCAAAACGTTCTCTAAGCTGTGCTATCGTGAAAGTTATGGGTCGTTCAACCGATTCGCCGCCAATCTCGAGTTGCCAAGTTTCTGGGTCAATGTCCTCTGGAGGTACACCGTTGTTGCGAACGAACATGCGATTGTTCGGCGTAATGTGGTCATCGAGTAAATGTGCGGGAGTTTCGGCGTTGATAGGTCGATCGTTAAGAACGGTGAGGCCGTCTTTGCCGGGTATTTGTAGCGGAGAACCTTCAGCTGCAAAGGCTGCGGGAATAAGACCCGCAGGCATGAAGCGCGAGAATGGTATGGCCATGCCTAGTGCGGTGGTCATAGCAACCAGACCGCTTTTCTTTAGGAATCCGCGACGCGTTAGTGGGTCGCTTTCGCGGCCCCATAGAACTTGGTCCCCCGCAATGGGGTCCTTGCTATAAAGTTCATGTATTCCCTGTCCTTGTTTTTTACTCATAAGAATTCTCTTTTGTTGGTCACTAGCAATTAATCAATTTGCTCGGTTTCGCCTCGACGTGCGCCGGCAGGAATGCCCGAAAGCGAATAGCTTCCCTCGTGGCATGCATGCGGCCATTAGGCGGGTCCTGATCTGCCGTATAGTCGGCTACGGCCTGCTCCAGCTGCATTGCTTCTTCGGGGTTCGGTACTAGTTTGTCTCCAAATTCTTCCGGGCTAGAGAAAGGAATTATCGTGTTACTAGTCCACATACACTGGAGGTCGGGGGTGCTGTTTAGCATTCTAGGGGCTGCGTAGTTGGAGTCCTGAGCGCTGCCGTTAGTTGGTAGAAGCAAGAATTGGAATATAGCACTAGAGGCCAGCAGCAGTGTTCGTGGTAATCCGGCCGGGCTAAACAGATAAGTCGAATTAGATACTGTTTTCATTTATGTTGCTCTCTATTCGGACTTTAACAAGAGGGTAGGTAGTTGGGAATGGTTTTGCGGTCACGACGCTGAGGTTACCAAAAATGCCTAGTCAACTCCATGCGATTCATTAGTTTTCCGCTCCCTTTTGAAGTCTATGCTTGATGAAGGTATTTACATGGGCTTAGTAAGCCTCAGCAAAAACCGATCGGTGCTGCGGTTGAGCCTTGGGTCGAATATGCTACGACTATGGTCGTCCGTGGAAACGCGCAATACTTCGCTGGCTTCAACCTCGAAACCAGCCTGCTGGGATAGCCCGATTGCCTGCTGAATCTCCATCCGATGCAGATCTTGATTGTCTCTGCCTACAACACCGACATGATCTGTAATGCCGAGCACGCCTCCAGGTTTCAGCAATTTTTTAAGTTGTAGAAGCATCTGAAATGCACGTTCTGGATTTGGGTTATAATAGTCGTGCAGAGTCTGGGCTACGATAGCCAGATCCACTGAATTATCTGCTAGGCCAATTTCTCTCAGCGGCTTTATTATTTGGACGACATTGCTTAGATCACCTCGTTCTATCTTGGTATTAAGCGCTTCGCCCTGCGAAATATTCTGACGATCTTCCACAAAGCGTAAACCGCGTTCCGTGTTCTGCGCATACACCGTTCCACTTTCACCTACGGCTTTGGAGAGGATGAAGGTGTAGTAGCCTCCCGCGGCATATAGGTCCAATACCGTCATGCCCGCTTGGATGCCAAGGAAATCAAGAACCTGAACTGGCTTTCGTGCGCTGTCTCTCGCAAAGTCGGTAACCGCTCTATCAGGGCCTGATAAGGCGTCTTCGAGCGCTCGTATATCGAAGTCTTGACCTGGGCAAGCAGAGACAAGCAGCATCGATAAGAAGGCTGCTGAGTAAGTGAACGATGAGCACAATGAAAGAGGGGTATATTTTCTCTTCAATTTAGGACCCTAAAGCCTTCCGCTGTGAAATAATTTCAATTTAGAGAATAACAGATTGAGAGAATTGCTCACGTGTTTTATAGCCAAGGAGAATATTAGCAGATTAGGTCCGGCTCCCGCTGATCCGAGGGGTGCTACAGTGAAAAAAAATTTAAGTTGAAGGCCCAGTTCAATTTCTAGAAAACTGATTAAACAGAGTGCTAAATGTTAAGAAAGCTAATGATTCGAAACCTATCAATGCTAACCCTGCTATGCGTGACGCTTTCAGCGTTAGCTCAGTCCGAATCGCGACCTCGTGCTCGTTAGGCGGGTGTTGTGGTGGGCGTATTCCAGACTGCAGAATTGAACGCGCTCACAGATGTTCAAGGTGAGAGAGTGGGGCATACAACCCTCATTAAAGGTGATGATATTCGTACTGGCGTAACTGCAATCATTCCCGCATCAGGCTATCGTGTAATAGACTAGCGTAATGTAGAGGGAATAAATCTGTACCCTTTAGATTGGCCTACGACAATTATGATGGGGTTGGCGCGAACATGCTCCTTTGCCAGTAATGGTTCAGGTGACTATGTGATTGCATTTTCAACTCATCCAAATACGCGTAAGCCTAGAGTTAGCGAAGTTTCAGTTTCAGTTCAGGTGGTGGTTAACTAGGCTATAACAGCGTTGTTCGCGGCTACGGCAGAGGCTAGTGAGGAAGCAATCTACAATGCTATCTTCAAGGCGACGACGGTAAGAAGTTCGCACGGTGAGCGGCGCGCAATTCCTCTAGAAGATTTGATGCGTGTTCTTGAGGAGTATCAGTCGTTGAATTGGGATCAAACGATAGGAAGATAATTCTAAGCAGTGCGCTAGGAGCTGATCCCGATGCCCCTTGCTATTAGGATAGCCAGCGCAGAGATGAACACTAATAGCGCTAGTTGAAACTTCAATAGCAGCCTCAGCAGTTGGGGAACCTCGATCACTTCTTCTTTGGACTTGCTGTGTTTATTAAAAAATATCGTGGGAACGATAGCGCACAACACCATCAAGATAAACAGGCCAATCTTGGCGTGGAATATGGGATTGCTAGAATAGAACTCGCTGGGCTTGCCTGTCCATAGCCATAGAGTTAGGCCAAAGCTCAAAACAAAGATAGCGCTTATTCCGCAAACAGCATTTACCTTCGCCAAGTTGCGTGCGTCCTCTCCCGCAATTTCTGCCTTGATAGCTATATTTTCTATGATCAAGGTACCAGCGAACGCGAAAATCGCTGCGAAATGCAATAGTCTGACTAGTTCATAATACATCCTGCCAATCATACGGGATTCACAGATTTTGGGCTCATTTTAATACGGTGCTGCGAGATTTCCTGTTATGCTGAGGAGAAGGTTTGTTTACAGGCCAGCAATAATAATTAGATAAAACTGGAGGCACCATGGTCGCTGAATCAAGCACCGCACCCGATGTAGGTTCTGAAGATACAGCTCATGCTGAAGCGAACATGCGTAAAGTCGCGCTGACTGCGTTGGCGGGAACCAGTATCGAGTGGTACGATTTCTTTCTTTATGGTACAGCTGCCGCCCTTGTTTTTCCTTCGGCTTTTTTCCCCGATAGTACTCCAACAATGGGACTTATTCTCTCGTTCGGAACATTTGCCTTTGGTTTTATTGCAAGGCCTTTAGGTGGTATTTTATTTGGTCATTTTGGTGATCGTGTTGGACGCAAACGAACACTGGTTATAGCGTTGATGATGATGGGTATCGCATCAACCCTGATCGGACTATTGCCTACTTTTGCAACGATCGGTATTGCTGCGCCAATTCTACTAAGCCTTCTCCGTTTCGTGCAAGGCCTTGCGATCGGTGGACAGTGGGGCGGGGCCATGTTGCTTGTCACAGAGAGCGCACCGGCGGACAAACGTGGCTACTATGGCGCCTATGCCCAGGCAGGTGCTCCTGCCGGTGTGATACTCGCTAACATAGCATTCATGGTAATTAGTTATTCCATATCTGAGGACGCGTTTATGCAATGGGGGTGGCGGATTCCCTTCATATCGAGTGTTCTATTAATTGGAATCAGTATGTATGTGCAGCTACGCATGGAAGAAACTGATGCGTTTAAAGAGCTGCAAGAACTTCAGAAGAAAAAGGAAGCTGAACAGCCTGAGATGGCCGTCGTTAGGCGCTCGCCTGTTTTGGAGGCAATAGCAAAGTATCCCAAGCGTATTGCATTGGCCGCGGGTGCATTTCTCTCAATACAAGTTTCATTCTATATATTAATTGGTTTTGTTCTGGCCTATGGAACAGATGCTGATGGTGCTGGGATGTCGAGGAATGAGATGCTTTTTGCGGTATTGCTTGCTTCGGTATTGCAAATCCCGGCGCAATTCCTAGCCGCCGCTTATTCCGATAGACACGGTAGACGGGGAATATTTATGTTGGGGGCTATTCTCACAGGGGTTTGGGCATTTGCCTTGTTCCCATTAATCGACACAGGAAGCTTCTGGCTTATCGTGCTGGGTCTTAGTGGCGGCTTGATGTTCTTGGGAATGATGTATGGGCCGCAAGCGGCTTTCTTTACTGAGCTATTTAGTACAGAGGTTCGTTACTCGGGAGCATCATTAGGTTACCAGGTGGGAGCAATCCTAGGTGGGGCATTTGCTCCCACTATAGCGACTATTTTATGGGTGGAGTACTCGATATTTTGGGTTTCAGTTTACATGGCCTTTGCATCGACTCTCTCTCTGATCTCCGTGATGATGCTAACTGAAACTTACAAGACCAGCCTGGACGATACTGATTAGCGGCGGTCAAGAAGAAGGCTACACTTAACTCTGCAGTCTTTTCGCTGCAACATGTTTCTATACCAGACTATCAAATAGATAGTCTGGTATAGACCTGGCTGTCTTATTCTCTTTTGCATTCACTTCCGTATCAATTTCCTGAAACAAAGGCGCTAATAATAGGCGCTTATCGGTATCCGGCAACATGCAAATTATATTGCAGCCAGGCCTGGCCTGTTCTGCAATCACCTACGCGCCAGCAAATTTGACATTGGGGCGATCTCAGTTTGTCTTTGACATTGCAACTGATTTGGCTTGCAATGGAAGCTATTCTTTTAAATGACCGGATGGCCCTATTTCCATTCACCTATATTAAGGGGAAAATATGTACACAAAACTCGCGGTAATACTCTTATGCTTGATTATCTTGAGTGCGACGAGTCTGTCTAGAGCAGCTGATGGTCTCGAGAGGGGCATTCCGGAAGATTTAGGATTCTCTGCTACTAGGCTCGCACTCGTTCACGAGATGCTAGCGCAGCATGTGGAAGATGGAAGAGTCGCAGGCCTAGTAGCTGGTGTGGCACGCTATGGGAAGATCGTATATCTGGAAAGCATAGGCTGGAACCAGATCGAACAAGAAAATTTAATGGTGAAAAATTCACTCTTTCAGATCCGCTCGATGAGCAAGCCGATTACTGCCGTCGCTGCTATGCAGTTGGTCGAGCAGGGCAAAATGAAGCTTGACGATCCGGTCTCCAAATACATTCCCAGCTTCGCTGAAATGAAGGTTTTCCTCGATCCTGCGGCTGCCGATTTTAATCAGACTCGTCCTGCCGATCGCGAGATAAAAATCGAGGACCTGTTGCTAAACACCGCTGGTCTCAGCCATCGCTTCGGCGCTTTGTATCGGCAGAACGAAGTTCGTTCTCGAGGAGATACTTTGGAGGAGCTCGTAGAGAAAGTTGCTACTGTGCCGTTAATAGGCGATCCAGGTGAGCAATGGGTGTACAGCATCTCAATAACGGTACTGGGACGAATTATTGAATTAGTGTCTGGGCAGAAATTTGATGACTACCTGAATGAGCATGTCTATGACCCACTTGAGATGACGGATACGGCATTCTTCGTGCCTGAGGAGAAAGCAGGGCGCCTGGCCCATGCATATCGTGTATCGCCTGAAAACAGAAGCCTGAGCCAGGTTCCGCAGATGGCTATTCCTATTACTCAAGACCCACCATTACTAGAGGGGGCCGCGGGCATAGTTAGCAGCGTACCAGACTATCTTCGTTTTCTGCAGGCGCTACTCAACGGTGGTGAGCTCGATGGAGAGCGAATTTTGCAAACTGGCACTGTAGAGGCGATGACTCAGAATCATATACCCGAGGCCCTGATGCCCTTTGGTACGAATCCAAATAATCCGATGCTAGATCGGGGATGGGGTTATGGCATGGCCGTGGTGGTGGATGAAACCTTGAGTGCCTATGGTACCAGCAATGGTGAATTTGGCTGGAGTGGTTCGCTGGGTACATTCTCATGGGCAGACCCTGTGTCAGGAACCAGTGTAGTTATTATGTTACAGATCCAACCTTCTGGCGCTTACAATATCGCCTCGAAGTTTAAGGCGATGGTTCATCAGAGCATGGTCGATTAGTGTGCGGCGCTATCGAAGGTGTTGGCTATGGAAGTAAAACTTATATGCTTGGTTGATATGAATCAGCTGAATTTTGATTCGGCAAACCCTCTAGCCATGAAGAGCCATCATCACTACACAAATACTGACTTAGACACTGCGGATTCTGAACCATGTGGTTAGCTACAAGCTGCGACTTTGAATTTGAGATTTTGGTGCCAACACCGTTTATATTAATGCTGCGCCCACATAGTGGGGCGCAGCAGTGGGTTAGGCGTGAGGAATACAAACTCACCCCCAGCGTTCCTGTGGTGGAGTTTACCGACATCTATGGGAATTTATGTCAACGCCTAGTGGCGCCGCCGGGAAATTTTAAGATACACACCAGGGCTCAGCTGATGGTTAGCGATAATATCGATAAGGCGCCAGGTGCTCCCTTCGTTGATGTACATAGGTTGCCGGATGAGGTTTTAATGTTTCTACTGCCTAGCAGATATTGTGAGTCAGAAAGCTTCAATCAGATGGCTGCCGATATCACAGCAGAGAAACTGTTAGGATATGATCAGGTTTCGGCTATCGAGACTTGGCTGCGCGAAACGATTAGTTATATTCCTGGAAGCAGCGATGACCCTATATCGGCGATAGTTGTGAATCAAAAACAGTCTGGTGTTTGCCGAGACCTTGCACACTTGGGTATTGCTCTGTGCCGCTCAATTAGCATTCCCGCCAGACTGGTAGTTGGCTACAACTATGGCCTTGTGCCTATGGATATGCATGCCTGGTTCGAGGCCTATGTTGGTGGGCGCTGGTATCCTTTCGACGCTACTCAAGAGGAAATGACGCCGGGCTATGTCGCTATTGGTTATGGTCGAGATGCAGCCGATGTAGCGGTCTACAATCAGTTTGGCCCTTCGGTCTATCCCATCTCACAGGATGTAAGCGTCGAGCTCGCAGAAGCAGAAGGGTAAAGATTCTATTTATGCCTGCCCTTGAGTAACTCCTGATTTTGTCGCAGAAGATCTAGAATTTCAATTCACTAGATTTCCCAGTTTCCAAAAATCCGTTCGTTATAATCTATAATTTATACAATGGCAGGTGTAAAGGGTTCTCTTATCACATCTGCCCCAGTCAGGAGAGTATCATGCAATTTATCGTTCTAAAGTATCTTGTCACCGCAGGTATCGTAGTGCTGGTTTCTGAAGTCGCCAAGAATTTTGACAAAGCGGGTGCGCTTATTGCCGCGCTACCTACTGTGACCTTACTGACATTGTTTTGGCTATACTTCGAGGGGCAGTCAGCGGAGAAGATAACTAATCATGCCTGGTATACATTCTGGTATGTTATCCA
>Ga0307995_1002117_pt1 | contig 11786 bp, 8 predicted proteins | sample EllFjometagen262_FD_203132 | JGI IMG/M metagenome (GOLD analysis project Ga0307995, IMG submission 203132) | Marine microbial communities from Ellis Fjord, Antarctic Ocean - #262 | ecosystem: Environmental > Aquatic > Marine > Unclassified | place: Southern Ocean | collected 2014-11-02
TAATCCGTTGATGTACTATCTGCATTATACACATTATAGCTCATATATCGAGCAGTCCCATAGTTACCATTAATTTGAATGTATTGGTCCTGTATGTCATTTACCACAAAGTAATAGTAAACAGCATAATAATCTGGAATGTAAGGTACTGTATCATTATTGCCCATAAAAGGTAGTGACCAAGGACTCGTATAATCAGAAGTAAAAACTAAAGGGGGACAAGAGGAATCTTCTCCAAGTCCTATAGTTGATATATCATCACTATTACAAGAAACAATTAAAACTGTTAAGAATAAATAAAGTAATTTTTTCATTTTGTTTGTTTTAATGATACTGTAAATATAATAAAATTTGAATGTCTTGAAGGTTCGTGTTATTTAATCCAGTTAAATATATCGTGCCACCATTGGCTAAGGTTACGATATTGGTAGTAGCATCATACGATATTGCTTGTATAAAAAAAGCCTCTACAAGTTAATGCAAAGGCACAACAAATCATATACTCTCTGATTATAGCCATTTTTTTTACCATCGCTGACCAGATACAAGCAGACTTAGAACTAATCGAAAAGGCTAACAATCATTTAGTAATTATATACTTATTAAATTATTTTTTAAAGCAAAAATCACCAAACCAACTCTGTTTTTAACTTGGAATCGTTTAAATAATTTACTTCGGTAATTATCTATTGTTTTGGGGCTCAAAAACATTTTCGCTGCTATTTCAGTATAGGTCAATTCACTACACGATAATTGCAGAAATTTCAAATCATGTTCTGCTAACCTAATAGTTGGTATTTCTTTTTTTGGTTTTAAGGATTTTAATAAAGTATTTACAACATTTTCTGAATGGTAATACCCTTTTTCAATCACTTCATTTAAAGCTATTTTTAAAGCATCAGGATGTATGTCCTTCAGTAAGTAACCATTTGCTCCCCTACTTAACATTCCTAAAACCATTTGCTCATCATCATCCATAGACAAGGCTAATACTTTAACATCTGGATGCTCTTTAGATAACCATTCCATCGTTTCATAACCATTCATTAATGGCATATTAACATCTAGTAAAATAACATCAGGAATAGATTTCTTAGCAATTATTTTTTGCTGTAAATCCATCCCATTTTTAGCATGATACAATACACGATAACCAGAAAACGTTTCGATTAACATTTTTAGGGAATCTGCAACTAATAAGTGATCGTCTACAATTACTATATTATAATCAATTTTTTGTGGCATTTGGGAAGGTATATAGCAGTACTAATTTGGTGCCATTATCAAGTACTGAAGTTAATGAATATTTTGCATTCAACAGTGCGGCTCTTCCTTTTATTGTTTGCAATCCAGAACTTTCTGTTTTTTGGGAAGTATCAAAACCAACACCATTATCTTCTGCAATGATTTCCAAATCATTAGCATTAAAATTTAAAGTTACAGATAAGTTTTTTGCTTTAGAGTGCTTCATTACATTAGATAAAAATTCTTGATACATTCTAAAAATTAATATTTCATGTTCAGCAGAAATGTATCTTATGTTTCCGTGAACCTGCATAGCGGCTTCTAAAAATTTTAATCTGTTAAATCGCTCCACTTCAATCTCTAAAGAACGAATTAATCCGTTTTCATTAATTACATCATTGTTTAACGTTTTAGATAGGTTACGAACTTCTTGTATGGTATTGCTAAGAACATCACTAGTATCTTTTAATTGTTCTTGTATGGTTTCTGGTGCTTTTACTAGTATCATATTTAATTGTAGACTTACCACTGATAGTAATTGACCTACATTATCGTGTAATTCCCAAGCAATATTTTTAAATGTTTGCTCCTGAATTTCTAACTGGGAAGTTGTCAATTCACGTTCATATTTTTTTTCTGCTTCAATTTGTTCTACTAATAATTTATTTTTACGCTTCTGAAAAGCAATAAAAAACCATATTACAAATAACAGCAAGCCAAAAATAACAACAATGGTATAAACAATTAATACAATTGTTTCTTGAGTGATGATTTTTTCCTGTTCTTGAATCATAATTAAAACGATTTAGCAGCGCCCAGTTTTGAAAAACTGCTATTAGTCATTTAGTTCATTATTATTCTTTTTTGAACATACCAAAAAACCTAAAGAAAAAATCAGGTATTTAAACAAGTTCGCAAATAATAATCCGTTTGAAAATACTTTCATAAATAATTTATTCTCTTTATTATAATAATTTGAATAAATACTTAAAGGCGAAAAACATAAATAAAATATTAAAATTCCAATGGATACATATAAAGGTAAATATCTTTTAATATTTAATATGTCATCACTATTTAATAATTCAAAATAAAATCTAAAAACAGTAATTAAAAGCAACAATGTGCCAAAAATTATAGTTATTTGAGAATAACTTCTAAAAAAAACATCCGTCAGTAATAAATTTAAAATTGATGTAATTACAAAAACAATAACAGCAATTTTTATATTATTTTTCCAATAATGTGATTTTATATAATATCTAAAATATAATATAAAAAAGATAAATTCAAAAAGCAAAAAACAATTGTAAATCCAAGTATTTTTTTTAAACAAAGTGTCCTCCACAAATGAAAAATAGTTGTAATCTGAGAAAAAACCAACAATAGCATAAGAAGCTATTAACTCTGTAAAAACAGTAAACATTAAAAAATAAACAAGCCCCTTATTCCAATTATTTGCTTTTCTTTTAAACAGAAAATAAAAACCAGTTATAATTGCTAATACCTCTAAAAAATATATAGGCAATACATTTAAATAATAATTTAATATAGGTTCCAATATTAATAATTATAAGGTGGCCAAAGTCCACCACCTAAATTCAAAGGATCAATCCCGTAATTATTGGCAGCGTTAGCATCATCGCTTTCGGTAGCACTTAAGAACACCGTCGCTTTATCTGAAACTTTATTATTATAAGCTGCAAAATAAACTCTAATTCCCGGTGCGTCAATGCGCTGTTTTGCAGATTCGCTTTTTACATAATTAATAAATTCTTGCAATTGATCAATATTAAAAGTTACTGCATTAATATCTTTAGTTCCCTTCGCCTTTTCTATATCTACAGCTCTGGTATCGTTCCAATTTTTTTGCAGTGCTTTTGCTTTAGTTACGGTCATGCAATTTTTTGGCTTGCTCATTTTAATAGTTGACTTTAGTTAATATTAGAAATAAAGATAGTTTTTTTATTTTTCTTGCAAGGATATTGGTGAAAAATTATATCGCAGAAGTTCACCGATAAAAAAAAAAGGAAGCCAAAATGGATTCCTTTTTTTTAAAAATTATTCAAATGTAAACTGCGTTCTGAATGCAAAAATATTTTTACATTTTCACATCGTCTAGTGTTACTTCTTCTCCGTCTTTGCTCATTAGTTTTACTTCATCAAATCCCATATCTTTAAACTGTGAAAATTGCGTTGCTGCATCTCCAATTACCACATAAGCCATTTTAGATTCATCTAAATACTTATTGGCTAATTGCTTATGTTGCTCTAAAGTCATAGCACTGATGATCGCTTCTTCTTCAGCTATATAATCTACAGGTAAATCATAGGTGCTCATTTCTTGTAACATCCCCAATAATGAAGATTGTGTTTCAAACCTTCTAGCATTCGATTTTATCATCGCATTTTTAGTAAAATCTAAATCTTCTTGACTCACACCGTTTTTATAGTCTGCAATTTGTTCTTTAAAAATAGAAACAGATTCTCCTGTTGTATTGGTTCTTACACTAGAAGAAGCTTTAAAAGTTCCTTTAATTTTAGAACCACTAAATCCTGTTCTTGCTCCATAGGTGTATCCTTTTTCTTCACGAAGAATTAGATTTACATTTCCTGAAAAAGAACCTCCTAATTTATAATTCATTACTTCCGCTGGATAAAAATCCTTATCCGTTCTAGCCATAGAAATATATCCAATATTAATTACCGATTGTTTTGCGCCTGGAATATCAACAAAATATAAAGAGGCTTTATCTCTATTATTTTCTACAGAATAAGAAGGGATTACTACTTCTTTTGCTTCCCAGTTTTCACCGAATGAAGCTAAACTATTTATACTATTAACTTCAGTAATTGCTCCCACTATATGGAAATTACTAATTGAAGGAGAAAAGTTTTTATAATAGAAAGCCTTTAAATCTTCCATAGTAATTGCTTCTACAGAAGCTACCGTTCCGCTAGTAGGAAAACTAAAAATATGATGTTCTCCATATAATATTTTATTATAAACTCTACCTGCAACTACATTAGGGTTTGCGTCAGATCGCTTAATCTCATTGATTGTTTTTGTTTTGATACGTGCAAATTCCTCTTCATCCCATCTTGGCTGCAATACTATTTCTTCCACCAAAGCCAAGGTCTTATCAAAATTACGCACTAAGGTATTAGCACTAATCACGATAGATTCTCTGGTAGTGTACATATTTATTCTTGCACCTAACATTTCAATTTCTTCTTCCAATTCTTGAGGGGTTTTATTAGCAGTACCTTCCATCATAATGTCTGTCATTAAATTTGCGACACCATTCTTATTCATATCATCTAATAAATGACCACCTTTCATCACTAAACTAAAATTAACTGTTGGAATTTCATTTTGCTCAATACCATAAACTTTCATTCCATTTTCTAGGGTTGCTGTCCAACTAGATGGAATATTCAACTTAGGAGATGTTCCTTGTGAAGGTTCCACTGAACGATCGAAATTTGAAGGAGTTTTTGCAATTTCTTCATTAGCGCTTTCAACAGTTTTAGCTATGTTTTCAGAAATTTTTTCTTCAACCACTGGAGCTTTAGTAGAATTTTTTGTTATTAATGCTAATTGTCCTTTAGGAACAAAACTGGTCATTATAAAAGGTTTGTCTTTTATGTATTTGTTATAGACATGCATGACGTCCTCCTTAGTTACCTTTTTAATATTTTCAATATCTGTAGTAATAAATCCAGGATCACCAGCAAAAACATTGTATTGAGCTAACTGAAAAGATTTCCCTAAAACACTACCGATACCATTGTAAAAACCTGTTTCCAATCCAGCTTTAATTCGTTCCACATCGCTGTCTGAAACGCCTTCCTTTTCAAGTAATTTAAAAGCTTCAAATACTCCAGCTTCCACCTCATTTAAGTTGACTCCATTATTAGCGGTGATGATGATATGAAACTCACCCGCTAACTCTTGCGAATTATTGTATGCTGTAGTTCTTGATGTTAAGTTTTTATCTTTTACTAATACCTGATACAATGGCGCTTTTTTTCCACTGGAGATTAGCTCCGCTAAAAAATCTAAAGCGTAAGCATCCTCTGTATATTGCTGCAGTGTAGGCCAAACCATATTTAATTGCGGTGCTGTTGCAAAATTATCTTCGTGAAACAATCTCTTTGTTTCAGAAAGCGTTACTGGTTGCGGCTCTAATTTAGCTACTTCTTCCTTGGGTTTGATTTCTCCAAAATACTTTTCGATTAAGGCTTTAGCATCTTCTGTTTCAAAATCTCCAGCCAAGACTAGCGTAGCATTATTTGGTCCATAGTAGTTGTTATAAAACTCTTTTACATCATCAATCGTAGCATTTTGAAGATCCGCTAATTCACCGATCACTTGCCAGTTATATGGATGTCCTTCTGGATATAAGTTTTTATCGATTACCCAACTGGTATGCCCATAAGGGTTATTATCTACCCGTTGTCTTTTTTCATTTTGCACTACTTCTTGTTGGTTATAGAAAGCAGATTCTGTTACGGTATTGATTAAAAAACCCATGCGATCACTCTCTAACCAAAGCACTGTTTCTAATGCATTGTTAGGTACAACTTCATAATAAATAGTTCCATCTTTCCAAGTACCTCCATTTAAGGTACCTCCAGCATCTTGTATTTTTTTAAAAAATTGATCTTGAGGAACATTTTCTGATTCTTGGAAAAGCATGTGCTCAAATAAATGAGCAAAACCAGTTCTTCCCGTTTTTTCACGATTGGACCCTACTCCGTATTGAATTGCTAAGGAAACTATAGGATCACTTTTATCTTGATGTAGAACGACTTCAAGTCCGTTTTTTAATTGGTACTTCTCAAACTCTATAGAAAGTTTGGTTTCGGTTTTTGCTGAAGATTTTTGGGTGCTAGTAGCATCTTTACAGGAAACCATAAATAAGGAAAAAGCAACTACTGCTGCCAGCGTAAGTTTTAAAGAATGTTTTAACATTTTATTAGTTTTAGTATCAACTATAAAGATACGATAGTCCTAATTTTTAAACCTTAATTTATTGTTAAATCAAATAAATGAGATTAACAACTATTTAAAATTATTAACATTAACTGCATAAAAACTTTACTATATTTAACTCCTTAAAAATAAAAATGATGGTTTTAAATATAAAAAATAATTACTAAAACCTATAGAAAGATTAGTTACTCACTTAATTATTAAAAGTTAACATGAAGCTATTTGATTTAGAGTTTGATTCCAATATCAATTTACTCCCTAAAGAGGGCACTGTTAATTATTTTGGAAAAGTTTTAAGTCAAAAGGAGGCAGACCATTATTATCAAGCCTTAGTTCATAACATAGCATGGAAAAACGATGAAGCCATCATATTTGGTAAAAAAATTATTACCAAACGCAAAGTAGCTTGGTATGCAGAAGAAGAGTTTCCTTATACCTACTCTAAAGTTACCAAAAAAGCAGTGCCTTGGACTAAAGAATTATTCTTTTTAAAAGAATTAATTGAACATAAAACAGGAGAGCAATTTAATTCCTGTTTACTAAACCTTTACCATAGTGGTGATGAAGGAATGGCTTGGCATAGTGATGGTGAAAAAGATTTAAAAAAAAATGGAGCTATAGGATCCCTAAGTTTTGGAGCTGAACGGAAATTTGCTTTTAAACACAAGGAATCTAAAGAAAAAATAGAGTTATACTTAGAACATGGCAGCTTATTAATTATGAAAGGTAAAACTCAAACTCATTGGTTGCATAGACTCCCTCCTACTAAAAAAATTAATACTCCTCGAATCAATCTTACCTTTAGATCTATTATTAAATAATAATTAACCCAACCAACCATCGCGATCTAAACTCCTATATTGAATGGCTTCTGAAATGTGATCACCGTTAATACTATCCGAAGCTTCCAAATCGGCTATAGTTCGGGAAACTTTTAATATCCGATCATAAGCTCTAGCGGAAAGATTTAATCGCTCCATGGCTGTTTTTAATAGTTGCAAAGAGGCTTTATCCAATTTGCAATACTTCCTGATCTGCTTCACGCCCATCTGGGCATTATAATGAACACTTTCTGATTCTGAAAATCGTTCTGATTGTATTTTTCTGGTTTTGGTGACGCGTTCTCTAATGACAGTACTCTCTTCTCCCTTACGATCATCACTCAGTTTTTCAAAAGGAACTGGAGTTACTTCTATATGAATATCTATTCGGTCTAATAATGGACCAGATACTTTACTTAAATACCGTTGCATTTCTGCTGGACTAGAAGTCATTGGAGCATTAGGATCATTAAAAAATCCACTAGGGCTTGGATTCATACTAGCCACTAACATAAAACTTGAGGGGTACGTTACCGTAAACTTTGCTCTAGAGATGGTGATCTCTCTATCTTCTAAAGGTTGTCGCATAACTTCGAGCACTCCCCTTTTAAATTCAGGTAATTCATCTAAAAACAAAACACCATTATGTGACAATGAAATTTCCCCAGGTTGTGGATACGTACCGCCACCAACTAAAGCTATATCTGAAATAGTGTGATGAGGGCTTCTAAAAGGTCGAGCGCTTATAATTCCTCCTTTTCTAATAGTCCTTCCTGCAACGCTATGAATCTTGGTAGTTTCAAGCGCTTCACCTAGTGTCATTGGAGGCAGAATACTTGGCAATCTTTTGGCTAACATTGTTTTTCCAGAACCAGGAGGTCCAATTAAAATAATATTATGACCACCAGCGGCAGCAATTTCCATACAACGTTTAATAGATTCCTGCCCTTTTACATCTGCAAAATCAAATTCAGGATTTTCTAATTGATTATTGAATTCAGCTTCAATATCAACTATTGTTTTTTCTAAAGGAATTCCATTATCAATAAAATCAATTACTTCTTTGATATTTTTCACTCCAAAAACATCGATTCCTTCTACAATAGCTGCTTCTTTCCCATTACTTTCAGGAAGTATAAATCCTTTAAATCCTTCTTTTTTTGCGTTAACCGCAATGGATAAGGCTCCGCGTATTGGTTTTAAGTTTCCATCTAAAGACAACTCTCCCATAATGATATAATCCTCTAGGGCATTGGTTTCTTTAATTTGTCCTGTAGCTACTAAAATTCCCATAGCTAGCGTTAAATCATAAGCAGAGCCTTCCTTTCGCATATCTGCAGGAGACATATTTAATATTAACTTTTTTCCTGGAATTTTAAAACCGTTGTTTTGTAAGGCGGCGGCAATTCTATAATTACTTTCTCTAATTGCATTATCTGGTAAACCAACTAAATGATACCCAACACCTTTGTCAACGTTAACTTCTATGGTAATGGTGCTAGAATCAACACCAAATACAGCACTCCCGTATACTTTTGTAAGCATTCCATTTAATTTTCAAAACGAGGGAGTTATTGAAGGTATCAAGATAAGATTTTTTTTATAAAAAAAGCCTTTATCCATGATAAAGGCTTTTTAGTTATAATTGAAATAATTACTATTTTTTCAAAAACTGCAATACTTTGGTATTGTTTTCAGAAGTTACGCTAATAAAATAATTTCCAGTTGACAGTGCTGAGACATCAATATTTGAAATTGTTGAATTAGAACTTTTAGAAACTAAAACTTGTCCTAAAACGTTTATAATTTCCACATTAGAAATGGGTGTTGTTGCATCTATATTTAAAATATTAGCAACTGGATTTGGATAAATCACTAATCCTCCTATTGATAGATCATTTATACCAAGAGTCCCTTCTACTGTTAAGGTATACACTTCTGAGAAGTTACCCTCTGCACAGGTAGTATTTGATTTTACTCTCCAATAATAAGTAGCACCTTCCGTTACTCCTAAAGCTAAATAGTTAGGAAATAAAACAGTTGCTGAAAACTCAACTACAGAGAAATCTGAATACCTACTTAATTCAAAATAATAATTATTTACACTTTCATCTCCAGGACTCCATGTAAACTCTATTACTACAGGCTGATCAACTGCTTCATCTGGAGGAAAAATTAGCATAATATCCTGAGGAGTATCTTCACTTAAAATGCTTAAAACTAAATATAAATTAATAGTTTCATTAGATCCTGTACCCCTTACCATAAAAGGATAATCTCCAGGACTTAAACTTTCCAATCCATCTACCGTTAATACGGTGGTTCCTTCAGTATTTAAAGACGATACAGAAAAGCTTCCAGAGGTACCCGCTGGTAAATCAGAAACTGTAAAATCTATCACATCAGAGAAACCATCACTAAATCCTAAATCAACATTAAAATCAGTACTGGCAAGTGCAGCACAAGATTCTAATATTCCTTGATGGGAAGATATGGTAAACTGTTCATTGCTAATTCCTGTAAGTACTAAAGAAAAGGCCTGAACACCATTAATTAATGCAGCTCCTTTATGAGATACCTGAATAATATATTCACCTGAAGCACCAACAATTTCAATTTTTTCAATATTATCAACTAAATTATCTCCTGTTGTTGCTGCTGCGCTAAAGTTTGCAACGTCCAACTTCCAAGGCATAAAGTTTGCTCCTCCATCTTGAGAAACTCTTAAGTCTAAATCGTTTATTAAGGATGGAGTTGGGTTATCTTCAATACCTACAGGCAAAATATTTCCAGGAGGGTCTAACCAAGTAATTGAAACCATTAAGTCACTTGTACCATCTGCTTGAATGGAGTAGGTATAAACTTCACCAGTCTCTATTTCTTCTTCTAAAATAGTAGAAGATGTTCCATTGTTAGTAATAACCGCTGCTGCATTTTCTATATTTAATAATCCCCAACCAAATCTATAATCTGGACCTGGAGTAGTACCAGCTTCATCTGCTGTATGCAAAGCTAAACCTCTAAGGGTTGAACTTCTCATATAGGTTCCATTTATATTGTTATAATGTTGCTGTAATAATATTATACTACCTGACGTGTTAGGTGCAGACATTGAAGTTCCACTATAATTAGCATAGCCTGTAGTACCTACTGAAGAGTACATTTGAACTCCTTTAGCAGCAATATCTGGTTTTATACGTCCATCATCTGTTGGTCCCCAACTACTAAATGATGACATCGATACACTATTAGCACCTGTATAATTTAAGACCTGATAAGTTGCCGCTACCGTAATACCATTTTTTGAATTTCCACTATCAGTTAAATAATCATAACCACCATCACCTGTGTTTACACCAGATTGACGATCATTACCAGCAGACCATACTGTAGTGTAGTACGGTGCATTGTAAAGTACGTTATCAACTCCTTTTGCATCGTTGCTATAAAAACCTAATTGCCATAATGCAGCATTTGCAATATTCATACCATAAGAATGATTAGAAACCAATAAACCACCTGCAGCTTCACCGATCATTTCACCTGTATCTGAAAAGAAATCATATGCACGAATTGTTGCAAGAGGTGCCATTCCTTTAGCAGCTCCAGAAATAACTTCACCTGTTCCAATCATTGTTCCAGATACGTGAGTTGAGTGATCACTAAAACCAGAAGGATTATCTAATTGAGTAACCCTGTTTTGTAATAAAGGATGTGTTGCTCTTACTCGACCACCATCCCAAACTCCTAGAATCATTCCTTCTCCATTTAAATCAAGACCAGCACCACCGTCTGTATGAACCTTGTCTGTTCGAGTTGTAACACCACCTTCTCTATTATGAGTTGTATAATATTTTGGATTGCCATTTTCATGCAATCCAACTAAAACAGATACTCCTCCATTAGGCATATCTATTGTTTTTTTCCAACCCATTAATTCAGCTTTCGCCAAGGCTTTCTGTAGATTAAGGCTTTGTTTTTCTGATACTTCAGATTGTAAAACACTTAATTTTTCTAAATCATAATTTGATATAATCTCTTGCCTTTCCGCTTCTGTTTGAGCAAATACGCCTCCAGATGCAAATAGAATAGATACTATAAATAATAGTGAATTTTTTCTCATGGGAATTTTGTTTTTTTTAATCCTACGAAATTATTAAAAAAAAATTAAATAAATTTTATTATAACATAATATTAATAAAATTATAACAATACTTTAATTTATCTTGATAATTATAAAGGAGATAATAACTGATTCGTTAATTTTTTTCCTAATTCAACACCCCATTGATCAAAACTAAAAATATTCCAAATGATACCTTGGACAAATATTTTATGCTCATAAATAGCGATAAGGCTTCCTATATTTTTAGGCGTTAAGGTAGTAATCAAAATGGTGTTCGAAGGTTTATTTCCACTAAAAGCCCTGTATACACTAGGTGCACTTTGCTTATAAGTACCCTGTAATAAAGCTTCCGATTGAGAAAAGAAATTAGCTTTTAGTATTTGATGTTGATTTTTATTATGGTGGAGTGATTCTGAAAAACCTATAAAATCTACGGGCACTAATTTTGTACCTTGATGTAATAATTGAAAAAATGCATGTTGCGCATTAGCACCAACATTCCCCCAAACAATAGTTCCTGTTTGGTAATTAATAGCAGTTCCATTTCGGTCTACACTTTTACCATTGCTTTCCATTATAGCTTGTTGTAAAAAAG
>Ga0307995_1002119_pt1 | contig 11782 bp, 13 predicted proteins | sample EllFjometagen262_FD_203132 | JGI IMG/M metagenome (GOLD analysis project Ga0307995, IMG submission 203132) | Marine microbial communities from Ellis Fjord, Antarctic Ocean - #262 | ecosystem: Environmental > Aquatic > Marine > Unclassified | place: Southern Ocean | collected 2014-11-02
TGCCAGGCTCACCTTTAATAAGCAAGGGACGCTGTAAGGTCACTGCAGCGTTAACGGCCATTTGTAAATCTTTAGTGGCGACGTATTTTTCAGTACCGGTGAAATTCATAAATAAAACTCAAACATGGGCTAATGACGCTATTCTGGCATGAATCGCAAAGCTAAGCAGCAATACTTGCCAGTCATCGACCCAGTTCTCCAAGAGGATAGAACAATTGGCAATTAAATGAACATGTGAAGTGGATCTCGTTAAATTACCCTCGTTAAGTTAATGGGGCCTCGTCAAGTTAGGTGATATAATCAGGTTATGAATGAAGTCATACCTTCAAAAGCCACAGCACAGGTGTTTCCTCTAGAAGCGGCACGTGCGCCGGTCACTAATAAACAACCAGGAGAGCTGCGCAACTTCGCCTTTTTGTTGCAAGAAAACTTCTCTATGGTGGCGCTCACCTCTGCTTTAGATGCTTTGCGAACGGCTAACTTGCTCAGTGAAGAAGAACTTTATACCTTTCGTTTGGTGAGTTTAGATGGTGCTTCGGTGTGCAGTGACTTGGGGTTTGCTGCCATGGCTGACCAATCCTTAGGTGAGCTTAACCTTGATCACATGGACGCATTTGTAGTGTGTGGTGGTTTTCGAGTAGAACTGAAAACGCCACCTCAATTAATTAAATTTTTGCGCCAATCTGGGGTGAGAAGAAAGGCATTAGGGTCTTTGTGGAACGGCTTGTTTGCCTTGGCCCACGCGGGTGTTATCGATGGTGAAGCGTGTGCAATTCATCGAGAAAATAGAGCCAGCTTTAGGGAAAGTTTTGCCAATATAGACTTGAAAGACAAAGCTTATATTATTGATAAGCAGTGTTTTAGCTGTGCTGGTGGGAATAGTGCTTTAGATATGATGCTAGAGCTCATTTTAGAGGCGAGAGGCAAATCCTTTGTGCGAGGCATTTGCGACATCCTTACCTGTGATCGCATGAATGACGCGGGTGAACCCGCATTTCTCAGTGATCAGGCCGATGCACAGTTGCCACAAAATCTTAAAGACATTATTGGGTTAATGGAAAACAACATGGAAGAAATGTTGTCAGCGGAAGAAATTGCTTCTTTAGTTGGCATTACACGACGACAAATCGAGCGTCAATTCCAGCGTTATTTGGGCAGCACACCCACACGTTATTATTTGGAGTTGCGCCTTAAACGAAGTCATCAATTGCTCACGCAAACCCAGCTGAGCATGAGTGATATATCACTGGCCTGTGGTTTTGTGTCATACCCGCATTTTAGTAAATGTTATCGGCAGTATTTTGAAGTAACGCCGTCTCACACCCGCAGGCAGTCCTAAGTTTTAGAGAGGCTGACTCAACCCAAACACGGTTATTGTCATTTAATCTTCTATGAGCTGGTTTAAGTGACCAATTCCCCAGTCGGTCACGAGTGGCCAAGGGTGCTGCGCTAATGTATTAATGTGCACAGTGGCTACTTTGGCCGCTTTACCTGCTTCTAGGTCAAACAAATAATCTCCAACCATCACGCTATCGCTACTTTTGGCACCCCACTGATCCAACAATAGAGTTATCCCAGCGGGGTGAGGCTTGGGCTCGCAAGAAGCTCGATCCAAAATATCCTGGGGAGTAAAGAACCCATCTAAATTGCAGGTTTTGAGAGTTTGTAAGGCCACGGGCATCACATTGCGGGTTAATATGCCTAGGTTTACACCTTTTTTTTGCAGATGCTCCAGTAACTCAAATGCGCCGGGCATGGGCTTGGCTAAACTAGCAAAGTGATACTCCATGGCATTAATCTTGTCCCATAAGGGCGCGGCTTGCTCAGGAGGCATCGCTTGCACGGTTTCCAAAATGCCTTGATCTGGCGTCAAACCAAGTTCACTTCTCATCATGCCAAAGTCGTGAACACCTATGGTTAAGGTGCCGTCCATGTCAAAAATCCAGTGTTTACTGGCTAGAATTGTTTTGTGTATTTGCTTTAAAGGTTCATTCATCGGCTCAATTTAACAAATTTGGCAGGAAATAGGCTAGTTTTACTTTCCATTGTTTAGCCTTATGGGGCCTTGTGGTAAAATTTGTACTTCATTTTTTGGAGGATAACCAATGGGCGCAAAAGTTGCCGTTATCATGGGGTCTAAGAGCGACTGGCCATGTATGCAAGAAGCCACGCAAATTATGGATCGTTTGGGTGTAAGTTACGAAGTAGAAGTAGTTTCTGCTCATCGCACGCCGGATAAACTCATGGCGTTTTCCTCTCAAGCTGCAGGCCGTGGTATTCAAGTGATTATTGCAGGTGCCGGTGGTGCAGCCCACTTGCCTGGCATGGTGGCCTCTAAAACACGCTTGCCTGTTCTGGGTGTGCCTGTACAAAGTAAAGCCTTAAGCGGTGTTGATAGCCTTTACTCAATTGTGCAAATGCCTCGTGGTGTGGCTGTGGGAAGTATGGCCATTGGTGGTGCTGGAGCCTTTAATGCAGGCTTACTTGCTAGCCAAATACTGGCAAACCAAGATTCTGAACTAGCCCAGCGTATTGAAGATTTTCGTACCGAACAAACGCAAACTATATTAGATAATCCCGATCCAAGGGAAGGTTAATTCAAGCCATATGAAACCAGCAATAAAACGGGTGTGGGTATTGGGAGCGGGTCAGTTAGGGGCCATGCTTAAACATGCCGCCCAACCTTTGGGGGTTGATTTGCGTCCGGTAGATATTGAATTGGATGCCAACCTTCCTTTGGAAGATGACGACGTGATCACTGCAGAGCGCGAACAATGGCCATCCACCAAAGCCACAGATCAGCTGGCTGTTCACCCCAATTTTGTGAACCAAGATGTATTTGGTTTGGTAGCGGATCGTGTTACCCAAAAGCAGTTATTGGACCGTTTGGATTTAGCAACCGCACCTTGGAAGTTGGTAGAAGATGAAGATACGGCTACCAGCCTGCACGCGAAATATGGCAATAGAGTATTACTTAAACAACGTACGGGTGGATTTGACGGCCGTGGTCAGCATTGGCTGGTGGCAGGGCAGGACAGTACTGACCTAAGTAGCGCTATTCCTCAAGGCTGGCACACGAAAGTGATTGCTGAACAAGCCATTGCCTTCGACGAAGAAGTGTCCATTGTTGGCGTGCGTAATAGAGCGGGTGAATGTCACTATTACCCACTGGCCCTCAACCGTCATCAAGACGGTATACTGACCGTAACCTTGGCCCCCTTAGAGCGCTTATATAGCCTACAAAATGAAGCCGAAACCATGCTTGGTAAAGTTATGGACGAGCTGAATTATGTGGGTGTAATGGCTATGGAGTTGTTTAGGGTTGGTGAGCACTTACTTATTAACGAGCTGGCGCCACGGGTGCATAATAGTGGGCATTGGACTCAATCTGGCGCAAGTATCAGCCAGTTTGAATACCATGTCCGAGCAACTGCAGATTTGCCTCTTGCACCTGCCCTTATCAAACACAACAGTGTGATGATTAACCTTATAGGTATCGACTACAATTTAGCGTGGTTGGCTTTGCCCGGTGCAGAAGTTTTTTGGTATGGCAAAGAAGTGAGGCCTGTGCGTAAAGTCGGGCATATTAACTTCTCCATGGCTGATAAAACACAGTTAATTCACTCCCTAAGGCAGCTTCAGGCAACTTTAACAGAGTGGTATCAGCCTGCGTTAGATTGGGCTATCGACGAATTGGAAGGCTAGTGCTACGCGCTCCACAGAATATTTTTGCTGCATATATGGTCGCTGAGTCTTCAACAAGGAGATGTTTGTAATGAAAAAACACATCTACAAAACTGACCAGTATGGCATTCGTAACTATAGTTTATTGGCGTTAGGCGCTGCCGGCGTATGCTTACTTTACAGTGTTATTGCGCTACTGGCTGTGGCGCTGCTTCATTTCGAACAAGGTGCACCAGAAAGTAATATAAATAGTTATGTTGATGCATTTTGGACCTTACAAATGAGTGCGAGTACCATTGGTTTTGGCGATCATTTCCCGGTTACCCTTGGTGGCCGTACGGTAGTGGCCTTGATGTTTTATGTGGGCGTGGGGTTGGTGGGTTTTATTGGTGCACTCATTGCCGAACGTATGCTTGGTTTTGCCGACACTAATGTGAAAAATCGAGAATTGCGCCAACAAAATAGTGATATTTTGGACTATAACAAAAAACTAGAAAAGAAAATCGACCTGCTCATAACTCGTGTTGAAGAGGTGGCAGGTCAGCGCCATAATAATGATTAATATTGCCACTAAGGTACCCAAATACCTACCGCACATGCAGCACAAAGATGTCATTTCTATGGGTATGCAGTCGTTAGACCCACGTCATTGGATTGAGCCAGATGAAGACTACCCGCACTACTTGGAACATAAGCTGAGGTTAAGGGAGCTACAGCAACAGCATATATTTGATGCTTTGCCGAGCTCCTTTGAGGCGCAACAGGAACTGGCTTTTGAGCTAAAGCGACACCTGCTAGAGCAACATAGTCATTTATATTGTCCTGTTGCAGACGGGTTGAGCTATTTGCCAAATGGCATTGAGTTGGCTGCAGCCGATACACACCCTTTGTGGCAGGCGTCTTTATGGGTGGCCGATGATTTACTCATCATGGAGAAGTTAGATGAGCATTATTGCCTTACGGCAGCCAGCTTGTGCAGCCCGAGCCACTGGCATTTGGCAGAAAAAATAGGTCAGCCTATGGCAAGAATCCATGACCCTGTGCCTACCCTTCATGAAAAGCTAACGCCTAAAATAGATCGGTTTTTTGATCACCTTATAGTAGGGAAGCCCGTTCGGAGGTTTAATTGGTCACTGCAAGCCAATAACCAATTGGCACAACTGCCTGAAAATAAAGTGATCCATGCAGCCAATACGCCGTTATATTACCGCTGCGAACGGCAAACCCTCACACGGTTGCCCCAAACCAATGCCATTGCCTTCACCATAAGGGTTTATATTTATCCTATGATGAGCTTAACGCAGGTGCCTAATGCGTTAACGCAGTTAAAATCGGCAATAAACGCTATGCCTAAAGCTGTGGCAGGGTATAAAGAAATTATCTATTTTGCACCTGCGTTGTTGAAGTATTTTAGTGATTTGAGCTCATTGGAAGGCTAATACCAAAATAGGCCACCCTTTGTCGTGCTGGTCTAGTCAACGATCGCTGTTGCTTCAATTTCAACTAAGGCTTGGTCCTCGATCAGATCGGCAACTTGTACCATGGTCATAGCTGGGAAGTGGCGCCCAATAACCTTACGGTATACCTGCCCTAGAGCCTGTTGTTGCTGCAGGTAAATTGCCTTGTCTACCACGTACCAAGTTAATCGCACCAGATGCTCTGGTTTTGCATTGGCTTGGGCGAGCACTTCAACGATGTTGATTAGGGCTTGTTCACATTGACCCACAAAATCAGTTGATTCAAATACTTGGTCTTTGTTCCATCCGATTTGTCCGCCAACGAAAATCTGTTTGCCTTGAGCAACGATCCCATTGGCGTAGCCTTTGGGTTCTTTCCAGTGTGGTGGGTTAAGTAATTGCATGATGTTTCCTTATGAAAAAGTGTGAGTGAGGCTGGCAAAGTCAGGGTGTTTAAGCCAAAGGGATGGGCTGCTGGTGTGTTTTTCTATAAGCACCAAAGTGGTGTCGTTGGTGAGGCGGAGTTGGCCGTCACAGGTGACATTAATCTTCAAATGCAAGCTGGTGTTACCTAGTTTTTCAACCTGCAGTTGAAACACAAGTAGGTCGCCTAAGCGACTTGGGGCACGAAAGTCAGTTTGGGTAGAGACTGTAGGGACGCTTAACCCCAGTTCAAGATGTAAGCGTTTAAATGATAAGCGCAGCTCATCATCAAACCAGGTTTCAATACAGGCATTAATCATTTCAAAATAGCGCGGGTAAAAGACTATGCCAGCGGGGTCGCAGTGTTGAAATAGAACCTTGTGCTTAAATTCAAATGAAGGCATGTTTATATCCCTAAGTAGCGGTGTTTCAGGTTGGCATCTAAACTGCTGGGCAGGCCTTGCCATACCGTTGCACCACGCTCTAATAACACGCAACTGTCAGTGATAGGCAATAGCTCTACCAAAGATTTATCGATCAACAAAATTGCCTGGCCAGCCTGCTTTAAGGTTGCAACAATACGCCAGATTTCTTGTTTTATGACGGGTGCCAGCCCCTCTGTTGCTTCATCTAAAATGAGCAGCTTAGGGTTGGTCAGTAGGGCTCTACCGATCGCCACCATTTGCTGTTCGCCACCTGACAAAGTATTGGCGTATTGCTCCAGACGCTCATGTAAACGTGGCAATAAACCACAAATTTTAGTCAAATCCCATTCGCCAGGCCTAGCCGCCATTAGCAGATTTTCTCGTACGGTTAAATTGGCGAAACATCGGCGCCCTTCTGGAACTAGGCCTAAGCCTAAGCGGGCAACCTTATAACTGGGCAATTCAACACAGGATTGGCCATTGAACAAAATGTTACCCGAAGTTGCGGGGATGAGCCCGCATATGGCGTTTACAGTGGTGGTTTTGCCCATGCCATTGCGGCCCATAAGGGCGACAGCCTGACCGGCATGGACCGTCAAATTGACATCAAAAAGGGCCTGAGAAACACCGTAGTGAGCCGACAAGTTTGACACACTGAGTAAGGGTTGAGTCATGGTGCCACTCCTAAATAGGCTGTTTGCACCTCTGGGTTATTACGAATGCTTTCGACGTCACCGGTGGCAATAACACGGCCATAATCCAATACGGTAATACGCGTTGCTAGAGCAAATACTGCAGGCATGTCATGCTCTACTAATAAAATGGGTGCCTTCTGACACATCATCTTTAGTCGGTCAATTAGCTGTTTAACGCCCGCAGGATCCATTCCAGCCATGGGTTCGTCGAGTAAAAAAACCTTGGGCTCAAGCGCTAATGCCATGGCAATTTCTAGCTGACGTCTTTCCCCGTGGGACAAAGTAGATGCTGCAATGTGGCTACGCTCCGATAGATCCACCTGATGCAGGTATTCCATTGCTTCTTGCTGCAACAAAACATCATCTTTGACGGGTGCAAAAAACCGATAGCTTGAGCCTAATCGAGCTTGCACTACAAGAACCACGTTTTGCAGGCAGGAGTATTCCATAATTAAGGAAGACACTTGAAATGTCTGTGCTAAACCTAATTTCGCTCTGTGGGCTGGCGACAAGTGGTTAATCGATTGACCCAAAAATTGTATGTCACCACTATCGGGCTGCAAATAACCTGTAATTTGTTTGATCAAGGTAGATTTTCCGGCACCGTTTGGGCCTATGAGAGCATGGATCTCCCCCGCATCTACAGTCAAACTGAGGTCTTGTGTAGCGTCAATAGCACCAAAACTTTTGTTTAGCTTGGTGATCTCTAAAACTCTATCAGTCATGAGCTTTGTCTCCACATAACAGGCCAATCAGACCTCCACGAGCGAACAGCACAACCCATAATAGCAGTAGGCCTAGGAAAAATTGCCAATACTCAGTCCAACTGCCAAGTAAAGCCTCGCACAGGATAAACATGATGGCACCCGCTACAGGCCCATATAAACGGCCTATACCCCCCAGAATAACGAAGATCATTATTTGCCCCGAGGTGTGCCAAGAAAACATAGTGGGGCTAACAAAGCGGTTAAGGTCAGCAAACAGCGAACCCGCCAAAGCTGTGATCATGGCAGAGATAACAAAGGCGGCAAGTTTGATACCTAATGGGCTGATGCCAACAGCCGCCACTCTGGTCTCGTTTTGACGTAGCGCTTGTAGGGCATTACCAAAACGAGAATCTTGTAACCGAGAGACCCCCCAAAGGGTAATCACCAGTAGTGTGCAGCAAATCATAAAGAATTGAATGGGCTGCAATGTATTGAGGCCAGGAAAACCATTCCTTAGATAAATAGGTAAACCATCTTCGCCGCCGTAGGTGGGCCAAGAAATTGCAAAGTAGTAGATCATTTGCGCAAAAGCTAGGGTAATCATAATGAAATAGACACCACTTGTACGCAAACTCAGTAGGCCGATGAAGATGGCGGCTACAGCAGCAACAAGCATGGCTATTGGCCAAATGACAAGCATCTGTGTGCTGCCCGGCATGGCAAAAATACCACTGAACAAAGGTTCATAATTGAGGGCATGGCTTGCTAAAATGCCGGTGACATAACCACCAATGCCAAAAAATGCAGCATGACCAAAGGAAACCATGCCGCCTAATCCTAGAGCAATATTCAAACCTACACCGGCTAAAGCCAAAATGGCGATACGAGTGGCTACCGAGACATAATAAGGCTCATCCAACCAATGAGCGAACAAAGGCGCAATGATGAGTAAAGATAACAGGGCCCGATTGAGCATTTTCTCTGACATATAGTTATCCATGGGCAGGGAACAAACCTTTTGGTTTGAAGACTAAAATAACAATCATCAGCAGATAAATTGCGATGGAAGAAAGGGCAGCCCCTAACGTATTGGCGAACACAGGGTCGAGCAATAGTTGTAGTGCCTGGGGTAAATAACCGCGGCCCAAAGTGTCTACCATGCCCACTAAAAGGGCACCCACTAAAGCGCCACGTATGGAACCAATACCCCCAATAACCACAACCACAAAAGCAAGGATCAGGACGGGCTCGCCCATGCCTACTTCAACGGACTGAATGCTGCCTACTAAGGCGCCAGCAAAGCCAGCCAAGGCAGCCCCAAGGGCAAATACCAGGGTGTAAAGCAGACTAATGTTAATGCCCAATGCTGCCGTCATTTGACGGTCTGCCGCCCCTGCTCGAATGCGCATGCCAATACGCGTTTTGTTGATCAGCAGGTAAATGCAAAGGGCTGTAAATAAACCAATAACAATTATAAACAGTCGATAACGTGAATACTGAAGTACGCCAAATAAATTCACTGCACCATAAAATATTTCAGGTACGTCTAGGTACAAAGGAAAAGAACCGAACAACCAACGTGTGGCTTCGGAACAGATAAGGATAAGGGCGAAGGTGGCCAATACCTGATCTAGGTGTCCACGATGATACAAGCGGCGCATAATGACCACTTCAATCAAGGCGCCTGCTGCTGCTGCAAAGGTTAGACTGGCCATTAGGCCAAGCCAAAACGAGCCACTCCAAGTGGCGGCTGCAGCGCAAGCAAAGGCGCCAATCATATACAAAGAACCATGGGCTAAGTTAATTAATCCCATGACCCCAAAAATAAGGGTTAAACCCGCTGCTATCAAAAATAGCATAATGCCTAACTGTAAGCCGTTGAGGAGCTGCTCTAAAAGCAGTGTTGCGTCCATACAGGCTTCTCCATATTCAAGCGGCACCTAAGTGCCGCTTGTGGTTGAGGGAAATTACAGCTGACAGTCTGCCGCATAAACATCTTGATGGTCTTTTAGTCCCACGCCGATGATCTTATTGGTGAGCACGTCACCTTCCATCACTACTTCGCGTACATAAATGTCTTGAATAGGATGCTGGTTGTTACCAAAGCGGAAATCTCCACGAACAGAGTCAAACTGAGCAGACTTAAGGGCCGCTCTAAAGGCATCTTGGTCGTTAATATCAGCAGAATCCATGGCAGAAAATATCAGGTTGGCAGTATCGTAACCTTGGCTTGCATACAGCGAAGGCAAGCGACCGTATGCCGCCTCAAAGTCTGCAACAAATACCTTGTTGGCGGCATTATCGATATCTTTGTTCCATTGAGAAGAGTTTCTAACACCAAGGGCAGCCTTGCCCACAGCTTGAAGAATACCTTGGTCAAAGGAGAACGCTGGCCCCATAATGGGTGTGGTCATACCGGCTTGTGAGTATTGCTTCATAAACGCGATACCCATGCCACCTGGAAGGAAGATATACACACTGTCTGCATCAGAAGCTCTTATTTGAGCAATTTCTGCAGCATAGTCTTTTTGGCCTAATTTGGTGTAGATCTCACCGGCCAAATCGCCTTTGAAGAGGCGCTTATAACCGGTTAGTGCGTCCTTACCAGCAGGGTAATTAGGGGCTAAAATAAAGCTGTTTTTATAAGCTGCTGTATTGGCGTAATTACCCATCGCTTCATGTAAGTTATCGTTTTGCCAAGCGACGTTAAAATAATTCTTATTACAGCCTTGACCCGCTAAGGCGGATGGCCCCGCGTTAGGAGACAAATAGAACACTCCCTGGTTAACTGTGCTTGGCACAACAGCCATGGCTAAATTCGACCAAATAATACCTGTAAGAATATCTACCTTTTCTTTTTGGATCATTTTATCGGCGATTTGAACCGCAAGTGCAGGTTTACGCGCATCGTCTTCAATAATGACTTCTAGGTCTGAGCGATCGGCTGTTTTAACAGCGAGCATAAAGCCATCGCGTACATCCACTCCCAAGCCAGAACCGCCACCTGACAGGGTGGTGATCATGCCGACTTTCACCGCAGAAGCTCCAACTTGCGGTGCTAAGCACAAGGCTGCACCTAAGAGGCTGGTTATTAATTTCTTTTTCATATTACTACTCCTTAATGGGTCTTATTTTTTAGTTTGAAACGTTGAATCTTTCCCGTTTCGGTTTTTGGTAGGGCATCAACAAAGTGCACCAACCGTGGATACTTATAAGGTGCTATGGTGTTTTTTACGTAATTTTGCAGCTCCACAACCAATGTGTCGGAGGCTGTAAAAGCGGGACTAAGTACAATGTGGGCATCCACCAACTGGCCACGGGCCGCGTCTGCTGTGCCGATCACGGCGCATTCAAATACTGCTTCATGCCCTAACAAGCAGGCCTCCACTTCTGGCCCAGCGATGTTATAACCTGAGGACAGGATCATATCGTCGGTACGAGCAGCAAAATGAAAATACCCTTCTTCGTCTTGATAGAACGCATCACCAGTAAGGTTCCAACCATCTACAACATAGTTAGCTTGGCGGTCATCATTCAAATAACGGCACCCTGTAGGCCCTTTCACTGCCAGTTTGCCTACTTCGCCACGTGGCAGTTCCTGCATAGTGTCATCTACCACTTTGGCTTGATAGCCGGTTACAGGTTTGCCAGTACAGGCAGGTTTAGCATCATCAATGCGGTTAGACATAAATATGTGTAACATTTCTGTGGCACCAATGCCATCTAACATGGGTTTGCCGGTTTTTGTCTTCCATTCATCGAATACGGGTGCTGGCAAGGTTTCACCAGCAGATACGGCAACTCGAAGACTGGATAAATCGGCACCATCGTCCATTGCACTCAACATAGCACGATATGCCGTAGGAGAGGTGAAGCAAATTGTGGCTTTATAGGTTTCAATAATGTTGATCATATCGTGAGGTGCTGCTGTTTCTAGCAGGGTAGCGGCGGCCCCAAAACGTAATGGAAAAATCGCCAGTCCACCCAGGCCAAAAGTGAATGCTAAGGGGGGTGATCCTACAAACACATCATCAGGTGTCACTTGTAATATTTCACGGGCATAACCATCGGCAATGATCAGTAAGTCTCGGTGAAAGTGCATGGTGGCTTTTGGCTTGCCAGTGGTGCCAGAGGTAAAACCTAACAGGGCTACATCGTCTGCACTGGTGGCAACGGCGTTAAAACGCACAGATTTATTAAGTGCAATGCGGTCGAGTTCGGCATCAAAATTAGCGGTGCCGTCAAAACCTACAACCTGCTCTAGCGTGTCGCTGGTTTTCGCACAGGCAGTCATCTCATCCATCAGCCGGGTGTCGCATAAAGCGAGTTTAATTTTCGCCAAATCCACAATTTGGTTCAGCTCACCAACTCTGAGCATGGGCATGGTGTTA
>Ga0307995_1002124_pt1 | contig 11764 bp, 17 predicted proteins | sample EllFjometagen262_FD_203132 | JGI IMG/M metagenome (GOLD analysis project Ga0307995, IMG submission 203132) | Marine microbial communities from Ellis Fjord, Antarctic Ocean - #262 | ecosystem: Environmental > Aquatic > Marine > Unclassified | place: Southern Ocean | collected 2014-11-02
CGTAGCCGGCGGTGCATACAGTGCATATGAAATGTACCAAGCCTATGACAAATATAGTTCATCTGATAAAACAGATGCTGATTGGAACGAGCTGGTCCGAAGTCTAGGCACGGAAGCGGCGTTTGCGGCAACTAGCCTCCTAACCGGTGGAGTAACAATACCTATTCTTAGGCATGTTATGAGAGGAGTAAAAAATGGCGGCGTGGACGCTGTAAGAAAAACCTGGAATGCCGTGGTCCCGAAAAGCGTGCAACTCTCAACTGGTACTGCAGCCGAACGAGCAGCCGAACGATTACAAAAAGCTGCATTAGATGCAAGAAAGAAACTAGATGACCTTAAGACGCAATCAACCACAAAGCCCGTATCTAGTATAGAGAAAGATGCCGCGGAATTTATGCGGAAGAAGACTGGAACCCCACCCAAGCCACCAGTCAGCAAGCCAACACCCAACGAACTAAAGCAAGCAGAAAAAGGTCTAAAGAAAGCCGAAAAGGGTCTAACGAAAGCCGAAAAACGCCTGTCAAATGATACTCTTTCCCTCACAAACTTCGGAAAAGACGCTTTGCTATCAAAAATCGGCACAGCTGGAGTCATGACGGGCGTTACGAGTGCTCTTAACAAGAATGGCAAGCCGATTACCAACAAAATTTTGGACAGGGATACAGATCCGAATACGCCGGATCCGACGGATCCGATAAAGTACGACAAGTACATCGATCCCCCCTCCAAAGATGGCGATGATACCCGCAATACTGGGGTTAAGAACTGGGATAAAATTGAATAATTAGATGGCATTTGAATTTATAAGAGAAGAGCTTACTGAAGCACGATATATTAGAACACCACGTGATACAATTGGACGTAGTGGTGATAATCTTGCTGAGGGATTCTTTGAACATTTGATGGTTCTACAGCAAATGCGTTTTGAAAATCCATCATGGGCAAGAAAGTATGCAAAAGATACATTAAAGTTTATGAATTTTACAAATGTGCGTACAGGCGCCACTGATTTGCATAATTTAGCTTCAATTATGAATAATCCTGGTAAATTTAATGGCAGCACAGGCGGACTTCCAGGAAGATTTGATGAGCTAGGATTTAAACGCTATCTGCGTAACGTTGCTAATGATAAATTTACTCCTGGTCAAGATAGAGCATTCATGATGCAAATGCAGAAAAATTTAGGCATTAAAGGCGGTCTATTAGGTAGAGCCAGACGTATTATGTCAGATTATGGCAGAAGTTCTACTGGAGAGCGTCAAGCAGTTAGTCAACGTATGATAACCACATTTAGGCAAGATGGTCGATTTAGGAGTGATGTATTCAAGCCTTACTCTACGTCAGTCAAAGGACTAGTTCCAAAAGAAAAAAGTGCCATATCTGCTGTAGCTAAATCAGTAGTTACAACAGCCGCCGTGGCCGCCGGCGCCTTTTATGCAGGCAAGCAGTTTGGTAAAAAGTTTTAACTCTTTTTACCACTTTCCAGCCCACACAAAATTACACACAATAAGATAAATAAAATTAAGTACGTATTTGAATTCGTACATTCTTTATAGGAGAAAAAAAATGGCAGAAGTAACCAGAGTTAATGGTGGCGTTCAACCACAAGGCCAAACAGGAAGCATCGGTAGTACCGACGCACTTGTTATTCTTAATGGCGTTGAAATGGATTTTTTCAAGATCATTCAACAGGATGTTTCAGGCGATATTAATAATATTGTCAATGAACTAGACGTTGGGGAATCAATTGAATCTTTTTTCCAAACAATTGGAACTAAAGCAACTGTTGAAATGTATCAGGTTGAAGGTGACTCTACTGGACAAGTTTCAGTAGCAGTGTACCCAGCAGGCGCATGGACAACAACAACACTCCAAGCAGCAATTCGTGCATTAGGCACGTCTGTTGGTGGTAATACAGTAGACGTTAGTGGATCAACAGTATCCTCTAGTGGTCTTGAATTTGTATAATAGATAGGTAGAATATATTATGGCAGTATTTACAGGTGGCGTTCGTAACGCTAATGTTTTCTCAGCAATGGGAAAAGACCTCGCGATTACAAAACTCGCAAAATCAAACATGACACAAGACGAATTAGATGCAGCAATTGACTTCATCTCACTAACAACTGTAGTTGTTGGTATTGCAGACGACACAACGGGCGGATTTAACGCTGGTGTATCAGACGCAGTCCATGTGTTAACAGAGGGCGGAATTGCCCCAGCGGCAGGATCAGACTTCGGCGTCGGTTCAACCGGAATTACATCTACAGTAGTTGCTTATTTTGCAGCATAATTTGAAAAGGAATAGATAAATGGCAGACTTAACAAAAGCCCACCCTGCAGTAGCAGGATTAATCGACGGACCAAAGTCGTATGCTGGAAAAGCAATAACAATTCTAGCAGTAGACATGGACGTTGATATCGATGGTAGTGCAATTGCAGTAAGTGCATTATTTGCAACAATTCAGCGTTATGGAAATATCCTAATCGCTGGCGCAATTCATGACACGGGATCAAAGATCGACGTTATCATGGAAGGTGACTTTAGTGGTAGCGATTATGTATCAGCAGATGGTACAGTAACAGGTACTGTTGGCGCAGCGTTGGTTGAAGATCTAATCAACCTCGGTACACTTGACAGTATCAACTTTGCAGGCGGCACCACAGCGGTAACAATCCGTTCAAACTTAATTACTGCATAATTTACAGTAATACAATTATTAAAAGCGGTGTTTTCGGACACCGCTTTTTTTATGGTTAAATACTACTATAATGAAACATTGTAATGTATTATACAGAGAACTTGAAAATATGCATAGCGTAGGTGTAGATAAATTTACGCCTATGACATGGAAAGATGATAATCGCTGGTATTGGCGCGATATGCCCACAATTATAGATGAAGGCCTATGGTATCCGTTATTATACTATAAAGTAACGCTTGAATGGTGGAATGGCCCCTTTGCACAAACTAAATCTGCATACCAAAGTTGGGATCATATAAACCCTCCTGTAGTAAATGAAGATGGAATGATATGGGCTCTTAAGATGGGCACAAACAGATTGACTGCTCTTAAGTTTATGTCGTATACTAGCGTTGATGCTATTTGTTTCCCGAACAGTAACGAATTAATCAAAGTAGGTATCTATCTTAGAGATGAAAATCCATGGAAGCAGATGAACAATGCTAGAGCAGTATAAAGAAATTTGGCATGCAGTCACTCTAGTAGATATTACTGAAACTGGGGCATTGCGTGGTAGTAGTAAAGCACGCAATCAACAACGTAATTTTGAAACCTTACAGCAATGCGTTAGTATGCTCAGTCAACCATGGGGGTTAAACACTCCTGTGGTAAAATCATTTAGTAGTATACATAGTCAACTTAAAGACACTGGTGTTACATTTGGCAGTAAGCATGATTTTTCACAAGAATTGATCACAGATCTTAATATTTGGACATGGCGGTTTGGAATAGAAAATGTTGGTGTATTTGGTAAAAGAATGCATGCTACTAATCTAGAAGAAATTTTGCAAAACATACCGGTTATAACAGGCCTTGATGAGAACGCAGTATTAGATCCACCGGTGTTTAGTTTTACACCAGAAGATCGTAATATGCTATTAATTCAAGAGAACTTAAAGTAATAAATACTAGCATAAGATGGTTCGAAACCCCAGGCACACTTTAGGCACATACAGGCAAGACGAACAGGCATATACGCTCGAACATCGCCCAAGAGAGGTGAGAATGTAATCAATGGCTGACATTGAAAAAGAAAGTTTAGAGGCACACGTAGAATTGTGCGCCGAAAGGTATAAGTCGTTGCACGATAAGTTAGCGGGTGTAAATTCACGTCTAGATAAACAGGAAGTGACATTACAATCGATACACCAGCATATCACAAAAAACGAATCAGGTCGTAACAAGCAATTAATATCCTGGGCCGGTGGAATTATTGCGACCCTGTGCGCTGCACTTGGTGCAGTAGTATTCACTATGCTAAATTAAAACGCTAAATACTATTATGCGTTTTAATGAATTTAAAGACACTCTGGAAGCACTAATTCCATCCCTTGATGATATTGAAGTCGAGGAAGGTATGGCATGGGCGAAGCGCGGCAACAAAGTAGTACGAAAATATAGATGCACGGGCGGACCAAGAAAGAGCCGCATAGTTAGTAAACCTGCTCAGTGTTTTGCTCCACCAGATATTAAAAAACGAATTAAATTAAAAATGACTAAAGCACGACTTGGAGCACGTATGGTGCGTAAAGCCAAGAAGACTAAACGGGTAAACCCAGCTAGTAGGCGTGTGCAAGCGTTGAATAAAAGATAGGACGAGCAGATGAGATTTTCTGAAATAGTGCAAGGCCGTGACAGAGATATGCGTTCTATGATGCAAGAAAATGCCGCAGTTATAATAAATGAAGCTCCTTACACAGTTGTTAGCTTCGAAGGCAATATTCTTACTGCCGTACCACAGGGCGGTGAGCAGCCAGTTAAAATTGACACAACCGGATGGGTATTAGAAATGGGCGCACAGGGCCCAGTATTTAGGCAGCCCAAAGGCCCGTATGATAAAGATAGATCTTTACCTCCAGGAAGCCAAATTGACGTTCAAGGTCAACCAAGAATCATCGGCACTCCTGAGAGAGGCTAAGATGAAATTTGTAGAATTTAAAAAAGGAATCACAGTCCCAATTACTAACGAAGAACAAGATATTTTTCGTAAATGTAGTAATGAAGGATCCTTGGATAAGCGTAAACTCGATGAACGAGAGCAAGAAATTGCCAATCAATTGGTAATTAAAAACATGTTAGTAAGGAAACGTGTCAATGACAGCATCATCTACAAACCACAATCTTCGGCAAAATATTGCTAAGGTTCTAAAGAATAAGCCTAAGGTTATAATTACAGAAAAAGGCGACGTTATACAGGTCAATAGTATTAGCGTAGTTCGTCGTGATGGCTTTTTCAAGGTACTTAATATGGACTTTAGTCTAAAAAAATGTGCTGTTGGGTATGCTATTGCCACTGCTACACATGATCACGCAATGGCACGAGATGTTGTGCAAATTAACGAAAAAATAGACAAACATACTGACGATTTGTTTATGTACAGATACCACGTGAGTAAAAACCCTACGAAAGACTACTTAGAACATAGGATTTCGCATAGCACTACTCAATTAAATCGGTTAACTGAGCAGTTAGACCAAACTCTTAAATCAATTAAAATAGCATAAATACATACATAACTGAAGAGGAAACTCACGATGAATTTAGAAGAATTAGCACCAACACCATCCAGCAGAAAACTTGCTGAGGTAACACAAAAGACTTTCGGATTTAGTGTCGACACCAGTGCGCTAACGTATGAGAAAGCATTACTAATTAAAGAAACTTTTACTAAGAAGCTCTCAAAACTTGATGAAGCTCTTGGCGCAAAGGCACCACAAGATAAACGTTATTATGAAGCTCGTCTTGTTATTGAGACAATTGACACGTTTATCTCTGAACAAGATACAATGAGCGATGAAGCGCATGAGCTTGTGTTATTTGGTGAAAACGATGGAGACCTATATCGGCAACGTACAGTTCCAATTCAGAAAAACCTCTCCAAGAAGTTTGCCAAAGGTGATTATGATTCAAATTTAGCAGTTAAACTTTGGAAGTACTGGGCAGATGATGCTGCAAAGAGATATAGTAAACAACATAGTACAGGTGATGACTGGAAGCAAATATTTAGTGTTTCTGACCGTATGATGGCTGCTGGATATATGGAAGCGACATGGAACGATGAACTAGAAGCGGGCAATGCAATGGAGTCAATTGAAACTGTTGAAGAGTCAGTTATTGTTGAAGGTGAAATGGAAGCGGCAGAATCAGTAATGGCTGCTAAGAACATCGTTGACCGTATTCAAGGCATGATGGAAGATTTGGGTGAGATTGTTAACGAAGACCTTCCTTCACTTACGGATACTATTACAGACAACCAAGGTGCTGAGATGGCACAAAACTATTCAGCCACAGTAAGTGGCGCAGTTAATGCGGCACTAGAAGCAATCCGCGCAGCTCGTGAAGGCGTTGATGGCGCAGCACGTATGCTAACAGGCGAAACATCGGCTCCAGCAATGGGTGAAGTTCCAATGGAGCCTACTACTGATATGGACATTGATATGGAACAACCAACTGATGAAGAAATTCCAGCTGGTGAAGAAATTGCCACAGCAGATGCCGCAGTTGGTGGTGAAGAAGAGCTTGGAAGAGATCGCCGTGTATAAACAGTACTTACGATTAGTTGAAGACACAAATGCTGTTGACACTATTGTTAGTGTTTCTGAGTTGATTCGCAGTGAAGCAAATGATGGTGATGGCAGTTATAAAGTAAGTATGGATAATTTTTTAAGTATGCTGAAAAATGCAGGATTATCCATCGACTACGACGGATTAAAATCATACCATGCTGCAGACCCTAGATTACAAGCAGAGATACAAGACTTCAATGAAAAAGAGGTAGTATTGGTTGGCGGCGACAATAGTGATGAGGATACTCTTGATATGGAACCTCAAGGTGAAGTTCCACCGGAGAAAAAGGTTAATCAGATGGCAAAGCAAGCAATGAATAAGCGCGAAGGCGTCGGAGAAGGTTACGAAGAAGAAAATCCAGTAGTGAACGCTATTGCTGGCCGCATTATGCGTCAGCGTATTGATCTACTAAAGGACTACGGACTTGATAACGTGATGCAAGCGATTGATGAAGTTGCAGAATTTGTAGGCGATGTAGAAGAGATTGGTAGTAGTGACGTAAGTGGATGGATTAAGCATGTTGAACAAATGCTGCCAAACATGGGCGAGTCAGTTAACGAAGGTTACAAGATCCTTCCCCAGATGGATAGAGAAAGATACCAAGAGCGCGATGGTTTAGAAGGACCATTTAGCACATTAAGTGGCAAAGTAGTGTATTACGATCCTAAAGAAGGAAAGTACTATGATCCTGACACAGATATCTATATGACCTATGACGAGTATAAAGCACATGATGAAGATCGAAGTGGAATGAGTGAAGACGTTGCCCTTAATGAATTTACTATCTCAGATTTAAAAGGTATGGGCATCAACCCTACTCCAGACCAAATGAAAGAACTTCGAAAAATTAATGATAGAAATAGAGGAAATATCACTAGAGCTGATTTAAAAAAGGTTGGCATCAACTTTGAAGCTGATCTTGATGAAGCAGGTGATTTCACTGAATCAAAATGCAAATGTAATTGTGGTAAAGCAATTTGTGAAAGCTGTGGTAAGCCTCATAAAAACAAAAAAGTTAAAGAAGATGCTGACGCCAAGTTTGAACCACATATGATGTACGATCCTAAGACAGGTGAAGGCAAGCATGCAAAGGTTGAAGCTGATCATTTAAAAATGAAGGCAAAAGGTTGGGATCACGAGAAGCCTAAAAAAGCAGAAATTGACCTTGATGAATCAGTTAACGAAAGTTTTGATTACTGGCAGTCACCAGAGAGTATCGCAAAACTTGCAGGTCTCAGAAAACCTAACTAAATAAGAACAGCAACGCCGCTCTAGGCGTCGGACAAGAACGGGACGCTTCGACACTAAGTCGTTTATGCATCAGCAAACGCCCTTCCGTAAGTAGTTATTGACTACAAGCTAACTTTCACATAAAATATAAACAAGACTTAAAAGGAGTTAGTAATTATGGCTGAATTATCATCATCAAAATTTAACGACAGTTATTGGAGGAGTTTAGGTAAAGTTATCACTATGCGGGTAATTTTTACATTTATACATGTCTTCAATACTTGGTCAGTTACGGGTAGTATTATGATGGGACTAAAAGTTGCGGGACTAGCATTTTTTGTTAATCCTGCGTTATACTGGTTGCACGAACGAGGTTGGAATCTATATCAGATTGGCAGAGCAAGTGATGAGAAGAGAACGTTTAGGGAAGGTAATTTAAGAAGTCTAGGTAAGGATCTTACCTGGCGAGTATTAGTTACAGGCTCAAATTTCTTTCTACCATACTTTGTAACAGGGTCGTTGAAGTATGGCCTTACAATCATGGGCATTGCGACTATTATCAATATGACAATCTATTTTTTCCACGAGAGATTATGGAATCTAGTACCTTGGGGTAGAGAAATTAAATCATGGATTAATGACAACAAGTGATATTAAATGCAGACAAATTTGGCTTCTACAGCGTTGGTGATTTAAAAACATACAGCAAAGTAGAAGCCATTGAATGGCAACAACGCACTGGTCACTTTCCAGAGTGGAACTTTAACAAGGAAATTTTTGACACGGTTGATTGGCAAACAGAGCCAACAATTGAGTTATGGGATTTGTATAAAGCAAGAGCAAGGCAAATTAGAGATGCATACGACTATGTGGTATTATTTTATTCTGGCGGCAGCGATAGCGACAACGTATTACGTAGTTGGATAGATGCAGATTGTAAGATAGACGAGATAGCTTGTTTTTGGAACTTGGAAGCAACAAAAGATCCACAGAGCTTCATGTGTGCGGAAATACAAAACGTAGTATTGCCTGTTGTTAAAAAGCTAAAAAAAACACATGAATTTGAGTTTCGTCAAATTGATGTAAGTCAGTTAACTATTGATTTCTTAGCCAAGAATAAATTTGATTATAGTTACTATAGTAATCACAGTATTAGTCCCAATAATATTGTAAAAGGTATGTTTAGGGAAACAATACCCGCTTATCAACAACTAATAGACAGTGGTAAACGTGTTTGTTTTGTGTGGGGATTTGAAAAGCCGCAAATAGGAACAGACTCACACGGCAGTTATGTACAATTCGTTGATACTATGGATAATTGTGTGGGGCCATATAGTCAGTTAAACTATGACCAAGGATGGCACGACGAGCTATTTTATTGGTCACCTGATTTGCCAGAGATGATCGTTAAACAAGCTCACGTACTCAAGCGTTTTGTTGACACTTGTAATATGCCAGAGTTTTATAGTACCAAGTCAAGTCCATATGGGTACAATTCTAAGCTCAAACAGTTTTTAACACACGATGCTATTAAGCAGGTTATATATCCTCGTTGGGATCCTAGCACATTCTGTAATGGAAAATCTCCCACTGGTGCAAGTAACTATCTAGTTTACAGTCCCAGGGACGAATGGCTGTGGAAAAGCAATCTAGCAGAGCGTGATACTATGCATAGCATTATAGCCCAAACTACAAATAAAGTTGGCGAATATTGGAAAACAGACAATAATGCTATTAGCAGTAGCCTGTATAAAGGGCATATCCAAAAACATTATATTAGGAAAACGGCATGAAAAATATTGTTATCGTAGGCGGCGGATTCGCAGGTTGGTACACAGCAGCGTTTCTTACTGTTAACTTTCCTGAAATTAAGATTACTGTAATAGACAGTGACAAGCATCCAAGAATGAGTGTGGGTGAAACATTTGGCTGGAGTTCTCCTTATGACCAAAAACGTCTACTAAATCTCAAAGACGATAGAATGATCATGTGGGAGACCGGCGCGATTTACAAGTATGGCATACAGCCTATAAACCTCTACAATGATGATAGTCATTATCATTATGGAAAGTTTTTTAACTTAAAGGTAAAAGCTCTTGCTAACTTTTTTGGTACATTCGAATACACCGACTATTTGGAAAATTGGAATAAAAGTCCAGGGGATATAGGCTTACTAGAAGCATGGCTTGAAATCAATAAGGATACAAACAAAACTTTTGAAGATTACGCATTAGAAACAAGTGATACAACAGTTTTTGCACGTTACCCTTATGCCCCTTATCAAAATAATAACTATGTACTTCGCCCACAAGAGGGATGGAGTTATCATATGGATGTTGAGAAATCAGTTAACTTTTTTAAAAGTTTGACTAAATGTACATATTATAACTCTGAACTAATTGATATCAACTACGGCAATCAAGGCATAGCGTCTATAGTTCTTGAAAATGATCAAACACTAACGGCGGATCTATTCATTGACTGTACTGGATTTGCTAGGGTGTTAACTAGTAAAAATCCTAACTTTGAATGGGTGGCAGCTGACCGCCGGTTTAATAATAGTGCTTGTGTAGTTGGCACACGATATACTAATCCACAAGAGCAGATGGTAGGATCTACTAGTTTCTACGGAGAAGACTGGGGATGGCGATTTAATATTCCGTTATATCATAGGCAAGGCAACGGATATATCTTTAATGACAACTTGACAGACCCTGGACAAATATTAGACCATATGAATAAGTTGTATGCTAAAGACAGCATATCAGACCCGAGAATAATCAAGTGGGATCCAGGGTATTTCAAGAAAAGTTTTGTTGGTAATACTTTATGTATAGGAGTTTCAAGTAATTTTATAGATCCGTTTGATGGGCCTGGTTATGATTTACACAGTAGGAATTTGGAAGATTTTCTTAGTCACTATGATGCGACAGATATAGACAAGTTCAGAGATCGTTTCAACAACTCTCATAAAATTTGTAGCCAAGAAAGAGTAACCAGATTAATTTGTACATTCGGACTTAGTAAAAAACAAGGTAGCTATTGGGACAGTCGACGAGATATGTTTACAGACTTAGGATACGACAAAAAATTTACAAAGATTATGAATGGCGAGGAAGATTGGGGAAACCGGTATAATCATTTCTGGCAACAAATGTATTATCGGCTTTGCGTTATAAGTGACTATGATCGCACACAACTAAAGTCAAAACAATTAGCTGACAATGATAGAAGGATGGCTGAAAGTTTCTTTAGTTACTTTAGATCTAGGAATGAGTATATTAGCAGTATAGAATGGCCGAACTACTACGAGTGGCTAAAAGAAAACAGATTCAATGGACACACTCACGAACAAGTACTAGACCGGTTAGGATAAATACTAGCAGGAGTTTACAATGGCATATTTACCTACAGCCTCAGCGGCTAGAGAGCAATCTCAAAATAACAATACTATTGCGCAGCAGGTAGCTATCATGGAAGTAGCAGTTACTACTGCTATTGCGGCGAACACGTTTTCAGCAACCATTAGTAATACTTCGACAGTTAGTATCCAAGGAACTACTATTACCGGTAGTCCAATGACTGATAATGATGCAGATGGCCTAAACTACTATAAGGTGTGGCAAGGAACTACTATTGATGCTGTTAAAACTGAGCAGATGAATGAAGTTATTGCAAACTTTACTAGTAACGGTTACACTATCTCACGTAAGAGTACAAGCGGAACGTATTTTTATTGGTACCTAACCTGGTAATAAGTTCTTCTAAGTAACTTATGTATTGACATTCTTTTGCATTGTGCTAAAATATATACATGATAACAGAACAATATGAATACCGTGCGTTATCCCGCAAGGAAATAGACGGAAAACGGTTGTACTCTACGCCCGACGGTCTAGCAGTACCCAGTGTAACGACAATCTTGGATAAAACTAAATCAGAAGAATCAAAGGCAGCTTTGCGCAATTGGCGTAAACGTGTGGGCGACCAAGCAGCAAATAATATATCCAAGGAAGCCGCTGGCCGTGGCACTCGGATGCACAAGTGGCTTGAGGACTATTGTATTAATGGTGAACTTGGTGAACCAGGCAGTAACCCTTATAGTCAACAAAGTCATAAGATGGCTGATATTATTGTTAAAGAAGGCCTAAGTAATATGGAAGAGTGCTGGGGAGTAGAAGTTCCAGTGTATTTCCCACAAGTATATGCAGGCACAACAGAT
>Ga0307995_1002125_pt1 | contig 11750 bp, 11 predicted proteins | sample EllFjometagen262_FD_203132 | JGI IMG/M metagenome (GOLD analysis project Ga0307995, IMG submission 203132) | Marine microbial communities from Ellis Fjord, Antarctic Ocean - #262 | ecosystem: Environmental > Aquatic > Marine > Unclassified | place: Southern Ocean | collected 2014-11-02
CTGGTTTTGAAGTAATGGATCGAGTTGAGGTAACTATTCAGGAAGATGAAAACTTAAAAGTGGCGGTAAGCCAAAATTTAGAATATATTAAACGTGAAACGCTAACAGATGTTTTGTGTTTTGATCAAAAATTAGAGGAAGGAACTGAAATAATATTTGATGAAATAACAAGTAAGTTGGCCATTAAAAAAATGTAAAATGAACCAAGAAACATACGGTAGATATAATGATGCTGATTTAGAAGTATTCAAGAAACTAATACTTGAAAAAATTGAAAATGCACAAAGACAATTGCAATTAATTGAAAGTGCTTTTAAAAACGATAGCGATAACGGTACCAATGATACCTCACCAACGTTTAAGGCTTTTGATGAAGGAAGTCATGTAATGAGTAAAGAAGCAAATTCTCAATTGGCTATACGTCAAGAAAAATTTATTCGCGATTTAAAAAATGCATTGATCCGTATAGAAAATAAAACCTACGGAGTTTGTCGTGTAACAAAAAAATTAATTAATAAAGAACGGTTAAAATTAGTTCCTCATGCCACACTTAGTATGGAAGCTAAGAATATGCAATAGTAAATTAATAAGATCGTTAAAGTTCCAAATTCTAGAACAGCTAAATAGCTTATGGAATTTGGAATTTATTTTTTAAATACAAATTAAATAATATTATTTTTATCAAGCATATAAAACACGATGTCTCTTAAAAAATCCATATTTATTATAGTTTTGATCTTAGTAATCGATCAGATTTCAAAAATATACATTAAAACTCATTTTGTATTAGGGGAAAGTATATCTGTTGTTGAATGGTTTAAAATTGCCTTTGTAGAAAACGAAGGAATGGCTTGGGGAGCTAAAATACCTGGTAAATATGGAAAATTAATACTTACCCTTTTTAGGTTAGTTGCTATTGTTGGTATAGGCTATTGGTTATGGGATTCCATAAAAAAGAAACATTCTAAAATACTGACTATTTCTATTGCATTAATATTTGCTGGAGCATTTGGTAATATTATTGACTCTGTATTTTATGGAATTATTTTCAACGATAGTCATCTACAAATTGCAACTATGTTTCCTCCAGGTGGAGGTTATGGTACTTTATTTCATGGGAAAGTGGTAGACATGTTACATTTTCCATTATGGGAAGGGTTTTTACCAAAATGGATGCCATTTTGGGGAGGAAATTACTTTACTTTTTTCGATCCCGTATTTAATATTGCAGATATGTCTATTAGTACCGGTTTTGGAATATTATTAGTTTTTAGCAAAAAGGCTTTTCCTAGACCAGAAAACGAGACTAGTGTTTCCTCTTCAAATTCTGAAGAAAAAGAGTCTTAATAATTAAATTAAATTTCTAATTATTGTAAAAAGAATCATTAAAGCTACTATGGCGATAAGCCATTTAGTAGAAATAACGATGTCTGGTAAAATAATATTAAATGGTTTTAATGTGATTTTAAAAAAAATAAAAAGTAATAGGGGTGCGAAAAAATAGATGAGTAAATTAAGTTGAGCAGCTTTTATGAAATTACCATGTAATAACTCATGACAAGCACGTTGAGCTCCGCAACCAGGACAATCTAAACCGCTAATAGTTTTACTAATACAAACTACAAAAATTGCTTCTCCACTCGATGGGTCATTGGTATAAAAATAATAGATACCTATTCCTAATAGCGTAAAGACGATTATTGATAAAAGTTTATAAATCAAAATAGGCTATTGAGTAATAGTATAGGTCTCTAATATTTTCTGATAAGCAGCTATTCCCCCAAAAACAAATAAGAAAATTAAATTTAATGCTAGAAGTCCTATCGCTATAAAAGATGCTATTTTTGAGTTTTTAGCAGAAGAATTTGCTCCAGCGAAATTACCTCTTTCAAATTTTGTTTTCACCTGACTTGATAACACAATTGCAATAATTCCAAGAATAAGCCCAATACAACAAGGAGAGCACGGTCCCAAAACAGCAGCAATAATTGCTAAGGTCATATTATTATTTGGCAGGGACTTTTCAGAAAAAGAAGCGGTTTCCATAGAAGAAGATTTTTATAAATTCAGTTTTAAATATACTGCGAATTTTTAAAATGCATATATTTTAGTAGGTGTTATGCAAAAATTTAGAGGGATATCTGTCTTTTCATTTGGGATTTCTAATTCTGGCTCGAATAAAGAGACTCCAATAAATAGGGTTTCAGAATTGCATTTTTCTAAAAAACGATCGTAAAATCCTTTGCCATAACCCAATCTATTTCCTTTAATATCATAAGCTAATAGGGGTACAAAAACGACATCAATTTTGGAAGGTATGATTTCAATTCCTGAAATAGGTTCTGGAACTCCATATTTAGATAATTTTAAAGCAGTATTGTCTTGTAATAAAATATGCGACATCGCTCTATTATTCTTAACTTTTGGAATCATAATGCTTTTGTCTTTCCCTTGTAAAATATGGAGTATAAACTCTGTATTTATTTCTTTTTTATTATTAATAGGTAAAAAAATATGATAATTTGAAAACTCCCAAATAGGTAATTTTAAAGAATTATTTGCAATAGCGATACTTAAATCCTCTAAATCTTCATCAGAAATTGCAGTTCGCAACGAGTTGTATTTTTTTCTGAAATCCTCTTTATTCATTGGTACTTTCCTTTTCTTGATCTTTTTAGACACCTTCTTTAGTAGAAATATGAAATATGGCATCTCCTTGATGAACAATTGGGGTTTGGTTTACATTAATGATAAAACCTTTATTAGTGGTGGTAACATTAAATTTCATTTTCCCATAAGGGTCTGTAATAGTTGCAAGTATTTCTCCTTTTTCTACCCATTGATTACACTTTATTTTTAAATGAAAAAGCCCACTCTTTTGTGCGCGAATCCATCTTGATTTTTCAACAATAATAGTATCCTTAATTGGGTTGGTGACATTAAACTTTAAATCCAACATATCTAAAAAATACAAAAAACGTTTGGCGCCACGAACTCCAAAATTAACAATTTGAGTATTGCTTTCTAATGACTTTCCTCCTTCAAAAAGCACCATTGGAATTCCTAATTTATCACAGGTTGATCGATATGATTTTTTTAAGTTTTTTGAATACACCGTAAAAGGCACATTAAACACTTTTGCCAATTTCAAAAGGTTTTCATCACCTGGATTTACTCGTACTTGAGGAGCATTAAAACGACTGGCTCCACCTGTATGAAAATCCAAACAGTAATCTACATGCGGTAATACCTGTGTAGTTAAATAATAGGCAACTCTGCTAGCTAAAGACCCTCTTTTGTTTCCTGGAAACGACCTGTTTAAATCTCTACCATCAGGAAAAGCTCTATCGGTATTTAAAAAGCCAAATACATTTACTATTGGAATACAGATAATGGAGCCTCTTTTAGGTCTGTTTATTTTTCTAGCGATTAATTGTCGTACAATTTCAACACCATTAATTTCATCTCCATGGATAGCTGCAGTAATTAAAATGGTAGGACCTGGAATCAATGACCTTTCAATTATAATAGGAATTGCAATGTTAGTTGAAGTAAATAGTTTTGCTATATTAAAATCAACTGTTTTACTTTCACCTAATTCTATTTTTTCACCTAATATTTCAAGAGTTTTTACAAATTCACTCATCAACGTTTATTTCTTTCAATATAACTTATTATTTTTTTTGAAATAGCAATTCCAGTCGTTTTTTCAATACCTTCTAATCCTGGAGATGAATTAATTTCAAGCACCAAAGGTCCTTTTTTAGACTGTAAAATATCAACACCACAAACTCCTAATTTCATAGCATTTGCAGCTTTTAGCGCAACATTCTCTTCTTCATAAGTTAATTTTATATTTAAAGAAGAACCTCCTCTATGTAAATTAGACCTAAAATCACCATCCTTACTTTGTCGTTTCATAGCAGCAACCACCTCTCCATCTACTACCAATATTCTTAGATCGGAACCATTGGATTCTTTAATATATTCTTGAAGTAAGAATTTAACTCCAGCAGTTTTTAATGTTTCAATAGTTGATAAGGCATTAAGATAAGTTTCAGCTAATATGACTCCGTTCCCATGGGTCCCTTCTAAAATTTTTATAATAACCGGTTGGTTTTTAAAATTAGAAAGTAAGTCTTCCAAGTTTGAAGATGCTCCAAGTATAGTTTTTGGGATAGGAACATTAGCTGCAGAAAGTAATTGAGAACAAGTCCATTTATCTCTAGATTGCAAAATTGCTCCAGCAGAAACAATTGAAAACACCCCCATCGCATTAAAATGTCTAACTAAAGCAGCGCCGTAATAAGTGTTGGATGCTCCAATTCTGGGGATAATAGCATCTAAATCGTCTACAATTTCATTGTGAAACTTCACTATTGATCTTCCGTTTTCGATGGACAAAGAGCAATGAGATGGATCTAATATTTCCATTACATGCTTATTTGCAGTGCCTGCTTTTAGGAGGCTTTGAGTTGAGTAAAGAGCTTCCCCTTTAGATAAAATGGCAATGTTCATTTTTTAATGTTTCATTATTGCTAATTTAGTTATTTATCTATTAGGTTTGATTTCTCATTTAATAAAACATCAAGTATCTTTGAACTATGATAATACCATCGGTAGCATTGCAAACAACAACTTTACCCAATAAGCCGGGCGTGTATCAGTATTATGATAAAGATGGGAAATTATTATATGTAGGAAAGGCAAAAAACCTTAAAAAAAGGGTATCTTCTTATTTTACCAAACAACACGACTCAGGTAAAACAAGAGCACTAGTAAAAAAAATTGTTACTATCAAGCATATTGTTGTTGAAACAGAAACAGATGCTTTATTATTAGAGAATAATCTTATAAAAAAATACCAGCCACGATATAATATCTTGTTAAAAGATGATAAAACCTATCCGTGGATTTGTATTAAAAAGGAACGATTTCCCAAAGTTTTTTCTACTCGAAAAATGATTAAAGACGGGTCCGAATACTTTGGCCCTTATACAAGTATGAAAACAGTTCATACCTTGTTGGGCTTAATTAACGGTTTGTATCCATTGCGAAATTGCAATTATGATTTATCTGATAAAAACATTAAATCAGGTAAATATAAAGTGTGTTTAGAATATCATTTAGGCAATTGTTTAGGCGCCTGTGAAGGAAAACAAACAGAAGAAAGTTATCATGAAAGTATAATAGCAATACGAAATATTCTAAAAGGAAACTTTAAAGAATCTCTTTCGGCATTTAAAAGTCAAATGAAGAATTTTTCTGAAAACTTGAATTTTGAAGAAGCTCAAAAAGTAAAAGAAAAAATGGAGATATTAATGAATTATCAATCCAGATCTACGGTTGTAAATTCAAAAATCAATAATGTTGATGTATTTTCTATTATTACAGATGAAGAATATGGGTATGTAAATTATCTTCAAATTTCTTATGGTTCCATAATTCGTTCCCATACTTTAGAAATAAAGAAAAAATTAGCGGAAACAGCTATAGAGATTTTACAATTAGCTGTTATAGAGTTAAGAAATCGTTTTCAGTCTCATTGTAAAGAAATTTATGTTCCATTTAAAATAAATGTTGGAGAGAACATTAAAATATACATTCCTAAATTAGGTGATAAAAAACACATCCTAGATTTATCTATTCGAAATGCTAAGTATTATAGAATGGAACGTTTTAAACAAGTAAGAATAACAGATCCAAATCGTCATGAAAATAGAATCATGGCGCAAATGAAAAAGGATTTACGGCTATCTGAAGAGCCTAGACACATCGAATGTTTTGATAATAGTAATATACAAGGGACCAATCCTGTGGCAGCTTGTGTGGTTTTTAAAAACGGAAAACCAAGTAAAAAGGACTATCGAAAATATAATATAAAAACAGTGGTAGGGCCAGATGATTTTGCGTCCATGGAAGAAGTGGTTTACCGCAGGTATAAAAGATTATTAGATGAAAAGCAACCATTGCCACAGTTAATTATTATAGATGGAGGGAAAGGTCAATTGTCATCTTCATTAAAAAGTTTAGATAAACTTGATTTAAGAGGAAAAATTGCAATTATAGGTATTGCAAAGCGATTGGAAGAATTATTTTACCCAGATGATGCCATCCCGTTATACTTAGATAAAAAAACAGAAACTTTAAAAATAATACAACAATTAAGAAATGAAGCTCATCGATTCGGGATTACATTTCATAGAAATAAAAGAAGTAAAGAAGCGTTAAATACAACGCTGGACGCTATTGATGGTATTGGTGAAAAAACAGTAATTGGATTATTGAAAAAGTTTAAAAGTTTACAACGTATTCAATCAGCTACTTTTGAAGAATTATCTGAGGTGGTAGGGCCAAGTAAATCAAAAAAAATCAAAGAATATTTCAAATAAAAAATAAAAAACAACAACAAATAAGGGCTTATCTTTACTAATGTAATTAGACCATAAAACGAAAATGAAAATAGTATTATTAATAGCAATCTTATTTATTTCTGGACTTGTTTTCTCACAAGAAAATCAACAAAAAGATGATGTAAAAGTAGGCTTGGTATTAAGTGGCGGTGGTGCTAAAGGAATGGCACATATTGGAGCTTTAAAAGTTATAGAAGAATCAGGTGTTCGTATTGATTATATTGGAGGAACAAGTACTGGAGCAATTATTGGAGGTTTGTATGCTGCAGGATATTCACCAGTTCAAATAGATTCCATATTTAAGGATGTAAATTTTTCAGAATTAATTCAAGATGATCTACCAAGAAGTTCAAAAACTTTTTTTGAAAAATACGAATCTGAACGATATGCATTGACCTTACCTTTTAATGATTTTAAAATTTCATTGCCTTCCTCAATTTCAAAAGGTCAAAATATGTATAATTTGTTTTCAAAACTTACTTCCCATGTTAATGAAATAGAAGATTTTAACGAACTTCCAATTCCATTTTTTTGTATTGCTACGAATATTGAATCGGGTAAGGAGACCTTATTAAATAAAGGCCACTTACCTAGAGCAGTATCTGCTAGTAGTGCATTACCAACATTATTTAATCCAGTTAAATTAGGTGACTCCCTATATGTAGATGGTGGAATTACAAATAATTACCCAATAGATAGAGTTCGAGCTATGGGAGCAGACGTTATTATTGGTATTGATGTTCAAGACTCTTTAAAGACAAGAGAAAATTTAAAAACTGCTATTGAAATTTTAGGGCAAATAGGCAATTATGAGTCTATTGAGGTGATGAAAGAAAAACGCAATAAAACAGATATTTATATCCATCCAAATATCAATGATTATACGGTAGTTTCGTTTGATGAAAAATATGAGATAATTGAATCAGGTTCAAAGGAAGCATTGCTATTTAAAAATGAATTAATAGCATTAGCAGCTCAACAAAAAAAAACTCCAAAGAAAGAAGTTGTTTTTCATCCTAATGATTCTTTGTTTATCACAGGAGTCGAAATTCAAGGAAACAAACAATATACAAGGTCCTATATTTTAGGTAAATTAAAATTGAGAATGCCTTCAAAAACTACCTTCAAAAAATTTAGTGAAGGAGTTAATAATTTATCTGCAACCGAAAATTTTCAAAAAATTAATTATCGTTTTTTTAAAAATGAAAAAGGGGGGCTAATTGTTAAATTTGATGTGACTGAAAGTGAAAATAAAGCCTCACTTAGATTGTCTTTGCATTATGATGATTTATATAAAACAGCAGTTCTTGTAAATATTACTCTCAAAAGGCTTTTTACAAATAATGATATCACGTCTTTTGATTTTATTGTGGGAGATAATTTAAGGTATAATTTCAATTATTTTATTGACAAAGGATATTATTGGAGTATTGGTTTTAATTCAAATTATAATGACTTTAATGAAAATGTATCTATTGATTTTATCAGCTTGAATGGAGCTATTCCTAATGATAATACAATTAATAGTTTAAATTTTGAATATGGAGAATTAACCAATCAACTATTTTTGCAAACCTTCTTTAAAAAAACCTATTTATTAGGGATTGGTGTGGAGCAAAAATGGAAAGAGTATTTATCTAAAACGATTGGAATTGACGAAAACAATGAGCCTAGAACGGTATTTGATAATACGAACTACTTAAGTGTGTTTGGTTATGTGACTTTTGATTCATTTGATAATAAATTTTTTCCAACAAAAGGGTTTTATTTAAGAGGTGATTATAATTTTTATTTTTATGCAAATGGGACGAATAAAAATTTTAATGAATTTTCAATAGTAAAAACACAAATAGGATATGTGCAAACTATATTTAAAAATTTCTCTGCTTTATTGGAAGCTGCAGTAGGAGTTAAAATAGGAGGTGATGAGACAAAATCGTTTGATTTTTTTGTTGGAGGTTATGGTTATAAAGAGAGCAGTAACTTAGTTTCTTTATATGGTTATAAAGATTTAAGTTTAAGAGGAAATACGTACTTAAAAGCAACAATTACGTTAGATTATAACATCTATAAAAAAGTACATATTAATGTTGCAGCAAATATTGCAAACGTTGGAGATGATTTATTCGATACGAAGCAATGGATAGATGGCATAGATTATTCAGGCTATGCGGTTGGCTTAGGTTGGGTTACTTTTTTAGGACCTATTGAAGCAAAATATTCTTATTCTCCAGAAAGAAAAGAAAGTGCTTGGTATGTGAGTATAGGTTATCGCTTTTAATTGCTAAATATTCACAATGCTATTTTTAGTATTTTCTTAATCAAATTACAATTATATTTTTACGATATTTGTAAAATGACTACTCATCGTTGGAAATATACACTTCTCGATATCAAGTTTCTAAATAAAAGAAACCCAGAATAGGCAACCTATAATTTTCAATTAATTATTTAAATCATTTAATAAAAAATTATGCCACGTTATCATACACTCGGAAAAATACCACACAAAAGACATACTACTTTCAAAAAGCCGGACGGATCTTTATACCAAGAAGAGCTTTTTGGAACTGCAGGATTTGCAGGGATGTCTTCTTTAATTTATCATTTACATCCACCTACAGTAGTATCTGAGATAAAAAGAGGGGCAGATGTCTCTCCTAAAATAGCGATAGACAAAAACATGAAAGCATTGAGTTTTAAAGGATTTTCTTTAAAACCAGAAAAAGATTATTTAGCCAGTAGAAAAACATTATTTGTTAATAATGACTTGCATATAGGTTTAGCGGCACCTAAAGAGTTTTCTAAAGATTATTTCTACAGGAATTCTGATGCTGATGAAATGATTTTCATTCATGTAGGTTCTGGAACTTTAAAAACGATGTATGGGAATATAGATTTTAAATATGGAGATTACTTAATCATTCCTAGAGGAACAACGTACCAGTTTAATTTTGATACAGAAGATAATAGACTGTTATACATAGAGTCTTTTAGTCCAATTGTAACACCAAAACGGTATAGAAATAATTTTGGTCAATTATTAGAAGGTGCTCCATTTTGTGAGCGTGATTTTAGATTGCCAAAAAATTTAAAAACCAATGATGAACAAGGTGAGTTTAAAATTATATCAAAAAAACAAGGTGTAATGTGGGAATACACACATTCAAATCATCCTTTTGATGTAGTTGGTTGGGATGGATTTCATTATCCTTATGCTTTTTCAATTCATGATTTTGAACCCATAACTGGGCGAATTCATATGCCGCCTCCAATACATCAAACATGGGAGGCAGCAGGATTTGTGGTCTGTAGTTTTGCGCCAAGAATGTACGATTACCACCCTGATGCAATCCCTTCTCCTTATCATCATTCTAATATAGATTCAGAGGAGTTATTATATTATGTAGATGGTGATTTTATGAGTAGAAATGATATAGAAAAGGGACAAATAACCTTGCATCCAGGCGGAATTCCTCATGGGCCACATCCAGGAGCATATGAAAGAAGTGTAGGTAAAAAAGAAACAGAAGAATTAGCGGTCATGATTGACCCTTTTAATCCTGTTATGATTACTGAAGATGCATTAAAATTAGAAGTAGACGATTATTATAAATCTTGGATTAAATAAGATAAATTCAAAAAAAACAATATTTATGAGTGATAAAGAAGTTAAATCGGTTGATTACGGTTTAGAAAAAATATTTAAAGGAGCGCAAGATTTCTTGCCTTTATTAGGAACAGATTATGTTGAGTTTTATGTAGGTAATGCTAAACAATCTGCACATTTTTATAAAACAGCGTTTGGATTTCAATCCTATGCATATAAAGGACTTGAAACAGGTTCAAGAGATAGTGTGAGTTATGCTTTAAAGCAAGACAAAATCGTTTTAATATTAACAACACCCCTTAATAGTAAATCTCCAATTAACGACCATATAGTAAAACATGGGGATGGTGTTAAAGTGATAGCCTTATGGGTAGATGACGCTAGAAAAGCTTACGAAGAAACTACAAGTAGAGGTGCTAAATCTTATATGGAGCCCCTTGTAGAGAAAGATGAATTTGGGGAAGTTGTAAGAGCGGGTATTTATACCTATGGTGAAACGGTACATATGTTTGTGGAGCGTAAAAATTATAAAGGTACTTTTTTACCAAGTTTTGTTCCTTGGGAGTCAGATTACAACCCGGAATCGGTAGGTTTAAAATACATCGACCATATGGTAGGAAATGTTGGTTGGGGACAAATGAACCAATGGGTTAAATGGTATGAAGATGTAATGGGATTTGTTAACTTTTTGTCCTTTGACGACAAACAAATTCATACAGAATACTCAGCTTTAATGAGTAAGGTAATGAGTAATGGAAATGGACGCATAAAATTTCCAATTAATGAACCGGCAAAAGCTGCTAAGAAGTCTCAAATTGAAGAATATTTAGATTTTTATGAAGATTCTGGAGTACAACATTTAGCCTTAACAACAGATGATATTGTAAAAACTGTAGCTCAGTTAAAAGCTAGGGGTATTGAGTTTTTACCACCACCGCCACCAGCTTATTATGATGAGATTCCGCTTAGATTAGGAGTGCATATGGATATGATGAAAGAGGATATTAAAGAGCTTCAAAAGCTTTCTATATTAGTAGATGCGGATGAAGATGGATATTTATTACAAATATTCACGAAACCACTAGAAGATAGACCAACTTTATTTTTTGAGATCATTCAAAGAATGGGAGCTCAAGGATTTGGAGCTGGTAATTTTAAAGCACTATTTCAATCTATCGAGAGAGAACAAGCAAATAGAGGAACCCTGTAAAGTATAACAAATTAAAAACGCTATCATCAATTAGATAGCGTTTTTAATTTTAGAATAAAATCCTATTTTTTAGTTCTTATAATTAAATAAACAGATGAAGAAATTAAGTATCCTTATTTTATTATTAATAAGCACCCATTCCTTTTCTCAAAAACAGGCATATGATGATGGAGAGTTTCTTAAGTTTAGAGTTCATTATGGATTGATAACTGCCGGAATAGCAACGCTAGAAGTAAAGAGTGAGCTTATAGATGCTAAAGAAGTTTTTCATGTGATAGGTTATGGAAAGACCACAGGAATTACTAGTTGGTTTTTTAATGTAGAAGATCACTATGAGTCTTATATTAGCAAAGAAAAAGATCTGCCACAACGGTTTATTAGAAAAATTGATGAAGGAGGGTATACCAAAGATATTCGAATAGATTTTGATCATAGCAGTCAAAATGCTACCATTATTGATTTTAAAAATGATACAGAAAAAATAGTTTCCTTTCCAAGAGAAGCTCAGGATATGGTT
>Ga0307995_1002128_pt1 | contig 11730 bp, 9 predicted proteins | sample EllFjometagen262_FD_203132 | JGI IMG/M metagenome (GOLD analysis project Ga0307995, IMG submission 203132) | Marine microbial communities from Ellis Fjord, Antarctic Ocean - #262 | ecosystem: Environmental > Aquatic > Marine > Unclassified | place: Southern Ocean | collected 2014-11-02
TAAGCACAGCAATTTACTGCTGCATCCTAGTGATTAGGCGGCCGCCTAGACTGCGCTGTATTTTGGTGCGAACGGCATGCAGCCGGCTCAAGAGGCGCTGCGTCCAGCAGACAAATTGTCTCACAGAGATTTGTTTGCGCTCACCTGCAGGGCAAGGTGCCCTTTTAGCTGTTTATCGGGCAGCTTCTTGGCGCTGCGCCTGAGCTAACTTACTGTCCCGCTGCAGCTTTTTCCTCGACTAGCTTCGCCTCGGCAGCGACCAGAAGCTCATCTAGCCAAGCGGTGTAGCCCTGTGGGTCGATAAATGGATGCGGCTGGCCTTCTGCGCGCTGCTTTAATAGCTCGTAACGCTCAAAAACATCACCTGAGGCTGCGTGATTGGGAATATTGACTTCGATGTCGCCCATTTTCTGCAGGCGCTTCACACTCGCAATGTACATCTGCGTGCGCTCTACACCTTCGAAATTGAGCCCCACGCCGCCGAACATGAAGGCCTGAAAGGGAAAGCCATCGTCATACACGGTGAAGCGTGTTGAGGCGACACCGGTTGTATGACCGGGTGTCTTGACGAAACGCAGACCGGTTCGACCGAGGTTCACGGTGCCGTTGTCAGTTACCACAAGATGGCGCATTGGCTTAGGGTATGCCTGATAGATGGGCTCTTCCTCTACCATAGCCCAGTCTTCCTCTGTCATTAAGACCACCGCTCCAAACTCATCCTGCATGCGCTTAGCACCACCGATATGATCGTAGTGCGCATGAGTCACCACCACATAGCGAATAGCGTTAGGATCGAAGCCAAGCTCACGAATGCCATCGATGACGAGATCAGTTAGCTCGCCATAGAGCGTGTCAAACAGGATCAGACCCTGATCGGTTTCTAATAACCAAGCAGAGACCCATTTGGCGCCAACATAGTAGAGATTATCGAACACCTGGAACGGTGCGACTCGCTGGAATTCTGGATCGTCGTTTTGACTAAGCTCTTGAGCGGACACGCTGTTTAGGCACAGGCTAAGAAGAAGGCTTGTAGCGAGCAGTAGTGCGTGATTTTTTGTTCTTTTTATTGCAGATCTCATAGCTAATCCTGTGGGGTGTATGCGCTTAGCGAGGGTGTTTTATAGTCGATATTCTTGGTATTTGAAACTTCTTTTCGATTAACTGAGCACCCATACGGTAGGCTTTCTCAAAAGAAGCCAGAATACTGAACTGGGCCGAAGCCCAGCCACGTTGGGTACAAAAATCGCCGCTTAAATCAATAAGAGCGCGGCAAACCTAACACATGCTCTGAGACAAAATTTAGAATCATTTCTTGGGAGATAGGCGCGAGCTTCATTAGCCTTGCCTCACGCCAGTAACGCTCGACATGGTATTCCCTTGCGTACCCAAAACCACCGTGTGTCTGAATCGCCGCATCGGCCGCGAAAAATCCAGCCTCGGCTGCTAGCCATTTCGCCATATTCGCTTCAGCACCGCAGCGTTGCCCGTTATCTAGTAACCAGGCAGCCTTCTTCGTCATCAAATCAGCGGCATCTAGTTTCATGCGCGCCTCTGCCAAGGGAAAGGCAATGCCTTGGTTCTTGCCGATAGGACGGTCGAAGACGACGCGCTCGTTCGCGTAATGCACGGCGCGGCGCAGTGCTGCCCTGCCTATGCCAATTGACTCGGCGGCGATAAGAATGCGTTCCGCGTTCAAGCCATCGAGCAAATAGCGAAAGCCCTCGCCTTCTTCACCTACTCTGTCCTGGATTGAAACCTTTAGATCGTCATAGACCACTTCACAGGTTCGAACCGCGTTGCGACCTAGTTTTTCAATCGCCGAGATATGCACTTCTGGCTTTTGCAGCTCAGCCAGCAGCAGAGTCATGCCATCGGTCTTGCGCTTCACTTTGTCTTTCGGGGTCGTGCGTACCAACAGCAGCACTCGTTCAGATTCAAACGCCTTAGTCGTCCAGACCTTTCGTCCTCTCACTAGATAGTGATCGTCGTGCCTTTTTGCAAAGGTTTCGATGGAGGTTGTATCGCTGCCGGCATCCGGTTCGGTAACCCCGAAGGCAACTTGTAGCTCACCACTAGCAACCGCAGGCAGGTATTTCTCCCGCATAGCTTCGCTGCCGTGTTTTACCACTGGGTGCATGCCGAAGATCGATAGGTGAAGTGGTGTTGCGCCATTCATTGCGGCGCCGGACGCGGCAACTTCCTCCAACACGATAGCCGCTTCTTGAATGCCTTTGCCTGCGCCGCCGTATTTTTCAGGCATGGCTATGCCGATCCAGCCTGCTTTCGCGACTTCATTGAAAAAAGCTAATGGATAGTCTTTTTCTCTATCACATTGCTCCCAGTAGTCATCGGGATAGCCACTGCAAAGCTTGCGAATCGATTCTCGAATCAGGCCTTGTTCTTGTGTCTCAATAAAATTCACGGCTAGTTATTCCCCGCATCATTGCGCCGCGCCAGCGCCAATACTTGCTGCGCACGTTTTAGATGTGGCACATCGACCATCTCGCCGTCGAATTTAAAGGCCATTGCCCCTTTAGCTTGCTGCTCTTCGAATGCAGCCACAAGCGCTGTCGCCGCGTCTATCTCGGCGACACTTGGTGTGAACGCTTCATTCACAATATCAATCTGATCGGGGTGAATGGTCAGCTTCGCGGTAAAACCCATGTCCGCTGCCGTCTTACATTCTTTTGCTAAACCCTCAGTGTTTTTGATGTCGACATACACCGCATCAATCGGCTGCACTTTGGCTGCTACTGCAGCGAGCAGGCACATCGAACGTACAAAGCTAAACACTTCTAAGTAATTTCCCTGCTCATCACGCTTCGCTCTCGCTCCTAGCGAGACAGACAAGTCCTCCGCCCCCCAGGTGACGCCATCAACGCGCTCGTTATTAACCATTTGCGCGAGATTGAATACCGCCGCAGCCATCTCGGTGCCGATCAACAACAGCTTTATATCACTGTAGTCAGCGCCCGCGACTTTTTCTTGATTGATAATTAGTTGATCGACAGCATGCACGGCCTTGAGATCTAACACCTTAGGCAACACGATGCCGTCGGGTCGGTGTTGCAACACCGCCTCTAGATCTTCCCTACCCCATTCAGAATCCATGGGGTTTATGCGAACGAGTTTTTCTTGGTTCTTGAAGTTAGCATTAGCTAGCCAATCACAGACTTCATCTCGAGCTATGCCCTTGCGGTCTGGCGTTACCGAATCTTCCAAGTCGAGAATTAAGGAATCCGCGGCAAGGCCTAAGGCCTTATTCAGCATCTTCTCGTTGCCACCGGGGACGAAGTGTATAGATCTTCGCAATGTCATTTATCACTCCTGTGTACTGCCTTTAACGGTAGCTTACACATAATGTTCATGTTGGTAGCCGGAGCATCATACCCTTTCTAATACACTCACAAACAATTTCGTCTCGCTGGTTGATACCCAGATGTTCGAACCAAACGATGCCTCTATCGAGCTTGGATTTTGACTCACGCTTGTCTATTATTTTCGTTTGCGCTCGCAGGGTATCGCCGATAAAGACCGGATTGGGAAACTCCACCTTATCCATCCCCAGATTACCAATTGTTGTGCCCAGTGTCGTATCGCCAACGGACAAACCAACCACCAGGCCAAGCGTGAAATAGCTATTCACTACTATCTGCCCGAACTGTGTTGTTTTCGCGAACTGAGCATCGATATGCAGCGGCTGCGGGTTATGGGTCATGGTGCTGAACAGTAGGTTATCAGTCTCTGTCACCGTGCGGTGGGGCTGATGTTCAAACAACATTCCGACCTCTAGCTCTTCAAAATACTTTCCTTTCACTCGATGACTCCAGCTATGTTCATAGGTGCTTCTACTCTATTCTCAATATAGATAGGCGATAGAGAGCGAGATACTTTTCCAAGCTTATTTTATTAGCTTCTTGTACTATCATCCATTAGATTCTATCAAGTTAGCACCCTTTGCGGTGTCCGGATAGTTAGAGATAGTTACAGACAGCTACGACCAAATACGGATAGAGTCGCCCACAATGCAGAATGATTCGCAGCAGCAATTTTCCCAATGGATAGGCAAGGCGCAATCCGCCTCAAGCATCCTAACAATTGCTCCTATGGAAGGTCTCGCCGCGACTCTGGATCGGGACAGCACCGCCTTCTCACTCGGCGATGCGCTGCCCCCGCTTTGGCATTGGCTGTACTTCCTTGAAACCTCGAAACAGTCTGAACTTGCCGAAGACGGGCATCCACACCGCGGCGACTTTTTACCACCGATTGATCTGCCGCGACGCATGTGGGCCGGCAGTAGGCTGAACTTCATCCGCCCCTTACTAGCTGGCGAGACTATTAAACGCCGCTCTACCATTCAATCGATCAAATTAAAGCAAGGACGATCCGGCAGCCTCGGCTTCGTCTGTGTGGCGCATGAGTTGTCCGACTCATCAGGCGTGCTGTTGATCGAAGAGCACGACATAGTCTACAGGGGCATGCCCACCGTCACTGTCTCCCCGCAGTCTCCTGTCAAGGCAGATGAAGAGTATGACTTCGCGCGCACGGTCACGCCAGACCCGATCCTGCTTTTTCGCTATTCAGCGTTGACCTTTAACGGCCATAGAATTCACTACGATCGAGCCTATGCAATCGATGCCGAGTCCTACCCCGGTCTGGTTGTGCACGGTCCGCTGCTAGCTACTTTCCTAGTAGAGCTATTCGCCGACAATTATCCCGACGCGACCCTTTCTGGCTTCAGTTTCAAGGCGATAAAGCCTGTATTTGATATCGATTCATTTCAGGTTTGTGGGAACAAACCTGACAATACCGGCAACGCTAAACTCTGGATCGCAGACGAGGCTGGCAACCTGTGCATGGAGGCGCGCGTAGAGCTGGTCAACACATAATGAGCAACACGCCGCCACTTACTGGCATAACGGTAGTCTCACTCGAACACGCTATCGCCGCCCCACTGTGCACTCGGCAACTCGCTGAACTGGGTGCGCGGGTTATTAAAGTAGAACGAAGAAACAGCGGGGACTTCGCCCGCCACTACGATAATCGCGTACTGGGTCAATCCTCCCACTTTGTCTGGACCAACAGATCGAAACAAAGCCTAACGCTGGATTTAAAGCACAAGGACTCCGGACAGATCCTACAAAGGCTGCTGAAATCTAGTGATGTGCTCGTGCAAAATCTAGCACCGGGAGCAACCCGCAAAATGGGCCTGGATTTCGAACAGCTCAGCAAGCAATATGAAAAGCTCATCGTCTGCAATATCTCCGGCTACGGTCCTACTGGCCCCTATGAGCACAAGAAAGCCTACGATCTATTAGTACAGGCCGAAGCAGGATTCCTCAGCATCACCGGCACCGAGAATGAAATGGTCAAGAGCGGCATCTCCATAGCGGATATAGCGGCGGGCATGCAGGCACAGACGGCGATACTAGCAGCACTAATTCAACGCTCGAAGACAAACAAAGGCAGCAACATCGACATTTCTATGTTGGAGGCTATGGTCGAATGGATGGGCTTTCCACTGAACTATGCCTACGAAGGCGCATCGGCGCCACAGCGAACCGGCTCAGATCACGCCAGCATCTATCCCTATGGCGCGTTTGTTACCCAAGACGAGACAGTCATCATGCTGGGTCTACAGAACGAGCGAGAGTGGACAGTATTCTGCGAGAGCGTACTCGGGCGACCCGATCTTACAACCGACCCGAGGTTTGCCAAGAATGTCTCTCGTTCATCTAACCGAGAACTACTTAAACAGATAATCGAAGAGAAGTTCTCCAATTTCACCGGTGAGGAGGTCGCAACGAAATTAGGTCAGGCGCAAATAGCCTTTGCAAATGTAAATGATATGCCCCAAGTCTGGGATCACCCCCAACTGCATGCACTCAATCGATTAATCGATACGGAAACACCTCAGGGAACCGTCAAGAGCTTCAAACCACCGGGCAATAATAGTAGTTATGGACCCAGTCTGGGCCCAGTTCCCGCATTGGGGGAACACACTGTAGATATTCTCGCCGATCTGGGCTTCGACGCCAGTGAAATCAAGCTTTTTCAAGAAAACGAAGTAGTTTAGAACCTCGCTTCTCGTACCCTCTAGGTCTGTGTTACTATGCCCGCGATTTCGGAGAGGCAGTCAGTAGCCAAAACCCTTAAAATGCGCCGCTGCTAAGACAATCTAGCTAAAATTATTCGAATCTACATCCAGCCCTATTCTATAATAAGGGCTAGATTCGAAAAAAGGATATGGAGAGGTGGCCGAGTGGCTGAAGGCGCGCCCCTGCTAAGGGCGTATAGGGGAAACTTTATCGAGGGTTCGAATCCCTCTCTCTCCGCCATATACAAAAAACCCGACTTAGTGTCGGGTTTTTTGTATATGGCGCAGAGAGATTGTTTGAGAAGCCTCCGGTTCGACAAGCGCGTAGCGCGCAGGACAGCCAAAGGCTGCCCCGAAGGGGTGAGGATTTTGGCGCAGCCAAAACCCGAACCTATCCCTCTCTCCTCCATTTTCTTATTGTTTTTAAAATACAATGAGTTGGCGCTATTAACCCCTGCTACTTTGTAGCATTCTTTTGTATCAAACCTCTAGTTTCTTGCTCCAATCTTCTTGGTAATTCTCCACCTGGGCAAGGGGGCGGGGTCTTTTACAGGCTGGGGAGGGCTTTGGAGGTTTTCAGGATTGTGACGGTAGGTGCTTAGGCTTACTAGAAGCTAAATCGAAAGCGGTCATGCAGTTATCCCTGCAGCCCAGCTCTGACAGGGTCCGCTTTCGGCTGCCGGCTCAACCGGTCAACGCAACACGCTCATCTAATTCAACTAAATTTGTGTATTAATTCAAAATCGTAGAAATGTGTGTGTCCAATATATGTCTTCAGCAGCCGTCAGGATTTCCCCCGCCCCCTCCACCGCTTCGCGTCGATGTATTCGATTTAGCGGCGGCTTCTCTACTGACCTGATCAAGATGCTCCTCGACGGCTGCTATATTCCGTCTAAGAAAACTGAACGTGGGATCATCCTCTTCCAGTGTTTGCTCTGCAATCTGCAGGCGATAATGGAATACCTTATTTCCTTGACGCAAATGCTCGAGGCTTCTGTTGGTTAAATCATTGTTGAAGGCACTCACATGCCAGGAAGACACTTTCGCCAGTCCAATTTCCAATTCTGTATCTTCAAGGCTGTAGGTCCTGAGTAACAGGTGCAGCATGAATGCATAGTGATTATCGACTGCCGGCCAGTTTTCCAGTGAGGCTTCGTTAGCAATTATGCTGTCCAATATGGCAAGCTGATTAGGGGCATAGAGGCCATCGTTGATGCGCGTCACCTGCAGCGCTTCTTGCAGTGTCACGTTGGCGCCCACATAGTCCTCTATCTCCTGCTGTGTGGCGGCCAACTCGATCAATAGATTCAGCCGGCGAGGATCATAGACGCCCATCTCGCTCTTGGATTCCGCCACCATAAGTTCCTGATTTAACAGAACTGTGTCCAGGGAAAGAGTCTCGCTTGCTGTAGAGTCCGTGCTTTGGGCCTGGCTCCAATTTGCCAGCAAGGCTAATCCAAGCAGAGCAAAGATGGCTATTTTGCTATGCCACGGACGGCCAGATACTTTCAGGGATTTGCTGTGGGTCATCCGCATCTAGAGTCACCTTTATTTGGGGAGTATAAAAAGAACAAACGCCCTTTTCTTAGTCACTTTACCCTATGGACCCATAGCTATACAGGGAATATAGAGACGAATCGGAGCATCCCTCTCTTCGCCATATACAAAAAACCCGACTTAGAATCGGGTTTTTTGTATATGGCGAAGAGAGAATGCTTGAGAAACCTCCGGTTCGACAAGCGCGTAGCGCGCAGGACAGCCAAAGGCCGCCCCGACTAGGGAACCCATTATACAAGTCTCAAATATCGCCGCCTACTTTGGCGCTATCAAATTACTCAGAGTATGAGCCGAAGAGGAATTTGTTGGGACAATGCACCGATGGAAAGATTTTTTAGAAGTCTCAAAACGGAATGGATGCCTTCGATTGGCTACAGCTCTCTTACACGCGCCAAACGAAGCTGAGAAAATGTATTATCAGAACTACTAAATCGTGACCAGATTTACTTGACCACTACAAAGATAGGTATCGCTGTTTCATGGCTAAAAATAGTATTGAAGTGATATCGGGTATACTGCCAACTATCGCTATGCCCCCCACACAACACTGCCCTGCCCTATCATGAGCATCGCATCAAATATTTGGAAACTTTATGCCATTAAGGCATCCAAATGGATGGCGCTTTTCATGCCTATTATTTGGCTATTCTATGAAGAAAATGGGCTGACTATTACTGACCTATTTGTAATTCAAGCTATCTATTCTGTAACCATTGCCCTTATTGAAATTCCTTCGGGTTACGTTGCCGATGTCTTCGGGAGGAAAAACTCGATGATTATAGGCACATTTTTCGGCTTCTTAGGGATTCTAACTTATTCCCTTTCTTTTGGTTTTGATGGTTTTCTCTTGGCAGCACTTTGTTTAGGCGTTGGTCAAAGTTTCATCTCAGGATCGGATACAGCCTTGATGTACGATTCTTTAGTAGAGTTAAATCGAAGTGACGACTTTATTAGACTCGAAGGAAGGACAATCTCAATGGGCAACCTAGCCGAGGCAACGGCTTTCATAATTGGCGGGTTTTTGGCCCAAATTAGCCTACGAACCCCTTTCTATTACCAAGTTGGTATTGCGCTAATTGGTTTTGTAATTGCGCTCCTGCTGGTTGAACCTAAAGTACACCGCTTGGAAGAGGGTAAAAGTAAACCTTGGAAAAATATTAAGAAAATTATTCACTATGCAATCATAGAAAACGCTATCTTGAGGGCGTATATTTTCTACTCTGCAATTATAGGGGCAGCAACATTAACGATGGCTTGGTTTGCTCAACCTTACTTAAAAGCGCTCGATATTGGGGTGGTTTATTTTGGATTAATAGGCGCAGGACTCAACTTGGCTGTTGCAATCCCTTCTTTTTATGCACATGAAATAGAAAGCAGAATTAACACCAAAATATTGCTCAGTCTAATTTTGCTACTCATTGTAGGCTGTTATTTCACTGTTGCTTATATCAACACCCTCTGGGGTTTATTGATTCTACTCCTGTTTTACATTACCCGAGGAGTCGCAACACCCGTACTTCGTGATTACATGAACAGGCATATTCCCTCCAACATGCGGGCAACGGTAATGTCCATCCGTAGCTTTATCATTCGTATCCTGTTTGCTTCTACATCTCCAATTTTGGGCTATGTGGCAGATTTGTATAGCCTCCAATACGCCCTTTACCTATCTGGAGCACTATTTCTTTTCTTCGGGCTCATCATCTTAACTTTCTTGCTTAATCAAAAAAATAGTTAGGTTTTAACGCATTGGTACTAAAGATAAGAGATATAATTGGCGCTGAAGTAACAGCAATTGATTATCACCATAGTGAATTTAATACAGACATTGCCAAGGCACTACTAGATTACAAACTCTAGATTTGTGTTGGCTGTCAATACTCAACAAAATACTCAAGCAAGACTCATAAGGGCGCAAGCGTGACAGCAAATTCCATTAAGGCAGCAGATTTAGAACAGTACGGTATTACCAATGCCGAAGAAATTTTTTATAACCCCTCCTATGAATTGCTGTTCGAGCACGAAACTAATCCTGATTTGAAAGGATATGAAAAAGGAAAGCTCACCGAATCAGGTGCTATAGCCGTAGACACCGGTATATTTACCGGACGCTCCCCAAAAGACAAATATATTGTCCTTGATGACACCAGTAGAGAGTCAGTTTGGTGGTCCAATCAGGGAAAGAACGACAATAAGCCTATAGATCAGCATACCTGGACCCATCTTAAGTCGCTGGTGACCGAACGGCTGAGCGGAAAACGTCTGTATGTCATGGACACCATCTGTGGTGCCAACAAGAACAGCCAGCTCAAAGTTCGATTTGTCATGGAAGTTGCCTGGCAGGCTCACTTCGTAAAAAACATGTTTATCCGACCCAGCGAAGAAGAACTCGATGGCTTCGAGCCTGACTTCATAGTGATGAATGGCGCCAAATGTACCAATCCTCAATGGCAGGATTTGGGACTCAATTCCGAGAACTTCGTGGCCTTCAATCTTACCGAGAAAATCCAGCTGATCGGTGGCACCTGGTACGGTGGAGAGATGAAAAAAGGGTTGTTCTCCATAATGAACTACCTGCTTCCTCTTCAAGGCATGGCATCCATGCACTGCTCAGCAAATATTGGCAAGAACGGAGACACAGCCATCTTCTTCGGCTTGTCAGGAACTGGCAAGACAACCCTTTCCACCGACCCTGAGCGTGCCCTCATCGGCGATGATGAACATGGCTGGGATGACGATGGTGTATTCAATTTCGAGGGTGGTTGTTACGCAAAGACCATCAACTTGAGCAAACAAAGCGAGCCGGATATTTACAAGGCCATTCGCCGCGATGCACTGCTGGAAAATGTAGCGGTAGATGATGGCGGCATGATCGACTATTCCGATGCGTCGAAGACACAAAATACTCGAGTTTCTTATCCAATTTACCATATTGAGAACATCGTGCAGCCTGTCTCCAAGGGAGGTCACGCCAAGCAGGTAATCTTTCTCACTGCCGACGCTTTTGGCGTATTGCCACCGGTTTCAAAACTGGATCCTGAGCAGACTAAGTATCACTTCCTTTCTGGCTTTACGGCTAAGCTGGCGGGTACCGAGCGGGGAATTACCGAACCTACACCCACTTTCTCAAGCTGCTTCGGCGCTGCTTTTCTTAGCCTGCACCCAACCAAGTATGCACAGGAGTTAGTGAAGCGAATTCAGGCAACCGGCTCGACTGCCTACCTGGTTAATACTGGCTGGAACGGCACTGGCAAGCGGATTTCTATCGATGCCACTCGCGCGATTATTCGTGCCATTTTGAATGGCTCCATCGACAATGCCGAATCATTTACCCTGCCTTATTTCAATCTTGATGTGCCAATGAATATCGACGCGGTAGACAACGGCATTCTAGATCCTCGCAGCACCTATGAGGACCCAGATGAATGGGGCGAAAAAGCAAGAAACCTTGCCGAGCTGTTTGTTAACAATTTCGAAAAGTTCACCGATACCGACGAAGGAAGTAAGCTGGTAGCTGCCGGCCCAATACTGGCAGAAATATCTGCGCGTTAAACACCTGTTTATGGCAACTGGGACGGCGAAATTCTCAATAATTCGCCGTCCCAAAAATCATCAGCAAAAAAGGCGTCGACATCTAGAGGTCAACCCAGCACCACTGTGCCCCTTTGCACTCCAAACCCGCGCGAAGCCTGCTTTACAGCCAGTTTGTTATATCTTGCATTTTTCTCGATTTTATACCTGACTAAATTAGTCAGGTACCGTATAATTGCCCCCAATACAAGGATCAGCCCAGCAAGCTGCGCGGTTGAAGGAAAATTTTGGGGCATCGCTGCCCACTAGTAGTGAATACGGAGCATTGATCATGGCAACCACAGACGAAGAGGTGAGAGAGCTCATCAAGCGGGAGTACGAACACGGTTTCGTAACCGAAATTGAGTCAGACACCTTTGAGCCGGGCCTCAACGAGGACGTTATCCGCCGCCTTTCGGACCTCAAACAAGAACCGGAATTCATGCTTGAGTGGCGCCTCAAAGCCTACCGCCGCTGGTTGGAAATGGAAGAGCCGGAGTGGGCAC
>Ga0307995_1002129_pt1 | contig 11725 bp, 9 predicted proteins | sample EllFjometagen262_FD_203132 | JGI IMG/M metagenome (GOLD analysis project Ga0307995, IMG submission 203132) | Marine microbial communities from Ellis Fjord, Antarctic Ocean - #262 | ecosystem: Environmental > Aquatic > Marine > Unclassified | place: Southern Ocean | collected 2014-11-02
TTTTTGTTTTAGATGAATTTATGCTAAAAAACACAATCCCAATAATTGAGGAATTATTAATGATTGGATTTTTAATTATGGGAGGTGCTTCATTTATTCAAGGTATTCTTAATGATAAATATTTCACTAAATATTCTGATAAAGTTAAAAATGGAATTATTGTATTTATTACTTCTACAACAATTGGGATGTCTTATTTTTTAATTTTATAAAAACCCCGCACCTAAGTATCAATAACACTTGACCTATATTTAATAATATCAATATCATCTCCTGTAAGTTCAGAAAACACGGAGTAGAGATATTGTAGAGTTTTTTTATATTAGTGGCTTATTAATCATAAATCAATTAAAATGAAAAAAATATTATTTGTATTTACTTTTATTATTGGACTTCATTCTTATGGTCAGTCAACAGTAATGTTGGCAATGGTACTTGAAGAAGGAAAAGAAGATGCTTATTTGAAAATGGAAAAAAAATGGAAAACATTAAATGAGGCAGCAGTTGATAAAGGAATAATAACTCAATGGTCTGTTTGGAAAAGAACTCCAAGAGAAGGAGATGAAGGTTGGGCAGAATATTTTGTTATGATTAGACGTAATGCTGCACAAGAGAAGTTAAATGTAAATTGGAAAGAATTTTCATATAAGGTTTTTAAGGGGAAAAGCAAAAAATCAATTGACAGAATGCTTTCAAACCAAGGGATAGTAAAAGAAATGAGAAGCAGAACTTATAAATTGTCTACTACTACGGGCTGGAGAGGACTTGAGTGGGAATTGGGAGACAAAGCAAATTTTCATTATATGACTGAAAAAAATGATGACTTTATTGCTTATGAAACTGCAGTATGGAAACCAATAGCTCAACAAAGAATTCTTGATGGATATCTAAAATATTGGGGGATTAGTGAACTAATAGATTCAAATGATACCACAAAAGAATTGAAATCTACCTCAACTCACATAGCATTTAATTTTCCTACGAAAAAGAAAAATGAAGAAACCTATAAATCACCTGAAGATTTTCTTGGCAAAAAAGCTGAAGAAGCCCTTTTGAGTTCAAGAGAGATGTTACCAGCTGAAGAATTAACTTTAATTTATTCAACATTCTAAATAAATTCTTTTTTAAGTAACCCTAACGTCACTAATTAGCTTTAGTGGCGTTTTCTTTTAAACCACTGGTATATCCTCCTCATTAAGTTCAGAAAAATACTCAGTAGAGATATTGTAGATTTTAGGCATCTTGAATTATCTTAAAATCAACACAATGAAAAAGTTATTTAGAGCTTCAAGAAATCCAATAGGCTTGTTGGATTCACTTACAAAAATCTTAAGTTTTTCATCTTACGAAACAAGGAGAGAGATTACCAATAAAAAAAGAAAAAGAAAAGTTAGGTGAGGGTTCAGGCACTATTAAATGTGGCATCTAAAAAGCGTATTATAAAGCGTAAGACAAGCATAACAAATACAATCCAAAGAGCATTCCTCTTCAAAGGGCTCAATCCAGAAAACCACTTTTTCAATCTATCAATCATTTACGCCGATTAAAAAAATCTACTATATAAACAAGGAAAGCGTGTAGCATCTGTTTAGGTATTAGGTAAATCTTCACTATTTTTGAATAATGTAAGATAGGATAAAATCATTAGAATACCAGTTACAAGTATTAGCCCAGAAAATAGAGGAACAGGAACAAGATTTGTATAGACTTAAACCATAGGCATATCCTCTTCAGTAAATTCTGAAATACACTTTACCAAGATTACAAGCTACTAATGAAGTAAGTGAAGACTTGTCTTTGTAATAGATTGAGTTATTAATTATATATAAAATTGAATTATCTAAAAACCAATACAATGAAAAAATACTTCATAAAATACACTTTTGAATTTTTAGTTATAGTAATGGGAATCACCGTTTCATTTTGGTTGAATAATTGGAATGAATCTTTAAAAGAAATAACTATTGAGAAAGATTTAGTTAACCTATTAATTTCAGATTTAGAGAATAAAAAAAAAGAGAATATAAGTGATGTTAAAATTTTTAACAATGGTATTAAAAGATTTACTCAAGTAATAAATACTTGGGAAACAACTACAGAAATTGATACAACCGACCTAAAGCCAATGTTAAATTATTTAGGGATGGATATTGTAAAGTTTAATGAAAAATCCCCTATTTATAGTAGTCTTTCAAACACAAAATTATGGGATAATCTACCCAATGATTTAGTTGATGATGTAAATCAATTATACCGAAATAGCTATGCAGGATTGAAATTAGAGTTTGATAAAATATCTGAGAGTAATACATATTGTAAACTGCACTTTTTACTTCCTAATGATTTGATTGATTTAGAAAGAGAAACAAGCGTGATTTATAAAATTGTGCAAAATGTTGATAAGGAATATGTCTTATATATTAAATTAATATTGAATAGCGTTCAAAAGATAAAATCAACTACTGAAGGAATCATATATGAAACAGAAAATTTAATTGGAAATTTAAAAAATTATAACAAACTAAATCATCAGTAAATATTATTCGATAAGTTGAGAAAAATACCGAGTAGAGATATTAAAGAGTTTTTTATATTAGCAGCTTATTAACCATAAATTAATCTAACCATCTCATTTTTCAAGAAATACGATTGGCTTATAATTATATCAGGCTACATTCTAATGGCGCTTATTGGTTATTCAGACTTTTCAGTTGCTCTTCCAATACTCTGGCAATTAATAGTTACAGGTGAAATTTTTACTTTGTTTTAGTTAAAGTACATTTTAAGCAATTAACTTATTTGTTAAGACAAAGATGTTTTTTATTTTATCGGCATATCATCTTCAGTAAATTCTAAAATACACTTTACCAAGAATGAAACAAGCTACTAATGATATAAGTGAAGACTTGCCTTTGTTTATTAATTAAGTTCAGAAAACACGGAGTAGAGATGTTGTAGATTTTTTATATTAGCAGCTTATTAACCATAAACCAATTAAAATGAAAAATTATCTTTTAGTTTTTACACTTGCTTTTTGCAGTATTATTTATGCCCAAGAAAACACAGGGCCTGAACTGTGGATTACATTTGAATACACTCCAAAAGTTGGAATGAACCAAAAATTTGAAGCTGCTATTGCAGAGAAAACAAAGCTTTTTAATAAAGCTGATAATTCAGCCTTCACCGCTGTATTGATGACTGGAGCTGAAGCTGAAAATGGTAAATATGAGCGTATAATGCCTCGTCGTACAAATGACTGGTACAATCAATCTTTAAGTAATGAAGAAACAAAATTTTGGGCCTCCAACGTTGCAAAATATATTCAATCTGGCGAAGGCCCTTATGTATGGATGCGAATCAAGGAGTTGTCTATTAATTTTGAAGAGGCTCGTCCGACCAAATATTTCCGTTCTCTTACTCGTGTTCTTAAAAACGGAAACAACAAAGACTTTTGGCGCTATTTAGAACGTTATAACGCAGTTTTGAAAAAAACACGTCCAGATATCCAACAAGCTGTATTTATGTTGAGTTCTGGTGGAAATGCTAATACCGTTAGAATACTTACAACTTTTAATAATCCAAATGAGAGACAAGGTGAGAAAAAGAATGGAACAGTAAAAGATGTCTACGATGAAATGTATGGCCAAGGAACTTGGGAAGATGATTTTCAAAAATATAATGAATGTTTAGTTGAGTGGTCTCGTCCAACTTACGACTTTATGATGCGAGCAGATTTATCTACAAAACTTTAATTTTGTAGTTTACTCAATAAGTCTATTTATTAAACACTAAGACCCTCCCAAGCGGAGGGTTTTTTTTAAACCACAGGCATATCATCTTCAGTAAGTTCAGGGATTTCTAAACCCCTTAAATAAGTTAAACTAACATTTATAGATGAGTGTCCCAGTGCCTTTTGTAGCTTGGTTATACTACCTGTTCTTTTATAGATTTCTAAAGCGCCAGAGTGACGAAAAGAATAGATCGTTGTACTTGTACCAATATCGGAATTAAGCCTCTTAAAACGCCTCCATAGTAGCGAGAAATAGCCTTTATTGTAGGGTTGACTAGCCTCAGAAAACATATTATGATCCGGAGATCCTTTTACAAGTATTTCTTTGATATAAGAAGGTACAGGGACTATACGATTACGCTTTGATTTAACCTTGTTTCCACCAAGATTAATATGCGATAAATCATCACTAAAGTCTTCCCACTTTAATAGTCTTATTTCTTGATGTGGACGCAGTAAACAACCATAAGTAAGAAGACAACACAAGTACAAGTTTTCATTATATTCTTTGATCCTAAACAGCAACTGTTTTACATCTTTTATAGGACTATGTAGTACCTCATCTTGCTTACGTGTTTTTAGCTTTGATAGCTCTATTGGAAAGTCTCTACTTTTGAGGTAGTTTGCAATTACATTAACGTGTCTTCTTATGGTATTATAGCTTGTGTTGTTATTGTATTTAAGTGGAATAGAATTAAGAAATGAAGCAGATATAGATCCTTTTTTAACTAGCTGAACCCTTAAAAGACCTGACATAGAAACTAACATTTTACGATAGTTATTTGACAGTGGTTCTGCAAGTTTATCACGGATAATACTATCATAATGTTCAACAGTAGAAAGCGGCTTAGTAAGAGAGTAATCATTAGAAACAATAAAACGATAAACCTCTTTTGATAGAGTTGAGGTAACAGAGTAACGCTGTTTAGCCGGGTAGGAATTAGGATACAAAGAAGATCCAATTACACGACCACTAAATAACCTATAGCGTTTATTATTAAGTTTGAAATCAACGTAGTATTTACCGTCTTTACGTTTGCAGACTTTGGGGTAGGAAAGACTATTATTTGACACTTATATGGCAATTTAGTTAAACATCAATATTCAACTTAACTGTAAAATGTCCTATAGCTCTTTGTTTAGTAGCTTTCATAGAAAACAAACCGCCTGACTGTTAATCAGAGGGTCCAAGGTTCGAGTCCTTGAGGGGGAGCTAGCGTAACCGCTACGCCACACAATACTTTACAGACAATCAAAGCCCTTCACTTCGGTGAGGGGTTTTTTCTTTTGTTCCCAAAATTGTTCCCAAATACTTCTATCCAAACCTCTAATCAGGTAAAAACTGTGTCTTAAAATAATTTAGTTTAGCCTCAATAAAATCAAACTAAATCTAGTATTTGATAACCTTAAATAAGAAATAGGCATTAGCTGCCTTAATATCTGCTATTATCCCAACCCAAGTGCTATGAAAATACACAATGAATATGCAAGCTTCCTCCAGCAATTACAATTGAACTACTTTGTCACATGTAGAACTCCATATTAGATCCACACAATGACAGTCAGAAACTGGATCACTAAACTCCTCAAGGCATCTAATAAGGTAGAACAGGCATTCTATGTATCAGAAAGAGACAAGGGAGATTACAACAACCTACATGTTCATATGCTTATAGGCACCAATACATACATGATATATAAAGAAGTTAAGTATGGAATGGGGAATGTTTCTGTAGGAGACTATCAACCAATCTATGATAACGAAGAGGTTTGCAAATATGTCTCTAAGCATATAGGTAAAGATGTGGACTATGACATTGTATTTAAAAGCTAAAAGTTTCTAAACATTCTTTAATTCCTAAACATGGGGTGGGATTTCTAGAACCGTTTTTTATTTAGACACTAGTTCTTATATCTAGTATATAACTCCAAACCTCAGCATTTAAGACACTAAAGGCATATCACCTTCAGTAGGTTCAGGAAGAAAAATACTGTATCAAGATATTGTATATTATTCTATTTAATTCTTTTAAGGTCTAAATCTTGAAAGTCAAAACTAAAATCTATTGCTGGTGATATTCCTTTCATTTTAAAACCTTGAGCTACACCATTTTCATCCAATTGAAACATAACAAAAGCGTCTGCATCTATTAAACTAGATTCCGACCATTTGGCTACAAAAGTGTTTGCCTTGTAGTAATGCATTTGCCCTGTTAACTTAGGAGATCTTAATGATTTAAACCAAAGCCGCTTTTCTTTTTTATAAATTTCTATTTTTCCAAACCAAGGATCTTTGAATAAACCAGTATAGTTTGTCAAGTCAAGAATAGATTTATCAGCCTCTTCTGTGGTATTCCAAACTTTGGTGACGACTTCATCTGCCTCATTTGATCTTTGATTTAATCTTTTCACAAAGGTTTCTGTCCAATCAAAATTTTCAAGTCCTAAATACTTATCTAAAATAGTTTGAGTTACAGAAGAAAATACTCCAGCTCCATCTATGTAGGTATTGGTTAGAACAATAATTCCAAGATTTAAATCTGGAACTAAAATAGTTTTAGATAGCATTCCTATTAATCCCCCAGTATGTGAAACTACCATATAACCATTAACATCAGTTAATCCCCATCCTAAACCGTATCCTGCAAAATGTGAATTGTATCGCGGATTTCTATCTACGTTGGTAGTGGTATGTATTTTCCATAGCTCTTGTTGACTAGCTTCTTTAAATAGTTGTTTTTCTAAATTTGCACCATACTTCCCTTTATTGAGGTTTAACAGCATCCAGCTAGCAATATCATTTACATTTGAATAAATGCCTCCTGCAGCTCCATTTATTTTTTTGGGATCCCACTGCTCTGGATCTGTAAGGGATAGTTTTTTGTTTTTATTCAAGTGAGGCGAAGCAACATTATTTTTGTCACTTATATAGGTAAGTGATGCATAAGAATTATTCATTTCAAGAGGATCAAAAATACGCTCTTTAATAAATTCTTCCCAACTTAATCCGCTTACCCTTGCAATTACTTCTCCAGCAACTAAATAAAGAAGATTGTCATAATCGAACTTTGTTCTAAATGCCGAAACTGGTGCGAAATGTTTAAAACTGTTAATGATATCATTAATAGTAAAGTCTGAACCGTCTGGGAAAAACATCAAATCTCCAACACCTAAACCTAGTCCACTTCTATGAGTAAGTAGGTCTTGGATGTTGAAATTTTGGGTGACATAATCATTATACATTTTAAACTCGGGAATGTGTTTTGTTACTTTATCTGTCCAAGATATTTTCCCTTCTTCTACAAGAATTGCTAAAGCAGTTGTAGTAAATGCTTTAGAGTTGGACGCAATACCAAAATTCGTATTTTCATTTACTTTTTTCTTACTATTTATAGATTGTATTCCATAACCTTTTTGATGTATAATTTTACGATCTTTAACTACAGCAACAGCTACTCCAGCTACAGTGAAATTTTCCATAGCTCTTTCCACAATATTATCTATTTCTTGTGATGTTACCTGAGAAAAGACTGTACTTAACTTAAGCCAAATTATTAAAGTTAGTGCCAGATTTGATTTTGAGAAAATATAATTCACAGCTATTTTTTTATTTAGAGTAAAACGGACTTTAAATATTTTATTAAAACACTGCAACTTGAGCCCTATCAAAAATAATTAATTTAACCACATTATAAGATTAAAGTGTAAACAGTTTACAGTAAGTTTATTAATTAACTCGCTTTATCAAAAAAAAACACGACTAAGAGCAAAGACATAAGTGTAATAAACAGGCGTATCATCTTCAGTAAGTTATTCAATACACTTTACCAAGAATGAAACAAGCTACTAATGAAGTAAATGAAGACTTACCTTTGTTTGTGTAATAGATTGGGTTATTTATTATAAGTATATTAAACTATCTTAAAACCAGCACAATGAAAAAACTACTTCTTGTTTTACTCACTTTATTATTAGTTGTATCCTGTACTAAAGATGATAACACCTCAAACTCTAATACTCAAACATTTTTAGAAAAGTATGATGGTTTTGGTTTTGTAAAAAATACTGAATTTGAAATAGACCACTTGTATGTTTATAATAATCCTGTTTTTCTTATACAGGTAATAAAAAGAGATGAATCAACTGTACCATTTTCTTCAACCGAAAATCTTTCAAAAAGTTGTATTTCTTTAGAAGATGGAATGACTGATAGTAAGAAAACAATAAAAATTGTTACAAATGAAAATGATAATCTTTTGTTTGAAGCTCAATATAAGGAAGGTGATGTTGTAAGTGTAGAAATTAATGTTGTTGGAAATACTTTAACTGTTTCAAATTCAAATGATGATGAAATTACAACTTACACTAAAACGGCTGTTGAATATTCTTCACATAACTGTAACTAAAGTAAAAAAGTTCAAGAAGAAAAACACGGAGTAGAGATATTGTAGATTTTAGATATCTTTAACTACTTAACAACCTACACAATGAAAAATATACTTCTTGTTTTACTGTTTGTTCCACTGGTTTCTTTTGGGCAGAAAAATACAGAAAGTGAACTGATAATGAAAATCAATGCTGTTCAACAGCAAGTGATGGCTCAAGGAAATATTACAGAGGAAGAAGAGCGGGCGATTTTAAGTTTATGTAGTATTATGTCAAAAGATGACGGTTTAGCAAACTATAGTCCTGGTGATAGAATGATATTAAAAGATGTGGAAATAGCGCCAATCTATAATGGTTGTGATAAACTTTCTGAAAAAGAAATAAAAAAATGTTTTAATAATAAAGTATCTACATTTATAAAGCGGGAGTTTAACCTGAATATATCCAGAGATTTAAATCTTTCTGAACCAAAGCAAGTAGAAGCTTTTTTTATAATTAACGAAAACGGAAACCTGACTGGAATGAAAGTCAGAAATTCAGAGTTGACTATTCAAGCAGAAATTTTAAGAGTACTTAGAAAAGTGCCTATAATGAAACCTGCTATTCATAAAGGAAATAGTGTTGCTGTGTTGTGTTCAATTATAGTAAAATATGGCAATGGAATTGAAGTTGATGTTGTTTACATTCCTGAAAGACCAACTAACTAAATCATCAGCATATCATCTTCAGTAAGTTATTCAATACACTTTACCAAGACTGAAACAAGCTACTAATAAAATAAGTAAAGACTTGCCTTTGTTTGTTTAGTAAGTTTTGGAATTTATTATATTTGCGAATTATCAACCATAAATCAATTTGATTTGAATAAGTTATTCTTTTTAACATTCCTTTTTTTATCATTATGTAGTTGTTCACCAGATGAAGAAACACAAGCACCAACTAATATTGTTCAAACGACAACCCCTGAACCTGAAACTCCTGAACCAGTAGTTGTTCAATATATTTTAACGGTAACAGCTGGTGACGGTGGGAATGTAACTAATGGTGGGACATTTGATGAAGGTACTGATGTGACTATAACAGCAACCTCAAATGAGGGTTACCGTTTTACTGGCTGGGAAGGAAATAGTTCAACAAGTGAAAGTTTGACTGTTACCCTTGACTCAAATCAAACCTACGAGGCGCTTTTTGAATTAATACCACTTGTAGTTGGTGAATATACTTTATCAGTAATAGCTGGAGAAGGAGGTACTGTAAATACTGGCGGGACATATGACGAAGGAGCAGAAGTAACAGTTACCGCAACAGCTAATGAAGGGTATCAATTTATAAGATGGGATAATGGGACAGCTCCAAATTCCAATGATTATAATATCGAAAATATAAATATATTAATAGGAAGTTTTACAAGAAAACCAACTGAAAACGGTTATCACGAAGTTGAAATCATTAGTGAAAATGGACAGTTAAAATGGAGAAACGAGGCAGGTGTTAGTTGGTCTCTTGAACTAAGAGATGGAAAATTATGGACTGGACCAGATTGTGTTTATGGTGAGCAAGTATTGGGGATACTTATACAAAATAACCAAAATGTATTGACGTTAGTTTTTAATGACGAAATTTATGAAAATGTACTTTATGAAAGTATAAATTTAGCTAGTGAAAGCTTGATATTTAGATTAAATTCAAATCAAGATTATCAGGCACTATTTGAATTAATAACGTATTCTGCTACTTATCAAGGAAATCGTGGTTTTTCAACCTATATTGGATATTATCTTAATTCAAGTATTGAAAATTACGGAGTTGGCGTTAGCTTCTATACAGCCGCTTGGTCTTTAATAAATGCTCCTTTAGTTGACTTTCAAGTTGGAATGCCAGGAACTTGGATTATTCCAAACAATAGAGAAAATAGTACTATTCCCTTGTGCCCAGTTGGAACTTATGCTCGAGATAATTGGGATGAAAGAGGACCAACTTATCAAGAAGTATTCCAAACCTTAGAAGGAGGAGTTGGTTATTGGGGTTCAAATGTTTTTAGAAATGGGTCTCCAAAATTCAGTATGAATGCTACCCCTAATTGTTATACAAATCAAGTTGCAAGCCCAGGCTGGCCTTTTTTTGGATCAAGTAATCCATTAGCAGATGATATTTTAGGCGTAGCTCAAATCAGTAATAGGCTCTTAATTCCACCTGACGGTATTACTTTCAGTGGCTCTCCAAACGGTGAATTTTTGGGGTATGGTTATATGGCTTTGCCTTTTACTGATTCATACAATAATTCTTATCCTGTTGGTGATCAAAGTTGGACTTGTTTTCTAAATGCTCAGAACTTTAAAGGTCCAATAGCATATTACTTGCCAGAAATTTGGAGTAAGATGTCAGAAAATTATCCAACTATAGATGGCCTAGGACTTGATTCTAAACCAGGGATAATTGGAACTGGAGCAATGGAAGTTGCTATGGTGCCATTTTATTCATCTAGAGATAGCGAAGGAACTGTTTTTACTAGAATACCAGAATTAAATTTTCCAGTTCAAGAAAATGGATTTGCGCCTATTTTACAAGATGTAACAGTTTATAATAAATCTGCTATATATGATGGAATTCAGAATTGGAAAAGTAATAATATACCATTTGATGGACCTTTTCTTGAAATAGGATCATTTAAGCCAGGAATAACTGAATATCAAAACCCTTCCTATAAACAAGGGGATAAACAGATTTCAGGCCTCGATAATTCAGTTCAAGGTAATGTCCAAAACTCAAATGTTTTTGGTCTTCAATTTGATGATTCTTTTGGATACAATTCTGGATCATTCCCAGAATATTATAAAGAAAGTGGTGGAGAAATGATTCCCGTTTTAGAAGCTAATTTACCTCCAGAAACAGGTTTGAAAGATTTAAAATTTAAAACTAATAATTATTGGTCTTCACAATCTTATAAAGCAGACTTGAACAAATCAAGTTGGAGCAATACTTCATCAGGACCTTTCAGTGTCTTCTTGAATGACGGATCTAAAGTAACATATCATTGGTATCGCTTTATTGATCAACCTGTTTTTAAACAGTTTAATTGGAGTGATGAGAAAAAACAAAAATTACAAGACTTTATTGTCAAGATACATAAAGAATGGACAATAGATAAGAATTATATGGCTCCTCCAAGTACAGGAGAGTTAGTTAGAATTTACGATGAGCTAATTGTTACTCCTCCACCGGGACTAGAATATGGATATGTTCCAATAGTAACCTCACAAAACTAAACCACCGGCATATCCTCCTCAGTAAGTTCTACAATATACTTTACCAAGAATGAAACATACTGCTAATGAAATAAATGAAAACTTGCCTTTGTTTATTGAATAAACTACAGATAGTAAATGCAAAGAATGGTGAACTTATTGGTTCTGATTGGATGAATAGTCGGTAGTTATAGATTTTCATTATATTTCGTCTATGAATAAATATTTTTCTCAAAAACAAATAACGATTGCAATTATAGTTCTCGTTATAATTAACACAATAATCGTGTTTTTTTAGATAATT
>Ga0307995_1002134_pt1 | contig 11709 bp, 7 predicted proteins | sample EllFjometagen262_FD_203132 | JGI IMG/M metagenome (GOLD analysis project Ga0307995, IMG submission 203132) | Marine microbial communities from Ellis Fjord, Antarctic Ocean - #262 | ecosystem: Environmental > Aquatic > Marine > Unclassified | place: Southern Ocean | collected 2014-11-02
CCTCTCCTATTTGTTGACTTATGTTATAGTGTTCAGTTTCATATCCAAAAGATCCTGCCATTCCGCAACAACCTGTATTAAGCATTCGCACATTATAGTTCAGAGGAAGATTAAGGATTGTAAAAGTATCTGCGGGGGCTCCTAATGCTTTTTGATAACAGTGTGAATGAATTTTTATTTGTTTATTTTCTTTATGAAATTGATCTTTTGATATATTTCCTTTCTTTACTTCATTTGCTAAAAAAGAATCAATTAAAAAACAATTTTCAGCTAAAGATTTAGCCTTATCTTTTTGATTAGAAATTTTAGGATATTCATCAACAAAAGTATATATAGCAGAAGGTTCAATCCCTATTAGAGGAGTCTCTTTAGAAATTTTAGAAGAATATAAATCAATATTATATTCTGCACATTCCTTAGCTTCTTTTAAAAACCCCTTTGAAATATATGCTCTCCCACTTTCAGAGGGAGGCAGCAATTTCACATTGTAGTTGAGTTCATTTAATAATATTAAAGCATCATTACCAATTGAATTATCAAGATAATTGGTGAATTCATCTAAATAAAGGTAAACCGTCTTTAACGGTTTGTTTAATGGTTTATTGACTAGTGTTTTGTAAAGTGATTTATGTATAATTGGAATACTTCTTTTAGATGCAATACCCAATATTTTTTTCAAGAGGCTACCAACTAATGAAGACTGGAACAATAAATTTTGAAAAGCCCTTAATGGTTGAGTTTTTTTATTCAAATATCCATTAAAAGCGAATAGTTTATCACGAAGCCTTACACCATGTTTTTTTTTATATTGATACAAGAACTCTGCCTTAAATGTTGCTACGTCAACACTACTGGGGCATTCTGTTGCACAAGCTTTACAACTAAGGCATAAGTCGAAGACTTCCTTAAGGTCTTTACTGTCAAACGCATTAGGAGTTTTATTTTGATTTAAAACATCTCTAAGAACATTGGCACGTCCACGAGTACTGTGTTTTTCATCTCTTGTAGCACGATAGCTAGGACACATTGTTCCAGAAGGATCAACAGAAAGACATTTCCCTGCACCATTACATTTTTCAGATGCTCTTAAAATACCTTGGTCTTCAGAAAAATCAAAAAGAGTATCAAAAGCAGGTGCTTTTGTTTGACGGGTCCTAAGGTTTTGATCCATATGTAATGCATCCACAATTTTTCCGGGATTGAAAAGATTGTTGGGGTCAAAACTTTTTTTTATTTTTTTTATAAGATCATAATTAGCCTTCCCTAATACAATAGGAATAAATTCAGAACGAACAATACCATCACCGTGCTCTCCACTTAAGGAGCCTTTGTATTTTTTCACTAAATGTGCCACAGCTAAAGTGATAGCTCTAAAATCTCGTATACCTTTTTTTGATTTTAAATTTAATATAGGCCGTAAATGTAATTCTCCAGCTCCTGCATGGGCATAGTAAACCACTTCTTGATCAAAAGTTTTCATTAATTCCTGAAAATCAACTATATAGGTTGCTAGTCTATCTAAAGGAACAGCTGTATCTTCTATACATGCAACTGCCTTCGAATCTCCCACGATATTCCCTAACAATCCAAGACCTGCATTTCGCAATTCATTGGCTAAATCAATTTCTTCTCCCCAAAGAGAAACGCTAGCGTAACTTAAATTTGAACTTTCAATTGTTTTTTTTAATTTTTTTAAAGCTAGTTTTAGCTCATCTAAATTATCATTTCTCAACTCCAAGAGAAGAATAGCTTTAGGATCATCCTTTAAAAAAAATCTGTTTTTTTTATATCCAAGATGGTCTTTAGTGCAGTCTAAAATAGTTTTATCAATTAACTCACAGGTGAACAACGGGTGTTGCATTGCCGGAACAACTGACTGCATCGCTTTTTGAATACTCTCAAAATGAACAACTAACATTGCATTTTCCTTAGGAGGCAAAGGTTCTAAAGCTAGTGTTATTGAAGTAGTAAATGCCAAAGTCCCTTCACTTCCAGCAAGTAATTTGGCAATATTGAAGGAATTACCTTTTTGAGAAAAAGGTTTTTGTCTAATTAATACATCTAAAGCATATCCAGTATTTCTTCTGTGAATACTTGCTTCTGGAAAATCATTTATTATGTTTTTTTTAATTTGTGGTTTGAGTAATTCCTCAGCTATAATTCGGTATATACTACCTTCTAAGGTGTCTTCTCGCGTCTTTTTTTTACGTTCTAATTCAGTACAGTCTTTAAAAGTAACAAAAGACCCGTCAGACAAAATAGCTTCAACACATAAAAGAGAATCCCTAGTTACTCCGTATTTAATAGAAGTTGTTCCCGAAGAATTATTTCCAACCATCCCTCCTAGCATGCAATATTTTGATGTTGATGTATTTGGTCCAAAAAACAAACCATGCTTTGCAAGAAAAACATTCAATGCATCACGATTAACTCCCGGCTGAACTTTTACAGTTCTATTTTTCTTGTCCAAATGCAAAATTTCAGTAAAATGTTTAGAGACATCCACAACGATTCCTTTTCCAACACACTGACCCGCTAATGAAGTTCCTGCCGTCCTTGGAATTAAACTTGTTTTGTTAAATTGAGCAAAGGCAATTAATTTTTGAATATCAGTTTCCTTTTTAGGAAAAGCTACCGCCAAAGGCTTTATTTGATAAACCGATGCATCTGTAGCGTATAGGGATTGATGTAAGGTGTCCCATTCTAATGTTCCTTCAAGTTCTTTCTTTAAATTTTCGAGAGCGTTTACCACGATTTTATTTAGATTTTTTTTATTTATTGAAGCTAAAATAAGGATAAGTTTTCCATCTAATTACGTAATTTAGCGGATATTAGAAAAATTATGTCTAAAAAAATATTTACATTATTAAGTGTTGTCATCCTTTTTACAAGTTGTCTAAACAATTCCAATAAACTACGGATTAAGGGCACCAGCGATCTTGATAATAATGTTCGGTTATTACATGTTGTTGCTAACCTAAACAATCAGCCTAAAACTCTTGACACTCTTATCATTAAAGATGGCGTTTTTGAATTAAATGTTAATGCTTTAGAACCAAACATTCATTTTCTCCAAATTGATGGACAGCAAGGAAATTTTCCTTTTATTGCAGAAGAAGGGACTGTTAATGTTGAAATATACAAAGATAGTCTTGGAGCCTCGAGAGCAATTGGCACTGTGTCTAACGATGATTTTATGCAATATAAGTTAGAAACTAAAATCTATATAAATTCTCTTAGTGAAATTGGAAATGACCTTCAGCAGGCGTCTATTTTAAAGGATGATCTGTTGATTCAAGATTTACAAGAACAATATCAAGAGGTTTTAGATCAAATTAAAGAATATGAAATTGATTTTATAAAAAGTTCTCCTAATTCATTTATATCAATACTTATTTTAGAAAGGTTTATAACCAATAAAGTCTTAAATAAAATTGAAACAAAAGAAGTTTATGATAGATTTTCAGATAGAATTAAAAACACTCTTTCAGGAAGAACAATAAAAAAACAAATTGAGACTACTGAAAAAGCAGAAGTAGGAAGTATTGCTCCTCTATTTGAAGGACCAACTCCTCAAAACAATATTTTTTCATTAAAAGACAAATTAGGTAAAGTTACTATTGTTGATTTTTGGGCAAGTTGGTGTCGCCCATGCCGTGCTGAAAACCCAAACCTTGTGAGACTATACAAAAAACATCAAAACAATGGCTTGCGGATTGTAGGTGTTTCACTAGACAAGACAAAAAGTCAGTGGCTTCAAGCTATATCTGATGATGGTTTAATCTGGGATCACGTTTCAAATCTGCAATTTTGGAGAGATCCAATAGCCCTTATTTATCAGGTACGTTCTATTCCAGCAACATTCGTTTTGGATGAAAAAGGAGTTATTGTTGCGCGTGATTTACGTGGCACACAATTAGACCAAAAAGTAGAAGAATTACTTAATTCTATCTAATTTATTTATTTTGTTGTCGATAAATTAATAAACCTGCTATTAGTATTGTTATACTTAGAATGGATAACATAAATATTGAATTAAAAACTACTTCTGGAACAAATGCAATTGTTATCAGCATACCTCCCAATGCCCCTCCAAAATGGGCAGTATGTCCTATGTTATCTTTTTGCTCATTTATTCCATAAAGAGTATAAATTATATAGCCAATACCAAAAAGATAACCAGGAATTGGAATTGGAATAAAAAAGAGCATTAATTCGATTCCGGGATATAACAATAAGGCACTAAACAAAACTCCTGTAACAGCTCCACTAGCACCTACCGCATTGTAATAAGGATCCTTGAAGTGAAAAAAATATCCAAAAAGACTACCGGCCAAAAGACTTCCAAAATAGATCACTATAAAGGAAAAAGTCCCTAAAGTTCCAACAATGAAATTCACAAAAAAATAAAATGTAAACATGTTAAATAATATATGTGTAGAATTAACATGTAAAAAACCAGAAGTAAACAATCTAAAGTATTCACCGGTTTTTATTTTCGAAATCTGAAAACTATATCTATCAAAAAAGGTGTTGTCCTTAAATCCTTTATATGTTACTAAAACATTTAACCCAATTATTAAAATTGCGACCAGAGGGAGTTTTTGAATCATAAATCTATAATTTATTATAAGTCAAAAACAATTCCTTGAGCTAGTGGTAAATCTTTGGAAAAATTTAACGTGTTAGTTTGACGTCTCATGTATGTTTTCCATGCATCTGATCCGCTTTCACGACCTCCGCCTGTTTCTTTTTCACCTCCAAAAGCTCCTCCGATTTCAGCACCCGAGGTTCCGATATTAACATTAGCGATACCACAATCACTTCCCCAATGTGATAAAAAAGTTTCTGTTTCCTGCATATTTAAGGACATGATAGAGGAAGATAAACCTTGTTTAACTTCATTTTGAATAATAATTGCATCTTCAATAGAACCATCATATTCCATAATATATAAAATAGGCGCAAAAGTTTCCTTATGAACAATGTCAGCGTCATGAGCGATGATTGCCACTGCAGGTTTAACATAACATTCACTTCCGTGGTTTTCTTTTGGTATTACACCGCCTTTAACCAGCCAAGTACCACCCTGATCTTCTACTTGAGAAAGAGCTTCTCTGTATATTTCAACTGCCTTAGAATCAATTAAAGGTCCTACGTGATTATTTTTATCTAATGGATTTCCGATTTTTAATTGTCCGTATGCATTTTGAATCACTTGAGTAAAAGATTTGAAAATACTTTTATGAACGATGAGTCTTCTAGTTGAGGTACAACGCTGTCCACAAGTGCCAACAGCTCCAAATACAGCAGCACGCATGGCGGTGTCAAAATCTGCACTAGGGGTAATTATCATTGCATTATTTCCACCAAGTTCCAATAAAGACTTTCCAAGGCGTGCTCCAACTCGCTGAGCAACATCTTTACCCATTCTTGTTGATCCTGTTGCAGACACCAAAGATATTCGATAATCTTCTGCAATCCATTTACCTATATCAGCTCCTCCATTTAAAACTGCTGAAATTCCTTCAGGAAGCTTATTTTCATTAAGCACTTCATTAATTATATTTTGACAAGCGATACTACACAAAGGTGTTTTTTCACTAGGTTTCCAAACACAAACATTTCCACAAACCCAAGCTAAAGCGACATTCCAACTCCAAACTGCTACAGGAAAATTAAATGCTGATATAACCCCTACTATACCCAAAGGGTGATATTGGTCATATAAACGATGAGAAGGTCGCTCAGAAGTCATGGTAACGCCATAAAGCTGACGAGAAAGACCTACGGCAAAATCACAGATATCAATCATTTCTTGAACTTCTCCTAAACCTTCTTGAAGAGATTTTCCCATTTCCCACGAAACAAGTTGTCCTAGTTCTGATTTATTCTCACGAAGTTTATTTCCAAATTGACGAACAAGTTCACCGCGTTTTGGGGCAGGAACTTTACGAAAAACCAAAAAAGCATGCTCTGCCTTTTCAATTACACTTTCGTAATCTTCAACACTTCCTCCTTGAACCTTTCCCAATAATGAACCATCAACAGGGCTATAGGATTCAATAATTTCACCTGAGCCATGCCACTCATTACCAGTGTGACAACCCTTTTGAAAATCTTTAATACCTAGTTTTTTTAATATTTCTGTTGGAATCATTTGTGTTTTATTTTTTAACTTGTGAAGTAAAAGTACTTTCGAAAATTTTGTCAGCGTTTCCAGTTTCAAAACCTTCTCTTCTATGTTTTCTTTTGATTGATTCTTTAGGGAGGTTTAAAAACTCAGGAAGAATTTTTCGCTCAGCAAATTCCACATAGCTTCCCGCAATATATCGGGTATTCTCTTTTGAGAAAACCGCATTAATTTGATTTGCCACTGAGCTACTCTGACGGAGCAGTTTATCTAGACTAGTTTTTATTTCTCCACCCGAAGTGTTTAGTTTTATTCCAATAGATTTTAGAAATTCATTAAAACTTTCCAAAGTATTAAATGCTTTTGGTAAATCATGAACACTTATTGTGTAATGATTTAAATAGTATCTATTAAAAATAACCCAAGCAGCATATTCGCTTTCGGCTAAAAGCTTTTCATAATCTTCTACATTTGGCAATTTCCACAAAGGAGATTGAAAAAAATCAGCAACTGCATTTGAGTTATTCAAATCTATTTTATCTACAGGATCAGAAATAACATTATCTGTATATTTTTTTATAATACTTTGAGTTTTTTCTGAAAGAGAATTAACTTTTAATTCACTGATAAAAATACGAGGCAAGTCATCTGTAGGAGGCGCATACCAATAAGCGTCTAATTTTTTAGTTTTAAAATGATAAAAACCCATTCGTTTGTAGTCATGTGCTATGAAAATTTTCTCAAAAGAAGCTATACCCAGATTTTCAACACCCATTGTTCGAAAGGCGATATGATCATTAACGATATCATCTTGACTCTTAACCATGCGTTTTTTAACCATTGCTTTGGTTATTTTATTTACGTCTGGAACACGCTCAGCATAGACCGAAAAAAGAGCATCTAATATCTGAGTCATTCCCGTTCTATTTTTAAACTTCATAGTCTACAATTTATAATGATTATAAAAATAGCTTTCCTGTGGGAGTTTGCAAGAATTTTTCAAAAGAAATTTCTTCTTGTTTTAAAAACCCTTTTTGGGGCAAGTCTCCAGAAGAAACCATTTCAATTACAGATACTAGTGATGCTGCTGTAGTCCAGGAAATTGCTCTCCATTTTCTTCCTTCTATTTCAATAGGATGAAATGCTTTATAATATTCTTTTCTAGACAAAGAACCGTTATTCCAGCCTTCTACAACAGCATAAACATATACAACATCATCTTCAACAGGAGGTTTTGCATTGCTTAAGATTTTTTCCAGTTGATCCTTGTCTTCTTTTAAGATTAATTCATACATCAAAAAGCGCATCAATTTACCATGACCAGGATATCGTATTGTCTTATAATTTAAAGTATCAACTTGTCCCTCAAATGTATCGCAAAGGGTTCCTAGACCACCTGATGTTGTAAAAGCCTCAAATTCTTGTCCTTCGATATTGATGTATTCAAAACCTTCTAAAGAAGGCACCATTTTTTTCTTTCCATTATGTATAGCCTCAGCATCATTAATGTACTCATTTATTACACCATGAGGTGACCAGGTAAAGGAATATGCTAACTGACCATTTGGATAGCGAGGCAATGCTCCTACGCGTAATTCAACATCTCTTAACTTATCAAACGATAAAGTTAAGTCTTTTCCTATTATTCCAATTAAACCAGGAGCTAAACCACATTGAGGTGCTAATACTTTCTTTGCATTTTTTGATAAACTTTGAATGTATTTGGTAGTGGGGACATCTTCTGTTAAATCAAAATAATGAATCTCTAGTTTGTGGGCAACTAGTGCAATATCTTTATTTAAGAAATATGGTAAACATGATACTACCGCATCAAAATCTTTCATCAGATTTTTTATGTAGCTTAAATCTGTTACAGAACCTTCAATACATTCAAAAGGTAAATTATAATCATAATGAGGTTTTCTTTTATCTAAAGCCGTTACTTTAAAATTTTTATTCAGTAAAACAGCCACCAGGCTACCTACCTTCCCCATTCCTAAAACTAATATTTTTTCCATTTAAAACAATTTTATGATTATTTGTTGTATTTAAAACAAAAGTAGTTGGTTTTTTATTATCAAAATATCGTTTGCTATAATTTTGAAAGGAAAGTTTTAAACAAAATAACAGCAAGCAATAAAAAAAGTAATTTAGCTAACTATCATATCAAATAAGTGAACGCACTAATTTATTACATTTCTTTTCCCTTTTTATGGATCATATCAAGGTTACCATTTTGGTTTTTTTATATGCTTTCAGATATTCTTTGCTTTATAGTATATAGAATAGTTGGGTATAGAAAGAACATAGTACGTTCGAACCTTCGACTTGTATTTCCAAACTATAATGAATTAAAATTATTAAATATTGAGCGAAAATTTTATTCCCACTTATGTGATGTTTTCCTTGAAGTCATTAAGTCAATGGGAATGTCCAAAAGAGAAATGTTAAAACGTTTTAATATTAAAAATATTGAGACAATAATGGAGATTGAAAAACAGAACCGGTCATTTTTTATTATGTGCGGTCATTATGGAAGCTGGGAGTGGATGATGTCCTTAGGCTACCATACAAAAAATACTACTTACGGAATCTATACTCCTATTCGAAATCAATATTTCGATAATTTAATTAAAAAAATTAGAGGACGACATAATGCATATGTTATTCCTCAGCGAATGGCTACCCAGGATATTAAAGAAAATGAAAAACAAAATATTCGCGGAGCTTATGGTTTTGCGAGTGATCAATCTCCAAGACCTAAACCACTCACTTATTGGCGTTCCTTTCTTGGAATTAATGTCCCTGTATATACTGGAGCTGAGAGATTATCAAGAGAGCTTAATATCCCCATTGTTTTTGTTAAAATAAAAAGAGTAAATAGGGGTTATTATGAGGCAGAATTTAAATTATTAACCGACACACCAAAAAGCCTACCCGAAAACGCAATTACAGATAAATTTACGGAGTTATTAGAAGGACAAATAAGAGAAGATCCAACTCAATATTTTTGGACACACAAGAGGTTTAAACATATGAAAAAAAACTAAATCATTTTTTTTATTTCTTTAACAAATTGAATTGCCAAATCATCAGCCTGTTTTTGTGTTTTCGCCTCGGTATAAATCCTAATAATAGGTTCAGTATTAGATTTTCTTAAATGGACCCACTGATCAGAAAAATCAATTTTTACTCCATCAACATTGGAAATTCGCTCTCTTTGATAATGATTTGAAAGAATTTTTAAAACTGCGTCAATATCCATATCTTCTTCAAGAGTTATTTTGTTTTTACTCATGAAATAACTTGGATATGATGCACGTATAGAAGAAACTGTTGTTTTTCTTTCAACCAAAAGAGAAAGAAAAAGTGCTACACCAACTAATGCATCACGTCCATAGTGTAATGGAGGATATATAATTCCACCATTTCCCTCCCCCCCAATTAAAGCATTAACTTTTTTCATTTCTGCCACAACATTTACTTCTCCTACTGCACTTGCAGTATAAGTTCCACCATGATAAAGAGCTATGTCTTCCAGTGCTCTAGAAGAAGATAGATTAGAAACTGTAGCTCCTGTATTTTTACCTAAAATATAATCAGCACAAACCACAAGTGTGTATTCTTCGCCAAAAAGTTCTCCTTTTTCATCTACAAATACCAAGCGATCTACATCGGGGTCAACTGCAATTCCGAAATCTGCCTTATGTTTTAGTACAGCAGAACACAAATCTCCTAAATGTTCTTTTAAAGGTTCTGGATTATGTGGAAAATGTCCATTAGGTTCACAGTGAATTTTTACAACTTCTACTCCTAAAGCATTTAATAATTGAGGAATTGCGATTCCTCCTGAAGAATTTACTCCATCAACAACAACTTTAAAATCACCTTGAATAATTTTATCAGAAAGAACTTTTTCTAACGAAAGTGTTGCTTTAATATGTTTTTCAATGTAATCTCCTTTTAACTCTATTGAGCCTAAACTATCTACATCAGCATAATTAAAATTTTCAGCAGAAGCTAAATCTAGTATTTCTGATCCTGCTTCAGCATCAATAAATTCTCCGTTTTCATCAAGAAGTTTTAATGCATTCCATTCTTTAGGATTATGACTTGCCGTTAAAATGATGCCTCCTTGAGCATTTTCTAAAGTCACAGCGATAGCTACAGTTGGGGTTGTTGAAAGAGTTAAATCAATTACATTGATACCCATACCTACTAAGGTTTGGTTTACAAGTGAATGAACCATAGAACCTGAAATACGAGCATCACGACCAGTTATAACTGTTAACTTTCCGGATGAATTTTTTAAAATCCATTGTGCATAAGCAGATGTAAATCGAACTATATCCAAAGGTGTTAAGTTGGTATGAGTTACTCCTCCAATAGTTCCCCGTATTCCTGAAATAGATTTTATTAGCGTCATCTAAAGCTTTTAAGTTTTTTACAAATTTAATTGTATTTGCACTAAAATTAATAAAAACTACCAACTATAATATAAACGAAGAAGACCAATCAATGCATTATTTATGTTAGGAGTACTTCCTGGATTAATGATGTATTGGAAATTAGGTTTTAGTGAAAATTTATTATTAAATACAAACTCATATGACAATTCTAGAGTAGTTTCATTTTTTAAGACACCATGAGTAAATTTAGATTTGTGACTATTTGAAAAAATTGCATTAGCTAAAGCAAAACCGAAAATGTCATCATCCATCTCTGAGAATATACCTTGATAAACAAGTCCAAATCCTCTATAGGACTTTAAAGGGTTGAGTTTATTTAAAGAAATACCCCACTGAATAAAACCCATTAAACCCTGATTTGAATCAGTTTCTCGATAAATATTTTGATCTCCAATAAAATAGATTCCTTGTGAATTATATTGATTTTCGTTTTTGATAGTAATATTCTGAGTATGGTTCCAAAATCCTAATTTATAGGTTCCAAGAGTCAAGCCTTCCTTAGTGTTATTGTATTGCAATTCATTTATAAGCAAGCATCCATCTTTTCTATTTATACTCCATTGCAAGGAATTAGGATTCATATCTTCTGTTCCAGGGTCTCCATCATAAATTCCATGGTTTAGATTTAGTTTTGGTGAAGCTTTCCATGAAAAAATAATACCTAAACCTGCAACTGGAAAAATAGAAGTGGGTATATTAACAGAAATATCAGGTTGAATTCCAAAGGAGCTATTAATAAAAAAACTTCCCGTTTTACTTAAGGCAAATACTGAATTTAAATTATGTTGACCAATAGTTATTGATAAAGATTTGAATTGATGCTGGTACCAAAACTCATATAGACGAATATTATTGTTTGCTTCGATATTGTTAGCTATTTGAAAATCACCTGTTAATTCAGAAAGAAGATTTCCATGATTGTTTAATAAGTATGTGAAAAAAGTTCCTCCTTTCCATAGGTTTGCTTTTCCTGTGTCCAAGCTAAAGGTTAAATCTAGATTCCCTAAATAGGCAAACCCATGATCTAAACCTCCATTGATATTAGAAGCTAAATCTAAAGTATACCCTCCATTAACATTGAAATAATTCGTTTGATCTTGAGCATTT
>Ga0307995_1002138_pt1 | contig 11705 bp, 9 predicted proteins | sample EllFjometagen262_FD_203132 | JGI IMG/M metagenome (GOLD analysis project Ga0307995, IMG submission 203132) | Marine microbial communities from Ellis Fjord, Antarctic Ocean - #262 | ecosystem: Environmental > Aquatic > Marine > Unclassified | place: Southern Ocean | collected 2014-11-02
TCTAGAAATTACAGCAATAATATTTTCGGCACTTTCTGAAATAATACCTTGAACAGTGCTGCTTTCATATTTTTTAAGTTGATTGGAATCTATTTTTACGTCCTTATTTTTATGTTTAATAAAGTTTCTTAAAAGTAAAATAATTGTTAAAAGCAAAAGAATTGGTATCATAGTTACTTTGTCCCATCGGATAAGAAAGACAACCACTCCTGAAGCTAAAAAGGCACCTAAAGCCGTTAAAAACCAGCCCCCTATAACATTTATAACACCTGCAACACGATATACAGCACTTTCTCTACCCCAAGCTCTGTCTGCAAGCGAGGTTCCCATTGCAACCATAAAAGTTACATATGTAGTTGATAAAGGTAATTTCATAGCAGTTGCAATTGAAATTAAAATACCAGCAACCATGAGGTTAACAGATGCTCGAATCATATCAAAAGCCGGAGCATCTATACTCTGATCTTTAGAAAGCATAAATGCATTATTTCGTTCATAACTTTTCTCGATTCTATCGTGAAAAGATTTTGGTAATACAGCACTTAGTGAGGATGAAAGTCCGAAAAATAAATTTACAAGTGTTCTAGAAAAAATATTAGGTTTGAATTTTTCATGTGTATCATTCTGTCTAGACAAACCTATTTCAGTTTCTGCTACAGTTTTTGCTTTTTTAGAAAACCATAAAGTAATTACCATAATTCCACCTGCAATAAATAACAGAAGAGGTTCTGCTGGTACTTTCTTATCTAAAACTTCCATTGAAAATAAGGTTGGATCTATTCCAGAAATACTCCATGCTTCATAAGAATGATATGCTGCCATTGAAACACCAATAAAGTTAACTAAGTCATTTCCTGAAAAAGCAAGGGCAAGACCAAAAGTACCTATCAATATGATAACTATTAAAATACTTTTTTGAGATACTTTTTGGAATAAATAGGAAAGGGCTGTTAAAGCAATAAAAGCAATTGCAACTATTAAAAGCTCATTACTTTTCAAAAACCCGGAAAGCTCTTTGTAGTATGGCGTTCCTTTTAATCCTTTTATAAAAATAAAATAGATGATTGAGGTAAGGGCAATTCCACCAAAAAAAGCTCCAAAGTTTTTTACTTTCTTTTCAAATTGAAAGGTGAAAATAATTCGTGAAATCCATTGAACAAGAGCACCAACAGAAAAAGCAATGACAACAGATAATAGGATACCAATAATAATCGTAATTGCTTTATCTGTATTAATATAATTTCCAATATCAGCTAAGGTTTCAGTATCTGAAGCACCTATTTTAATTAAAGACATAACAACAGAAGCGCCTAAAAGGTTAAAAACTATAGAGACCGTTGTTGAAGTTGGAAGACCTAAGGTATTAAAGAAATCAAGTAGGAGTATATCCGTTATAATTACAGCCATAAAAATAATCATAATTTCATCAAAGTAAAAAGAGCCTGGATTAAAAATGCCTTTTCGAGCCACTTCCATCATACCACTTGAAAAAACAGCACCAATAAAAATCCCTAAACTTGCTACAATCATTATGGTTCTTATTGAGATTGCTTTTGAGCCTATCGCTGAATTCAAAAAGTTTATAGCATCATTACTAACTCCTACGACTATATCTGCAACTGCCAAAACGGCAAGAGCAATTAACATATATAAATAAATATTATCCATAAAAAATTTATTTTAGGTAAAAATCAGTATTAATATCAATCCCTATGTTATCAAATTATTAAAAATGAAGATCAAATCCTGTTCTGAAAAGTACATTATTTTTTATTCTATTAACATTTGAAAGGCTTATATCTGTTTGAATTTTTAAACTATGTCCCACAACATACTTTGACACCCCAAATGTGATTTGTTTAAGGTCTGATAGGCGTGTAATTTCTTTAAAATTAATATTAGTATATCGCGCGGTAATTTCAAAGTTACTTTTAAAAAGATAACTTCCTTGTATGTTTAATGCAGATCCTGCACCCACTACAGCTCCTGTTTTTGTTCTACCATCTTCTTCTAAAGCTTCAATTTGATCAGCATCTCTATTTGCATACTCTCCCATAAATGCGTAGCCGTTATATTTAATAATACCATCCAGAAAAATAGTAGTAATATCCGTCTCAAATAATCCTCCACTAGATTGTATCATGTAAGAGCCCATATTACTTCTACTTTTTACGGCATTTTCATTAATATCATAGGTAAAACCAAACATGGCTTTGATTGATTTTTCACGTTTTAAGTCTCCTTGGGAATAATCACCCTTAGAAGAGAATTCACCAAAAGGAAGTAATTCAAGTCTTGAGGTATATTGAAGTCCCCCTATATTTCCTTCGGTTATATTTCTTCCTTCACCCTGTGAAATTGAAAACTTTTCTTTTATAATCCAGTTACCACCAAATCTTGATTTGTGACGTAATTGAATACCCATATCTCGATCAATATTGAATTTACTATTCAATAATGAACGATCGATCAACTGTAAGTTTGCTGAAGAAACAACTCGTTCTATATTTCCTGGAAGTTTTGTTTGACCCGCCCATAGTTCAAAATTTTCGTGAAAATTCCATATGACCACTGCATCTAAAATATACCGGGGTGTATTTCTGTTGTAGGCACTTGCTCCTGAAATATCGCGATTGGAAAGACCCAATTCAATTTTATACTTTAATTTTGGTGAAAAAGCAAAACCATCGAATTTCAATCTTGCTCTTCTTACTGAAAAATTGATATCTACAGGATCATAATCTTCCTCATAATAACTCCGTTCAGTTTGGTAACGCGATTGAATTCTGGGTGCAAATTTTACGCTAAAAGAACTATCTTTTGCAATAAAATTTATCATTCCATTACCAAAATTATTGTCGCTAATTTCTTGAGCTTGAAGTGAAAGGCCAAGGGGGATAAACAAAAACGATAATATTAACTGTTTCATGTAGTTTTTAATATAATTACGTTACAAAAATCATATTTTAAAAACAGTTAAATATTACCTTATTATTACCATTTAAGGCATCTTAAATCAATAATGTTATTAAATCATTATGTCAATTAAGATCCGCACATCAAGCAATCGTCATCTTCACCTTCTTTGGCTTGCGCAAGCATTTGCTTAAGCTCTTGTGGTGTCAAAGGCTCAACTGGAACAGCTGGCTGTGGATCTATTGCGCCAGCAGCTGCGGTCTGAGTAACTGTTGTTTCCATAACCTCGGCTACCGGTATTTTTTTTACTTTTTTTGTATTGTCTAATGTGAACTTAATGGCATCAACTGCTGATTTGGTTCTCAAGTAATACATTCCTGTTTTTAGACCCGATTTCCATCCATAGAAGTGCATTGAAGTTAGTTTGGCCATGGTGGCTCCTTCCATAAACAGATTCAAGGATTGTGATTGATCAATAAAATATCCTCGTTGGCGAGACATGTCTATGATATCTTTCATACTCATTTCCCAAACCGTACGATATAATTCTTTTAAATCATCTGGAATACCTTCGATGCTTTGAATAGATCCATTATTACGCATCAATTCTTCCTTCATATCTTCATTCCATAATCCACGATCTACAAGGTCTTCCAAAAGATGCTTGTTTACAACAATAAACTCTCCCGAAAGGACACGTCTTGTATAAATATTAGAAGTATAGGGTTCGAAACATTCGTTATTTCCAAGGATTTGAGAAGTACTAGCAGTTGGCATAGGTGCTACTAAAAGTGAGTTTCTAACACCTTGTTTTTTTATGGTTTTACGTAAAGTAGCCCAGTCCCATCGTCCACTTAATTCTTCATCTTTTATTCCCCATAAGTTATGTTGGAATTCCCCTTTTGAAATGGGAGAGCCTTTATAACTTTCGTAAGGACCGTCATTTTTAGCTTCTTCTGTTGAAGCTGTTAAGGCTGCAAAATAAAGGGTTTCGAAAATTTCTTGATTTAACTCTTTTGCTTTATCAGAGGTAAAAGGCAAGCGCAACATTATGAATGCATCTGCAAGCCCTTGAACTCCTAATCCTACAGGTCGATGTCTAAAGTTTGAGTTTTGAGCCTCAATTACTGGGTAGTAGTTGCGATCTATTACGCGGTTTAAATTTTTCGTTACGCGAACCGTTACGTCAAATAACGCTTGGTGATCAAACGCATCATCTTTAATAAACATAGGTAAAGCTATAGAGGCTAAATTACATACAGCCACCTCATCTGGAGAAGTATACTCCATAATTTCTGTACATAAATTTGAAGAACGAATTGTTCCTAAATTTTTCTGATTAGATTTCCTATTGGCAGCATCCTTATAAAGCATATATGGAGTACCTGTTTCAATTTGAGATTCTAAAATCTTCTCCCACAGTTCACGCGCTTTAATTGTTTTTCGCCCTTTTCCCTCTGATTCATATTTTAAGTAAAGTTTATCAAATTCGTCTCCATGGACATTAAAAAGATCAGGACACTCATTAGGACACATTAATGTCCATTCTGCGTTTTGTTCTACCCTCTTCATGAATAAATCTGGTGTCCACATAGCATAAAACAAATCGCGTGCTCGCATTTCTTCTTTTCCATGATTCTTTTTCAACTCTAAGAAATCAAAAATATCAGCATGCCACGGCTCTATATAAATTGCAAAGGAACCTTTTCTTTTTCCTCCACCTTGATCAACATATCGTGCAGTATCGTTGAAAACACGCAACATGGGTACAATTCCATTAGAGGTGCCATTTGTTCCAGCAATATAAGACCCTGTAGCGCGCACATTATGAACAGATAGTCCAATACCCCCTGCTGACTGTGATATCCTAGCAGTCTGCTTTAAAGTGTCATAAATGCCATCAATACTGTCATCTTTCATAGTTAATAAAAAACATGAAGACATCTGCGGCTTAGGGGTTCCTGAATTAAATAATGTAGGAGTTGCATGCGTAAAATATCTTTTGGACATCAGCTCGTAAGTCTCAAGAACTGAATCAATATCTTCTAAATGAATTCCTACAGAAACACGCATCAACATATGTTGTGGTCGTTCTACAATTTCTCCGTTTAACTTTAGCAAATAAGAGCGTTCTAGTGTTTTAAAACCAAAGAAGTCATACCCAAAATCTCTGTTATAAATAATATTTGAATCTAAATTACCTGCATTTTTTTGAATAATTTCATAAACCTCATCTGAAAGTAAAGGAGCCTTTTTACCTGTTCTAGGATTTACATAGTGATACAAATCAGCCATGGTTTCAGAAAAAGATTTTTTAGTATTCTTATGTAAATTAGAAACCGATATGCGAGCTGCTAATTTTGCGTAATCAGGATGAGATGTGGTCATCGTGGCAGCAACCTCAGCTGCAAGATTATCCAAGCCAGAAGTCGTAACTCCATCATAAAGTCCTTCAATTACACGCATTGCGATTCGAACAGGATCTACTAATGGATTTAATCCATAGTTTAGCTTACGAATTCGAGCGGTAATTTTATCGAACATTATGGGCTCTTTTCGGCCATCTCTCTTGAGTACAAACATAGGGTGGTATTTAAAAAAATTATTCACTTTTTCTGAAAAACAGAAAAAAATTAGTTAAGATGTCTTTAGATTAAAAATCTGCGTCAAAGCTGATTTTTGTCTCTTGATCTTCTTTATTTAGAACACCTGCTTTTTGATATTCTCCTACTCGCTTCTCAAAGAAATTAGTTTTTCCTTGTAAGGATATCATATCCATAAAGTCAAATGGATTGGTTACGTTAAACTCTTTATCTAAGTTTAATTCTGTAAGAAGTCGATCGGTTACAAATTCTAAATATTGAGTCATCAACTTAGCATTCATTCCAATCAAGCTGATGGGTAAAGATTCTGTGATAAACTCGCGCTCAATTGTTAACGCGTCAAGAAGAATTTCTTTAATTCGAGCTGGAGGTACTTTATTTACCAAGTGATGATTGTGTAAATGAACTGCAAAATCACAATGTACACCTTCATCTCTAGATATCAACTCATTTGAAAATGTAAGACCTGGCATTAAGCCCCTTTTCTTTAACCAATAGATGGAACAGAATGCTCCTGAGAAGAAAATCCCTTCTACAGCTGCAAAAGCAATTAAGCGCTCCGCAAACGAATCTGAATCAATCCACTGTAATGCCCAATCTGCTTTTTTCTTAATAGCTGGAAAAACTTCAATAGCTTTGAAAAGATTGTCTTTTTCAGCATCGTCTTTCACATAAGTATCTATTAATAAAGAATAGGTTTCTGAATGGATATTTTCCATCATAATCTGAAAACCATAGAAAAATTTAGCTTCAGAGTACTGTACTTCATTTACGAAATTTTCAGCAAGGTTTTCATTTACAATACCATCCGATGCAGCAAAAAAAGCTAAGATATGCTTGATGAAATATTTTTCGTCATTAGTTAATTTTGTGTTCCAGTCTGACAAATCTTGATGTAAATCAATTTCTTCGGCAGTCCAAAAACTAGCTTCCATCTTTTTATACCATTCCCATATGTCATGGTGTTGGATTGGGAAAATAACGAAACGATTTTCGTTTTCTTGGAGGATAGGTTCTACTGCTGCCATTTTTATTTTGCTTTTATGATTTAAAATTGGTTGATTATTGTTTTACAAAGATTCTAAAATGAATCGGAAATTGAAAGAGCAACTTTTCCACAATGAGGGTTAGTTTTTAACAATATGACCTTTTTTTGAATTTTAAGAGAAAAAAAATAATATTGTAAGAAACTGATAATTAGTCTATTAATAAGACAGAGTTTCGTTAAGCCCTACTAACATTAGAAATGAACTAAGACGCTTTTTTTGCATATTTTTCTAAAGCAGTGTACCATACTTTGCCAAATTTTCTTATCAAGGCAGTTTTAACAAATTGATATACTGGAATTTTAAGTGATTTTCCCATATCACATGCATCAGAACAAATAGACCAACTATGGTAATTTACAGCCGTCATTTCATCATACTTCTGAATTCTGACAGGATATAGATGACATGAAATTGGTTTTTGAAAATCAATGACTCCTTCTTTGTTTGCTTTTTCAATACCACAAGAAGCAACTCCCGTTTCAGAAAAAACAGTGTAAGCACATTCTTTACCTTTTACTAATGGAGTTTCATAATCTCCATCAATTCCTTTTACAAATACTCCTTGAGCTTCGATAGATGTGATCCCTTTTTTATTTAAAAATGGTTTTATTTTGGAATAATGTTGCTGTAAGAATATAACCTCCTCATTTTCTAGTGGGGCACCGGCCTCTCCTGAAATACAACATTCGCCCTTACACTTCGAGATATTACAAACAAAATCTTCTTTAATTAAGTCATCAGAAACTATCGTGTTTTCTATAGCAACCATGAGTATTATTTTCAACAAAAATAACCATTTTAAAATGTACATTTATAATAATGAAGGTACATTTGCAAAAAAAACAAATCTTTAATGATTGACCCTAAAGAAATCTTCACCGCCAGCATTGTTCTCTTGGCGGTAATTAATATTGTTGGGAGTATTCCCATCATCATCTCACTGCGTGAAAAAGTTGGACATATTGAATCTGAAAAAGCTTCAATTATAGCAGCAATAATTATGATAAGCTTTTTATTTTTAGGAGATGAGATACTTAAAATTATTGGGGTAGACATAAATTCTTTTGCTGTAGCAGGTGCTTTAATTATTCTGTTCTTAGCCTTAGAAATGATTTTAGGAATTTCTATTTTTAAAAATGAAGCGCCTAAAACGGCCTCAATTGTTCCTATTGCTTTCCCTATGATCGCTGGAGCAGGAACTATGACATCACTACTTTCCTTACGTGCAGAATTTGAAGTGACTAATATTATTGTCGCGATTATAATAAATATCTTTTTCGTTTATATCATTTTAAAATCTTCTAAAATAATTGAAAGATGGTTAGGAAAATCTGGAATCAATATTATTCAAAAGATTTTTGGAATTATTTTATTAGCCATCTCTGTTAAATTATTCACTTCCAATATTGGTCAACTTTTGTAAACCATTATATTTGCCTTATGAAAATTATACTTCCTCTTTTTATGGTACTAGCTATTGTCTCTTGTGTTTTTAATCTTACTCAAATAGACTGGAGCGATCCAATAACAGGAAAAAGCAGTGTGGCTGTAATTGGAGTGATGGCCTCTGCTAGTGCTTTTTTATTACTCCTTATTTTGATACTTTCAAAAAGAGTTGCTCAAAAACTAAAAAATCATTAAGGAGTTTGAGTTTCAGTCAAAACCTTTTGAATGAAAGGATCTTTTTCATTTACAATTCTATTGTAAAGATTTTCTCCAAATAATTGAATAGCTATGTATGCTTTTGTTGCATTGATCAGGATTTCTTCATTGTTCTTAGTTATGGTTATAGGATAACTGTTTTCTAAACAATAATCTTTAAAAGCTCTTATCAGTTCTTCCCTAAAAGGAAGTGGCTCATTATAAAACATAGCAGCATTATCAAAGACATATTTTTTAGGTTGGTCGTCCATTTCCAAAAATACGAACCGATTCAATAAATTAGAGCGAATAAAATAATTATTCAACAACTCATCAGGGGTTTCTCCATTAGAAATATAAAAATCCGGAGTTATACCTCCCCCACCGTAAACTGTTCTTCCTTTTGGAGTAGTAAATGCTAAACTATCATTTTTTGGAACATTAGATTCATTGTCCATTTCACCCGTTTCAAAACGTTGTTGTACCTCACCATAATAGTCGGATCTGGAGTTACTGTCATAGGGACGCTGAATAGATCTTCCCGTTGGAGTATAATATCGTGCTGTTGTTAAGCGAATTTGATCACCTCCACCAAGGGGCATCTGTTGCTGAACAAGTCCTTTCCCGAATGTTCTTCTCCCAACAATAAACCCGCGATCGTTATCTTGAATAGCTCCAGCAATAATCTCACTTGATGAAGCAGAATTTTCATCAACTAGCACATACAAGCCTCCATTTTCAAACAAGCCTGAAGAAGAAGCAACAGTTCGTTCCCTAAACCCATTATTTCCTTCCACGATAACAATCGGCTTATTAGCCACTAAAAAATCATCTAAAATTTGTTTAGCAGGCAATAAATAACCGCCAGGGTTACCTCTTAAGTCAAGAACTAAATCTTCCATCTCTTGAGCAATCAATTTTTCCAAGGCAATTCTAAATTCAGGGAAGGTAGTTTGTGAAAAGCGATTTATTTTAATGTATCCTATCTTTTCATTTATCATATAAGAAGATGTTACACTAGGTAAGGGAACAGGTCCACGTTTAAATTTAAAAAAATAAATAGAGTCTGTTTTCTTTCTATGTACTTTTAATTTAATTGGATTTTCCGAGCTCCCTTTTAATTTTGAAACTACAGCCTCGTTAGTAAGTTGTTTTTGGTAAAGAGTGTCCTGATCCACCATTAAAATCCGATCTCCAGATTTTAATCCTGCTTTTTCACTAGGCCCACCTTCTAATACCCTTACCACTGCGATACTGTCCTGGACTATAAAAAAACTAACACCAATTCCCATAAAGTTTCCTTGCATACTTTCTGAAAGAGCTTGTTTTTGAACAACAGGAATATATACAGAATGTGGATCTAATTCATTTACTATTTCTTCAATTACAACTCCAACGATACTATCTGTATTTACTTTATCAACATAGTCATTTGACAAATAAATAAGCAATTGATTTAGTTTTTGAACATTTTTATCCAATGGTGCTGGCCTATCATCATTTAATAAGTTATTTGACCCAATCAAATGACCAATAGCCAATGAAAGAAACACAATTAAAATCAAGAAAAAAGTATTTGTTTTCAATGGTTTTAGTTTTCTAAAGAAACATATTTTAGTTCAACACCTGCTTTTTTTAAAAACTCTAAACCTGTTGCATCTTTATATTTTTTAGCATACACAACACGAACTATACCAGATTGATGAATTAATTTACTGCAATCTCTGCAAGGAGAAAGCGTGATATATAGAGTTGCACCCATACAAGACTGAGTCGAGGCTGCAACTTTTAAAATTGCATTTGCCTCAGCATGAAGAACATACCATTTTGTGAAATGTTCCTCATCTTCACATACGTTTTTATAGCCAGAGGGAGTTCCATTAAAACCATCTGAAATAATCATTCGGTCTTTTACTATAAGTGCCCCTACTTTTTTTCGCTCACAATAAGACAATTGTCCCCAAGTAGATGCCATTTTAAGATAGGCTTTATCATACTTCTCTTGCTTTTCTTTAACCATTATAACGAAGATATCAATTTAGGGAGCAATCTGTTTTAAATTCTTTCTAAAATCATTTTAAATGCAGCTAATAAAATTAAGCTCCCCACCAAAAATTCCCATTTTTTTTTAAAGTGCTTTGAAATTTTTAATACGAGCCAACTTATAAAAAGTACACTAATAACTATCGTTAGTTGAGCCAATTCTATTCCTAAAGCAAATGAAAACAGAGAACTTGTAACAGCGTTTTCAAGAATTAGCATCTTTAAATATCGCCCAAAACCTAATCCATGAATAATTCCAAAAAAAAAAGTCATTATTGGAAAAATTGTCTCTTTTTTAAAAATACTGTTTTTTCTTTTTAAAAAGAAAATAGATATAACGCTCAAGGCAATAGTTACAGGAATCAAAATTTCTATCCAATAGCTTGAAAAAGAAAAATCTGCATAAAAATTTCCAATAAGAGAAAGGGTGTGACCTATTGTAAAAAGAGTCACCCACCAAAGTAATTTACCACTATCTTTAAAACTGAACGGTAGGGCTAACGTAAAAATGAAATAAAAATGATCAAGTCCTTTAAAATCAATTACATGCCAAAAGCCCAAGTTGGTATAAAACCATAGTGTCTCTATCATAATTTTCGTTCTTTTTGAATTGCCTCGTAAGCTCTCTGTACCTCTTGAAATTTTTCTTGCGCCCCTTTAACCATTGCGGGATCTTTTGACTGTAATTTGTCTGGATGATATCTTTTTGCCATTGTTCGATAAGCTTTTTTAACTTCTGAATCATTAGCAGAAGGAGATATTTCAAGAATCTTAAACGCATTTCCTGTTGCTTTAATAAACATAGCCTTAATGCTCTCCAAGTCATTGGAGCGAATTCCAATTGCAGCTGCAATTTGATTTATTTTCTGAAGTTCAGATTGAGAAATACTTCCATCCGCATTTGCTACACCAAAAAGAAAATGCAGTATTTGTAATTGGTTTTCATATGGAGCTTTCTTTCTGAAAACTTGTACTAATTCTGAAATACTAATTGCGTCTTTTTTTATTTGCTCATTAAAGATTTCAAAAATTGAAGATGCTTTTTCTGGTCCATAATTTGTGATAAAAAAGGTACGGACAAATTGTAATTCAGACGCCTTAACCTGTCCATCTGCCTTAATGACGATAGCTGCCAAGGAAATTAAATTAATTTGGAAAAGTGCTGGCTGAATATTTTGAGGTTGTGAATTAAAATTAATTCGCTTCCCATTAAAAAATTGATCAAATAAACCCCCAACAAAATATCCAAAAATCCCTCCCGGAAAGCGAAACAAATAATAACCTATAAACGCTGCAATCCACTTAATCATATTTTATTTTTATAATTAATTGCAAATTTGACAAATAAAATCGGCTCAACAAAACCTTATCATGTAGCATTACTTTTATATCTTTGAAAAAAAAATATGTATCCAGCAGAATTAGTAAAACCCATGCGAGAAGAGTTGACAAA
>Ga0307995_1002140_pt1 | contig 11705 bp, 10 predicted proteins | sample EllFjometagen262_FD_203132 | JGI IMG/M metagenome (GOLD analysis project Ga0307995, IMG submission 203132) | Marine microbial communities from Ellis Fjord, Antarctic Ocean - #262 | ecosystem: Environmental > Aquatic > Marine > Unclassified | place: Southern Ocean | collected 2014-11-02
TTATTAAGCACACGAAAAATAGAATCAAGACTGAGTTCAAATTTATTTACATCAGGAACTTCCTTTAAAATAATTGAATAAGTAGTTCCTAGAGCAAAACCTTCAATTTTATTTACTTCTATTGGGCTTGTTTGACAACTACAAAATGAAGCTAAAAAAAGAAAACTAAAATATTTCTTGAAGTCCGTCAAAATTAACCACATAGGGATCTTTTTTAGTTAGCGTAATGTTATAATCTTCTGCATGGGCAAATCCTACACCTGCAAAAAAAAGCTGAGCGTTATTTTTTTTAGCATGGATTTTTACTTTTTCTAAATGCTTTAAGTCAAATGATTTTGGTGCTTTAGGATACAAACATCCTTTTACAACCACAAAAAAAAGTGCCTTTTCTTTAACACAAACAAATTGTGGAGAGCGTTTAGGTTGCGAGTTTACAGCCAAAAACTCATAGTCTTCCTTTTCTAGAAAATCACCCACCTCTTTCATTGCAAGTTGATGTACTTCCTGTGTATTTAATCCATTCATAGGTTACAAAAATAACCCAAAAATAGACAGATTATAAAAATCATAGAAAAATATGTACTTTCGTTTTCATTACTTAAAATGATTTTATGAAAATATTTAGAACTCTTTTATTTACTTTATTACTAATTGGTTTTTTTTCCTGTAATAACGAATCTCATAAAAACAAGACAGCTACTGCTGGAGGCTACAGCTATGAGTTTGTCTCAAACGACCCAACTCAGACTAGAATTTACACATTAGATAATGGGCTAAAAGTTTACCTCAGTAACTTTGAAAATGCCCCTCGAATTCATGTTTTCACTGCTGTAAAAGCAGGAGGTAAAAATGATCCTGAAAATAATACAGGTTTAGCCCATTATCTAGAACATATTCTGTTCAAGGGAAATAAACATTTTGGAACCTTAGATTATGAAGCTGAAAAACCTTTATTAGATTCTATAGAAAATCTATTTAATGACTATGCAAGTATTACCAATCCCAAGGCACGTGCAGAACATTATAAAAAAATTGATGCTATTTCTAATGAAGCTGCAAAGTTTGCAATCCCTAATGAGTATGATAAAATGATCTCTATGTTAGGTGGAAAAGGGCTCAATGCTTATACTACTGAAGACAGAACTGTATATACCGTTGATATTCCTGCCAACGAAATGGAACGTTTTTTAACTCTTGAAGGATTTCGCTTTAAACAAATTGTAAACAGGCTATTTCATACAGAACTAGAGGCTGTCTATGAAGAAAAAAACCGTTCATTGGATAGTGATTCCAGAAAACAAAATTTTGCTTTATTACAAAGTTTATTCCCTAATCATCCATATGGAAAACAATCTGTGATTGGAACTATTGATCATTTAAAAAACCCTTCTATTACAGAAATTAAAAATTATTTCAATACATACTATCGACCTAATAATGTGGCGATTTGTATGAGTGGCGAATTAGATTTTGATAAGACTATTTCCCTTATCGATAAAAATTTTGGAGAATGGGAACCCAACCCAAAACTCCCAGTTTTTGATTATACTATACAACCTGAAATAACAGAGCCTATTGAAGTGGATGTTTTGGGTCCAGATCGTGAATCACTGATTATGGGATTTAGATTTGATGGGAGAGTAAGTGATGATTTAATGCGTGTTCAACTCATTGACATGCTTTTATCTAATAGAACTGCCGGATTGATTGACTTAAACTTGGTACAACAACAAAAAGTATTAAGTGCTGGTGCAACTGTCCGAGACATGAATGATTTTGTAATTCACACCTTTATGGGCAATCCTAAAGAAGGACAATCACTTGAAGAAGTTAAAAATCTTCTTTTAAATGAAATTGAAAATATTAAAAAAGGAAATTTTGACGAATGGCTCATAAAAGCAGTCATCAATGACCTTAAAAAATCAGTGATGGAGCAAGATGATTCTGACTATGCTAATTATTATCGTGCGAACAATATGGTAATGGCATTCACTAAAAATAAAAACTGGAAAGATGAAGTAACTTATTTTGATCGCTTATCTAAAGTCACAAAAGAAGATTTAATTGCCTTTGCAAAACAAAATTACCAAGACAACTATGCTGTCGTTTACAAACGTAACGGTGTAGATTCTAATTTTCAAAAAGTAGAAAAGCCAAAAATCACAAAAGTTCCTTTAAATCGAGAACAAACTTCACCTTTACAAGATCGTTTGGCTATTCAAAAGCTGGACAAACTACAACCTAAATTCATTGATTTTGAAATTGATTTAGATCAATATAAAATTGGAATGCTTGAGGTTATTGCTAAAGAAAATACAGATAACGACTTATTTAGTTTAACCTATTTATTTGATTTTGGAAAAAATTTAGATCACATACTTCCTTTGGCTACAGAATTTATGGATTACGTGGGTACCGATGATATGAGTCCTGAGGAAGTAAAACAAGAGTTTTATAAACTGGGAGCTAACATGAGTTTAAATGTAGGAGGAAATGGAAATCAAACCTTTATTACTCTCAGCGGATTGAGTGAGACCATGAAACCAGCAATGCAACTCTTTGAAAAACTTCTTCAAAAACCCGTAGGTTCAAAAGATGCACTTGATAAATTGATCGAAAGAATATTAAAAGCCCGTAAAGATATCCAAAAGAATAAAGGGGTAATTTTACAGAGACAAATGTATGCTTACGCCAAATATGGAAAAGACAATCCTTTGACGGATATAATCACCACAGAAGAGCTTAAACAAATAAAACATAAAGAACTCACCCAACGAATTCAAAACCTTTCCTCCTTCCCGCATCGTATTTTATATTACGGAAATCAATCAATAAATGAATTGACCGATCTTATTACTTCACATCATAATGTTCCTCAAACCTTTAATGAAATTGATGATGTAAAAAAATATACTGAGAAAGATTATGACACAAATCAGGTCTTTTGGTCACACTTTGACATGGTGCAAACAGAAATTATTTTATTATCTAAATTGGAGGTATTAAACAATACCAAGACTGCTGCTATTCAAATGTTTAATCAGTATTTTGGAGCAGGTATGAATAGTATTGTTTTTCAGGAAATCAGAGAAGCACAAGGCTTGGCATATTCAGTATATTCTGCTTATAGACAGGCGACTAAAAAAAACGAAAGTGATTATTTGTTCTCTTATATTGGAATTCAATCTGACAAACAAAAAGAAGCCTTGGGTTCAATGTTGAATTTGATAAATAACCTTCCTAAGTCACCTCAAGCATTTAATATTGGAAAGCAAGCCATTCTCAATAGAATTGAAAGCGAACGTATTACAAAAAAAAATGTGCTAAATAGCTATCTAGCTGCTGAGAAAAAAGGTTTAGATGTAGATATACGTGAACAAATTTATGATGAAGTGAAAGCTATGAATTATAATAATCTTTTGGAATTTCATAAAAAATATGTGGGAAATAAATCTCACAATATTTTATTAATTGGAAATCGAAATAATATTGATTTTAAAAACTTAAAACAATATGGAAAAATTCAAGAACTTTCTTTAGAAACATTGTTTGGATATTAAGTCCCATTCAGAATATTAAATAGTCTATCCACCAAAATCATCGAAACGAACGTTTTCTGGTGGGACTCCAAAATCTTCTGCCATCCTCTCTATGGCTTGGTTCATTAATGGAGGTCCGCAGAAATACACTTCGATGTCTTCTGGTGTATCATGGTGGTCTAAGTAATTGTCAATCACCACTTGATGGACAAAACCCGTAAAACCATCCCCCTCTCCATCAAGACCTTGCTTAACTTTCCAGTTGTCTTCTTTCATCGGTTCAGACAAAGCTATATAAAATTTGAAATTAGGAAAATCTTTTTCCAGGGCTCTAAAGTGATCTATATAGAATAATTCTCTTTTTGATCGGCCACCATACCAAAAAGTGACTTTACGACCAGTTTGAAGTGTTCTAAACAATTCATATAAATGAGAACGCATAGGAGCCATTCCAGCTCCTCCTCCTACATATAACATCTCAGAATTAGATTCATTAATGAAAAATTCTCCATAAGGTCCTGAGATAGTTACTTTATCACCTGCTTTTTTAGAAAAAATATAAGAAGATGCTACTCCAGGGTTAATGTCACTCCAACCATTTTTAACACGATCAAATGGAGGGGTAGCAATACGAACATTCAACATGATTTCTTTTCCTTCAGCAGGGAAAGAAGCCATTGAATATGCACGTTCAACAGTTTCTGTATTTTTCATTCTTAGTGGCCAAAGTTCAAACTTGTCCCACTCTAATTTAAATTTATCAAGTTCTCCAGGATGTTCTTCTGGATGAGCAAAAACATCAATATCCTCAAATTTAATCTCACATTGTGGAATTTCAATCTGAATATATCCACCTGCTTTATAATCCATTTTCTCAGGAATTTTTATTACAAATTCCTTTATAAAAGAAGCTACATTCCAATTACGAAGGACAGTAGCTTCGAATTTTTTAATTCCAAATACCTCTTCTGGTACTTGAATCACCATATCCTCTTTTACTTTTACCTGGCAACCTAAGCGCCATCCCTCAGCAACTTCCTTTCGTGAAAAATGTGGTGCTTCAGTAGGGAGAATTTCACCTCCACCTTCGATCACTTGACATTTACATTGGATGCATGTGCCACCACCACCACAGGCTGAGGGTAAAAAAATTTTATTGCTTCCTAGAGTACTAAGTAGAGTACTTCCAGAAGAAACTTCAACTTTATTGTCCCCATTAATAAGCAAGGAAACAGGTCCTGATGGTAATAATTTGGCTTTTGCACCTAAAAGCATACCCACCAATAAAAAGGTAATAATTAAAAAAACAATAATACTTGCTAAGACAACTGAATAATCCATTCTTAAATTATATTTTTATTCCCATAAAACTCATAAATCCTAACGCCATCAAACCGGTGATGATGAAGGTAATTCCTAAACCACGTAACGGAGCCGGTACATTAGAATATGTTATTTTTTCTCTTATTGCTGCAATGGCTACAATTGCTAATAACCATCCTATTCCTGAACCCAATCCATAAACTGCTGATTCAACAACACCAGAAAAATCCTTTTGTTGCATAAACAATGATCCCCCTAGGATGGCGCAGTTTACAGCAATAAGTGGTAAGAAAATTCCTAATGCTCCATAAAGTGCAGGAGCAAATTTTTCAACGATCATTTCTACTAATTGAACCATAGAAGCAATCACAGCAATAAACATTATAAAACTTAAAAAGCTTAAATCAAGATCTGCATATCTAGGGTTTAACCAAGCTAATGCTCCTGAATCTAATAAATACGTATCCAATAAAAAATTAATTGGTACCGTAATAGCTAAAACAAAAATGACAGCAAAGCCTAATCCTACTGCTGTTTTAACTGTTTTTGAAACTGCTAAGTAAGAACACATACCCAAAAAATAAGCAAAAATCATGTTCTCAATAAATATACTTTTAACAAATAAGTTTAAATATCCTTCCATGGTATAAATGTTAATTTTTTTCAATTAATGTTCGGTTACGCGAACGTTGAATCCAAATTAGAATTCCTACCGTAATTAGAGCCATTGGTGAAAGCAACATTAGCCCATTGTTTACGTAACCCATTTCATAAATAACATCAGGAATCACTTGAAAACCAAAAAGCTTTCCTGATCCTAAAAGCTCACGGAAAAATGCAACGATTACTAGAATCAATCCGTAACCTGCAGCATTCCCAATTCCATCTAAAAAAGACCTCCAAACACCATTACCTAGCGCAAAAGCTTCAAGGCGTCCCATTACTATACAGTTGGTGATAATCAATCCGATGAATATTGAGAGTTCTTTACTTACATCATAAGCATAAGCCCGTAATACTTGATCCACCAAAATAACCATTGCAGCAACAACAACTAATTGAACAATAATTCGAATTCGATTAGGTATTAAATCTCTTAATAAGGAGATAATCACATTGCTTGCTGCCATAACCACCATTACCGATATACTCATTACCAAAGCTGGCTTTAGTTGGACAGTAATTGCTAAAGCTGAACATATTCCTAAAACCTGAACAGTGATAGGATTATTATCATCCATAGGATCATATAATAACTTTCGATTCTTTTTAGAAAAAAGAGGCTCTTTTTCTTTATTTACAAAAAGAATCATCGGTGCTTTATCAATAGTAGATTGATTTTTTTTCATCAGTTTATTCGTTTGAAACCATTGCAGTGGTAGTGTCAGATTTGAAATAAGGTAAATAATGGGTCAAGCGTTCGATAATCATTTCTGTAACTCCATCACCTGTAATTGTTGCACCTGATATAGCGTCGACTTCATGATCATCTTTATCAGTATCTTTTGGATCGTTATTGGTTTTAGAAACATTGATTCCTACCAAATTTCCTTGAATGTCAAAAACTTTTTCTCCCACAAAACGGTCTTGAAACCACTGTTGGGTAATTTCTGCTCCCAAACCTGCAGTCTCTCCTTGGTGATCAAAAACAGCTCCTTGTATCGTGTTTATATCATCCTTCAAAGCAATGTATCCCCATATTGCATTCCAAAGTCCAGCACCTCGAAGAGGTACAATATAAAACTTAGAACTATCTACTGTAGCCTCATACAAAGGAAATCTTTGTTCGGAAACAGGCTTTTTGAGTTCGGTATTCAAATTGATTTCAAAAGCTTCTATATTCTTATCTATACCTCCAGAAGTAGTTAGAGAAAGTTCAGAAGTGATGTATTTATTATATAACTCCTCTGCTTTTTCTCGATCGGTTTCAATTCCAATTGTAGCTAGAATATTTTGCATCTTTTCCTTACGAACATTAGAAGCTTGTAAATCTTTTAGTGAACTTGCTGTTATCGCTAAAGCTGAAGCAACTATAAGAACCATAATTGTTGCAAACAAAAAAGTATATGAATTACTATCTCTATTCATGATTAAACTGTTTTAAGTTCTTGAGCAACTGCCCAACGTTTTTTACGTTTTTTTACATTTCCATTCACAACATAATGATCGATAGTTGGAGCAAATACGTTCATTAACAAAATAGCTAACATTACACCCTCAGGATATGCAGGATTAAAAACTCTAATCATAATACAGAAGATTCCAACTAAAATTCCATAAACCCATTTTCCTTTATTCGTCTGGGCAGCAGAAACAGGATCGGTTGCCATAAACACAATTCCAAAAGCAAATCCACCTACCACAAGGTGATTTATCCATGAGAAGCTCATTAAAGCATTTGCTCCCCATAAATTAAAGAGTAAGCCCATAACTGCAGCTCCTAAAATACCTCCTGTTATAATTCGCCAACTCCCTACACCTGTAAGGATAAGTATCAAAGCACCCACTGCAATCCATAATGTGGAGGTTTCTCCAATAGATCCCGGAATCGCTCCTTGAAACATTTCAATCATAGAATAGTTAACGTCTCCTCCAGCTGCTAGGGAGCCTAAAATTGTTTCTCCTGAAATAGCGTCAACATTACCTGCCTCAGAAACCCAAACTTTATTTCCTGACATATAAGTTGGATAAGCAAAAAAAGCAAAGGCCCGAGCTGTCAAGGCTGGATTTAAAATATTCATTCCAGTGCCTCCAAATGCTTCTTTGGCAATTAATACCGCAAAAGCAGTAGATAATCCTACCATCCAAAGTGGGATGTCAACAGGCATTATCATAGGAATTAGTAATCCTGTTACCAAATAACCTTCATTCACTTCATGACCACGGAAAACCGCAAAGCCAAATTCGATGGAAAGTCCTACTACATAAGAGACTATTATCATTGGAATAATTTTCCAAGACCCATGTATGAATGCATCTATAAAAGTAAAAGAAGATCCGATTTGAACATAATATTGATAACCGGTATTATAAATACCATAAATTAAAGCAGGTAATAAGGCTATAATAACTGTTACCATAGTTCGTTTTAAATCTACTGCATCTCGGATATGAGCTCCTTTTTTAGTTGTATGATTAGGTACAAACAGAAAAGTATCAAATGCATTAATTGCAGGAGCAAATTTTTCTAATTTTTGTCCTTTTTCAAAAGGTTTCTTTATGTTGTCTAAAGTTTTTCTTAAAACGTTCATTCTTTTAATTTTATCCTACTTCATTAATCATAAGTTCTATTCCTTGGCGAATGGTCTCCTGAGCTTCCAGCTTAGAAGTATTTGAATAATCAATCAATCCAAAATCTTCAGGAACAACCTCATAAATTCCTAAAGCTTCCATTTTCTCAATGTCATCAATCATACAAGCCTTAATTAACTGCATCGGAAAAATATCAAATGGAAATAATTTTTCCATTTCCCCTGTAACTACTAATGCTCTCTCCTCACCGTTTAAATTAGTATTTACTTCATATCCTTTCTTATTGAAGAGACGAGATAAGGAAGTGTTCGAAAGACTTAAAATCTTGTTGTCCTTAAAAGGTAACCAGCCAAACATCCGATATATATTTCCCTCAGGAATTACAGTAATTAAATTATTAAAATAACCTACATATCCTGAAATACTTGATAATGATCCGCTTAGTACATCGCCATTAATTACTCGAACAGATGATTCTGTTATTCCAGCTTCTTTAATAATAGGACCTAATTCTGCTCCAATCATTGATTTATAATACCTTGGTGACTTAACCGCATTTCCTGCAATTGCTAGTGTACGTTTTGGACTAAATTCTCCCGAGGATAAAAAGCTGCCCAAATTGGCAACATCTTCAGAATTGACAGTCCATATTTTGTCACCCATGTTTAAAGGGCTGATCTTTTGAATGTGTAAACTTAAATTTCCAGCAGGATGAGGTCCAGAAATACTATAATGTTGGACATTCTCGATTTTTTTAAAAACATTTGAAGACAATCTCTCAATTCCCAAAAAAACAGACTGATCAACAAGCTTGTTTAAAACGTTGATTCCAACTTGGAAATTTTCTTTGTTTTTTTCTAAAATAAATTCAAAATCAGCTTGTAAGGGAGCCGTATTTATGGTAGTAACAAAAATGGCTTTAGGAGTTTCTTCTGGAATTGCTACAATACCATATGGCCTTTGATGAATAAAAGGCCAGTTTCCACTATCTAACAAAAGTGTTTTAATTTCCTCTCGATCTAGTTCTTCCCATCCTTTAACATCGTGAATGGATGACTCTTGCTTTTCAGAAGCTTCAATCACAATCTGTTCAATCTTTCTTTTAGGACCTCGCTGAATTACCTTAAGATTTCCAGCTACAGGAGAAACTATTTTTATGCGAGGATTATTCTTGCTATAAAAAACTGGATCACCTTTCTTGACTGATTGCCCTTCTTTAACCAACAACTTAGGAACTATTCCAAAAAAATCATCAGGATTAAGAGCGTAAGTAGAGGAAGTAATGGTGTTATCGAGTATTTTTTCTGCCCTTCCTTTAATATTCAGATTGGCACCCCTTTGAGTTTGAATACCTTTTATTATTTCCATTGATTTTTATAATTCTAAAAACGCTCAAATTTACTAATAAACCCTCTTTTCAATGAAGTAAATCTTAAGGAAAAAACATTATTTATATCGATTCTAAATAGGTGTTTAGCATTTCCCGAAATAAACGCTTAATTTGGTCAAGAACATCTGAACCTATACTTTTACACTAGATGAAATTAAAAGGTGTTTGTTGTTTTTTATTGTGTGTTGTTATCCATGTTTTTGTAGTTGCACAGGAAGTAATTGAAAAAGCCCCTGAAGAAAACATTAAATCTGTTCAATTCTCCGGAATAAATAAAGTTGAGGCATTTCCATTAATCGAATTGGGAGAACAATTAATATTAGATTTTGATGACCTCAATGCAGATGAAGCCGATTATTATTATCGCATCAAGTATTATAATCATGACTGGACGCCATCTCAATTGTTCTCTAATGAATATATAGAGGGATATGATAATCTTAGAATCGATAATTATAATACCTCTTTCAACACTTTACAATCTTTTACTCATTACCAACTAAAACTTCCCAATGAAAATATTAATTTTAAAATATCTGGAAATTACATTTTAGAAATTTATACAAATGAAGATCATTTGGCTTTTTCACGAAGATTCTGCGTTTTCGAACCCTTAGCTAGCATTCAGGCAGCAGTATATAGACCTCAAAACATGGATCGGTTCATATCGCATCAATCAGTTCATTTCACAATCACCTTAAACCAAGGGGTAATTCGAAATTCAAATAAAAATCTTCACGTTCTCATCATACAAAACGGACAATGGGGTCAATACATAAAAGGACTTTCTCCTCAATATCATAAGGGACGAACACTAGAATATCGGTATGAATTTCCTTCTCAATTCGAAGGAGGGAATGAATACTTATTTTTTGACACTAAAGATTTACGAGTTTCAACTCCTAACATTAGCTTCATAAATAGAGCAGATTTATATGAATCTTACTTAAACATAGATATACCTAGGCTTTATAGTGAATATACATATTCGCCAGACATTAACGGAGGTTTTGAAATTAGAAACATAATGAGACCAGGAGATCCAAACTCGGAGGCAGATTATAGCTATGTTTATTTTAGCTTGGCTGCTGACTACAAATTGAATGAGGACGAAATTTTTATTTATGGTGGTTTTAACAACTATAACTTTAGCGATGAAAATAAAATGTATTATAACCCTGCTTTAGAAATTTATGAAGGTGTATTGCTATTAAAACAAGGGTTTTACAATTACAAATATGTTGTGAAGCAAAATGATTTAATAAATATTAATGCATTAAGTGGTTCTCATTCTTTAACAGAAAACGATTACTTAATTTTAGCATACTATCGATTCATTGGAGGGCAGTATGATGCTCTTATTGGTTTTGGATCTACAAATTCTTTTGAATTGCAGAATTAAATCTTTAGTCCTTTGATTTTTTATTACTTTTATATAACTACAATAATCTACAATAAAATAGTGTGATACAACAAATTACAAAAGGAGTTAAAATTTCTGTAGAGGTAAAGTTTGAAGGTGGTTTTTTGAAAGATCAAATTATACACTATTCCTTTATGTATTTTATTTCCATTGAAAATAAAAGTAAAGATATTGTGCAACTATTAACCAGACATTGGAGAATATTGGAGTCCACTACTTATCCTCAATATGTTAGTGGTGATGGTGTTGTTGGGGAAAAACCCGTTATAAAGCCAGAGGGAAGACATACCTACCAATCAGGATGCCTGATAACTTCATCAATAGGATCTATGTCAGGCACATATGTTATGATTAATTTCACAACGGGACAAAAATTTAAAGTGAAGGTGCCCTCTTTTAAACTTTGTACTCCTCAAATTCTAAATTAAGCTTTTACATTTCGACTTATACTTTCATTATAATTCAATACTTTTAAAAAAAATAAAAATCATGTCCAACAGTGTTTTTCAGGTACCCTATCCTACTAATGAACCTATATTATCTTACACCTCTGGGAGTCCAGAAAAAGAAGCCGTTTTATCAACATATAATAAGATGTATGGCGAGAAAATCGATGTTCCAATGCGTATTGGAAATCAAGATGTTAGAACAGATGAAACGGCTAACATGCACCCACCTCACGACCATCAACATCTATTGGGAGTTTACCACAAAGCATCCCAAAATCACATAAAAGATGCCATTAAAGCAGCACTGGAAGCAAAAAAAGCATGGAGTG
>Ga0307995_1002141_pt1 | contig 11705 bp, 10 predicted proteins | sample EllFjometagen262_FD_203132 | JGI IMG/M metagenome (GOLD analysis project Ga0307995, IMG submission 203132) | Marine microbial communities from Ellis Fjord, Antarctic Ocean - #262 | ecosystem: Environmental > Aquatic > Marine > Unclassified | place: Southern Ocean | collected 2014-11-02
TAAACAGCTCTACACCTTCATTAAAAAATTGTCTTTTTTCTTCATACTTAACTTCAAAAGGAGAGAGGTTTAGAACTTGTGCATCTGAAGCTGCTTGACCAAAATCTGGTATTAAAGTCATATCTAGGGTAAAGCTCTCATTAATACCATATTTTAAATCCATGCCAAAATTATTTGGAAATTCTTTAATACCATTATAAGATTCAAAATAAAGCGATGAATAGGGCATAAAAGATAACCTAATTGGAGAATTAATATTTTTAATTCCATCCAATAAGCCTGACTGTAAAGCGTAGTTTGGGAAAGTTACATCAATAGGATTCCAACTGTAATCTTCTCGATATCTTCTTATACTTCTAGCAATATTTAAAGACCAACTTTTATTATCATTTGTAAACCTTAAAGATGAAAAAGGAATGGCCATCTCTACATTCCAACCATTTTTTGTAATCTTTACTGATGAGCTCCACACTGCATTCCAAGATTGATCTTCATTTCCAGAACTTATTTTTGAGTCTACTTGTACTCCTGCTGCAGTAACAGCAAAAGAATACTCCATTTTACCATTATTATAAGGATTTAAATAAATAGCAAAAACATCACAATTTTTTTCTTTATCATCTCTAGATGAGAGCTCCTTTAAAATACTATCTGGAGCATTATCAAATAATTTTGCAGCTACATAAAAGTATTTATTATCAAAGCATAATTTTACTTGAGTCTTTTGATTTGAGCGTTCTTTAGCTCCATTATTAGGAGATATTTGAACAAAATTGTTAGCTAAGTCTAAATCTTGCCAAGCTAAATCGTTAAATATTCCATCAATTTTAATTTTTTGTGATATTTTAACTTTAGCAATATCATATATTTTTTTTTCTGAAAATTGAGAAAAAGTAAATAATGGGCAAATTATAATAAATAAAAAAAACTTTAATTTCATGTTTAAAAAATAAGTTGCAAAAATATAATTTAATATCTATTTTTTGCTCTAATTAAAATCAAAGATATATTTTTACAGCCTAAAATTTAAACATGAACTTACACGAATATCAAGGAAAAGAAATGCTTAATAGCTTTGGGGTTAGAATTCAAAGAGGCATGGTTGCTAACAATGTTGAAGAAGCTGTTGAGGCAGCTAAAAAACTTACTGAAGATACTGGAACTAGCTGGTGGGTTATAAAAGCTCAAGTTCATGCCGGAGGAAGAGGTAAGGGAGGAGGAGTTAAATTAGCAAAATCTCTGGAAGAAGTAAAAAGTATTTCTAATGATATTCTTGGAATGCATCTTGTTACTCCTCAAACTTCATCAGAGGGTAAATTAGTTAATCAAATTCTTGTTGCTGAAGATGTATATTACCCAGGCGAGAGTGAAACATCTGAGTTTTACATGTCAGTTCTGTTAAATCGTTCTACAGGAAGAAATATGATTATGTACTCTACTGAAGGAGGGGTGGATATTGAAACAGTTGCTGAGCAAACACCACACTTAATATTTTCTGAAGAAGTTGATCCTTCAGTTGGCCTTCAAGGTTTTCAATGTAGAAAAATTGCTTTTAATTTAGGGCTTAGTGGTAATGCATTTAAAGAAATGACAAAATTTGTTTATTCATTATATAAAGCATATGATAATACGGATTCCTCTTTGTTTGAAATTAATCCTGTGCTAAAAACTTCAGATAATAAAATTATGGCTGTTGATGCTAAAGTTTCATTAGATGATAATGCCTTATATAGACATAAAGATTATGCTCTTTTAAGAGACAAAAGAGAAGAAGAGCCTACAGAAGTTGAGGCTGGTGAATTTGGCTTAAATTTTGTTAAGCTTGATGGTGATGTAGGTTGTATGGTTAATGGTGCTGGTCTGGCTATGGCTACTATGGATATTATAAAAATGGCTGGAGGTAATCCTGCAAACTTTTTAGATGTCGGTGGTACTGCAGATGCAAAGAGAGTAGAACAAGCTTTTAGAATAATCTTAAAAGATTCAAATGTTAAAGCAATACTAGTTAATATCTTTGGTGGTATTGTTAGATGTGATCGTGTAGCTCAAGGAATTGTTGATGCTTACAAAAATATTGGTGAGATTCCTGTTCCCTTAATTGTAAGACTTCAAGGAACTAATGCAAAAGAAGCAAAATTACTTATTGATGAAAGTGGATTAAAAGTAGAATCTGTTATTCTTTTACAAGAAGCTGCTGATAAGGTTGCAGAAGTTCTCTCTTAGTCTATTTTAAGCTATTTGCACACATTTCAGCACATTTCTCACCATCTATAGCTGCTGATATGATACCGCCTGCATATCCCGCACCTTCACCACAGGGGTAAAAACCAGATATTTCTAAATGCTCTAGAGTATCTCGATCTCTTGGGATTCTTACAGGAGATGACGTTCTACTTTCAGGTGCATGTAGTATCGCTTCATTAGTTAAATAGCCTTTCATTTGTTTGCCAAATAATTTAAAACCTTCTTTTAAATTTTCAATAATAAACTTTGGGAAAATTTTTCTCATATCAACAGAAGTAAGTCCAGGACCATAAGAAGTTTTTGGTAAAGAACTAGACACTTTATCTTCAAGAAAATCTAATAATCTTTGTGCAGGAACATTTTGTGTATTACCTGCAACTTTACAAGCATTAGTTTCAATATCTTCTTGAAACTTCATTGCAGATAAAGGTCCGTGTTGTTTAAACTTCTCAAAATCACTTATTTTTAATTCTACTACAATACCAGAATTAGATTTTGGTCCATTTCTCTTTGATGGAGACCATCCATTTGTTACCACCTCACCGGGTTTTGTTGCACATGGTGCAATAATTCCACCAGGGCACATACAAAATGAATAAACCCCTCTATCATTAACCTGCTTTGCAATAGAATAAGGAGCAGGAGGGAGGTATTCCCCTCTGTCAGTACATTTATATTGAATTTGATCAATAAGCTCTTGAGTATGTTCAACTCTTACACCTAAAGCAAAGGATTTAGCCTCAATTAGTATTTCTTTCTGATATAAAATTTTAAAAATATCTCTTGCAGAATGACCTGTAGCAAGTATTAACTTATTACATTTAACAATACTATTATCTTTTAATTGAATACCACTAATTTTTTTATTTTCGATGATAATATCAATAACTCTAGAATTAAAATGTATCTCTCCACCAAATTCTAGAATTGTCTTTCTAATATTTTCAATAATTTTAGGTAGTTTATTTGTTCCAATATGTGGGTGGGCATCAACCTTTATATCAGATGGTGCGCCATGAAAAACTAATAAGTCAAGAATTCTATCAACATCACCTCGTTTTTTTGAACGAGTGTATAATTTGCCATCTGAATAAGTTCCAGCACCTCCTTCACCAAAACAATAATTTGAATCTATATTAACAATATGTTCTTTAGTGATTTTTGCAAGATCTCTTCTTCTATTTTTAACATCTTTACCTCTCTCAAAAATAATTGGCTTTATACCTTTTTCAATTAGCCTAAGAGCTGCAAATAATCCTGCTGGACCAGCACCAATAATAACTGCAGATTTTTTCTTGGTATTTTTAAAATTAAATTTTAATTCTGGATTCTTTTTAAATTTCTCATTTATGTAAACATCAATTTTTAAATTAATCTTTATGATTTTTTGTCTTGCATCAATAGATCTTTTTATAATTTCTATATGAGATATATCACTTGGATCTTTAGAAACTATATTGGCAACTATAACCTTTAACTGTTTATTACTTGAAGATTCTTCCGGAGAAACTTGTAATTGAATTGTTTTCATCATATCCGTAAAAATACATAATGAATTTTGATGTACTTTAAATTTATATTAATTGTTATTTAGAATCTACTAACTATTTTTGCAACTATTATGAGATTTTCATTATTGATACTTTTTTTACTTTTTGCTATGTTCTCTGAAGCTGACACATTAAATATATCTAAATTTATTGTTCTAGATAATGATACTTTATTTACTTCAGAAATTCCTCAGCTGGATATTATAGGTTTTAAAGATTTTAAAGACAATAAGAAGTATAGAAAATTAAAAAGAAGAGTGCTTAAAGTATATCCATTTGCTTTAGAAACTAAAGTTAAATTAGATGAACTAAATTCTAGTTTAGACCTTATTAAAAGAAAAAGAAAGCAAAGAAAATATACTAGAAAAGTTGCTAAAATTATTAAATATGAATATACAAAGTCATTAAGAAAATTAACAATTAAAGAAGGTGGTATATTAATAAAATTAATATATCGAGAGACAGGGATAAGTACCTATAAAATTCTTAAAGATTACAGAGGATGGTTTAGTGCAGTATTATGGCAATCATTTGCTAAAATTTACAAGCATGATTTAAGAACATTATACGATCCCAAAAATATTGAAGAAGATATTTTAATTGAACTGATTTTAACTAAGGAGTATTTCAAAAAATAATTAATTTTTAATAAACAGAATCGTTTTTTTAAGACTTCCTTTATATAAAGTTAAACTATATGTGCCTCTATTTAAAGTGTTAGTTTTAATAGAGTTAGATGGATTATTTTTTGAAATTATTATTCGACCATTAATATCACTAACTTCTAATTTATCAAAAATATATTCACTCTTTATATTGATAATATCTCTAGCAGGATTAGGGAAAACTATAATCTCATTTTCTAATTCATTAATATATGTTGTAGAACCCATATTTTGATAGAAAAACACTCCTAATTCTGATCCTACTATTAAATCCATATCTCCATCATTGTCTATATCCCCAAATTCTGGAGCGCTACCTATTGATGAAATTGAAGTATCAGGTAATAACCCAAATGGATTAGTTACTGAACTTTGAAATAGAGGGTTAGTTAGTGTACCCTTATTTTGCCTGTATTTAAAGTTTACATCATCATAAGATTCTAAAACAAATAAATCTAAATCTCCATCACCATCAATATCTGTGAATGCAGGAGAAGAACCAAATTCAAAACCATTTAGACTAAAAGGGTTTAATTGAGGGTTTGAAAATATAGGGTTGTTAGCATCTCCAATATTTTCTATAAAACTTAATTCTGCTGTAAATGAATATGTACTATAGTCTAATATATTATTAATTGAAATAATATCTAAATCTCCATCACCATCAATATCAATAATATCTGAAAAGACTACTGAAGAGTCATTAAATAAACCAAAGGGATTGGTAAAAGGCATAGCATATAGAGGTAGAGTAGGGTCACCAATATTTTCAAAATATCGAAAAGAAGAATTTAAATCTATAGAGTATTGATATGTTGAATAATCATAGGTTTCATATACTCCAGAAAGATTTGATAAAATATCATAATCACCATCATTATCCAAGTCTATTAAATTATGACTAAGTACTGAGAAGTCTGTAAAAATAAATGGGCTTTGTAGATTAAATGGATTAGTAAAGGGAAGAGAAAATCCAGGATTTAAATTTTCTTCATAAGTAAATCCATTATTATATGAGTAATTATTATAATCATATTGAGCATTGGAAAACAATACATCTAGATCACCATCGTCATCTAAATCAACTAATTCTGCTTTTCCCCATTGTGATAATGTATCAATAGATATGCCAGCAGGATTTAATACAGGAGCAGCAAAAGTTTGTGCATTTAAATTATCTGATACAGACAATCCAAATATTAGAAAAAATAATGCTGAAATTTGACTTAACTTTTGAGTAGGTATCTTATTAACTAAAAATTTAATAAGTCTTTTAATTTTAAAAATTAAGTCATTAATTTCATCATTTAATAATAAATTTTTCTTTTCAACTAAAATATTAAGTTTGTTAATCTTATTAATTAATTGTCTTTCCTTTCTAGCGAAGATATTTATTTTCATAAATTTTAATTTGTTTATCAACTGTAAAAATACATAATAGAGATAGAAACTACAATACGCCATAGAACGTATTTTAGACAATGAGATTATAGGAGCTTAATTATTTATCTTTTTCCAGAATGTGGATTTGGGTATAGCTAAACCACTTTTATGATAATCTTCTATAGTATTTAAAATATTTGGTCTCAATTTATTTTTAAGTACATGAATATCATAAATCTCATCTAAAGAATTTTGATAAATTATTTTTCCAACAAATTTTGCAGTAGGTAGGTGTAAAATAATAATTCCTGACTCTGTCGCTTTTTTAGCAAATGGAAGTTTTGAAAATGTAGTTGATTTTTTTCTAATTTTTGATAAACCAATAAATAAATATTCACCATTTAAGCTCATTCCTCTAACGAAACCATCAATTTTAATTACTACATTATAGCTACCATCATTTATATTTATTTGTGCTAATTCTCCAGTTGCTGATAAAAGAACATATAATTTACCATTAAATATTCTCGGTGTATGAGGCATTGGTAAATTTTTAGCAATAACTTTATTACTCTCTACATCATAAATAACTCCAGTTTTTGTAATATTTTCTTTCCAACTTCTTTCATGATTTCCTTGGTTAAATGCAGTTGCATATTTAGGCTTTCCATTTTGCATAGCCATACCATTTAGATGACACCTATCTTCAGATGTTATCTTATCTATTTGTGGTGGGCTCCAATAAGGCTCAAAATTATAATCATCATTAATCTTAACTATGCAAGAAAATAAAGTGTTTACAGCAAACAAATTATTTTTATTACCAAAACTTAAATCGTGTATATCTAATGCCCCTGTATGAAATGTGCTCCTTGGAAGATATAAACAATCATATTTGTCTGGAGATTTAGGATAATATTTTGCTAACTCTTTAGAATTTTTAAAAACTATTACTTCTTCCTTGCATGCAACAGCAATCTTATCATTTTTCTCATCTTCTGCTATTCCCATAGCTTTATGAAAATTTCTAGGAAGTTGAATGAGAGAATACTTATTTTTTGCAGAAATAAAAACTATTTTTCCTGCTTGGTAAGTAGATACAGCTATGCTACACTTAAGTTTTAAGAGAATATTTGGAACTTCAGGTGAAAATGTACAACTAAACGGTTTAAGGTCCTTATTTAAGCTATTATCACTCATAATTATCTTTCAAATTCTGAGGATATCTTTTTGTTTCTTGGTCCATCAGCATAATCATAAAAACCTTTTCCTGATTTAATACCTAAATTTCCGTTCTTAACCATTGAGATAAGAAGTTCACAAGGTTTGTATTTATCATTATTAAAACCTCTATGCATCACCTCTAAAATAGATAAGCATACATCTAATCCAATAAAATCTGCTAGATGTAATGGTCCCATAGGGTGAGACATTCCTAATATCATAACCGTATCAATTTCTTCAACTCCAGAAATATTTTCTTCTAAAGTGAATACTGCTTCATTAATCATTGGCATAAGAATTCTATTGGCAACAAAACCTGGTGCATCATTAACTTCAACAGGTATTTTTCCAAGTGATTTACTTAAATCCATAATTGATGATGTAATAATATCACTAGTTTCCTTTCCTCTAATAACTTCAACGAGCTTCATGATTGGCACTGGATTCATAAAATGCATACCAATGACTTTATCTTTTCTTTGTGTTTGATTAGCAATTTCTGTTATAGATATTGATGAAGTATTTGAAGCTAGAATAGTCTTCTCATCACATATTTGATCTAATTCTTTAAATATTTTTAACTTTAAATCAACATTTTCAGTTGCAGCTTCAACTACTAAATCAGCATCTTCAACAGATAGCTTTAAGTCGGTACTTAAATTAATATTATTTAATGTTTCCTCTTTTTCATCAATAGAAATTTTTTCTTTAGAAACCATTCTATCCAGGTTTTTATTAATCGTCTTCATAGCGTTATCTAATGAGTCTTGAGAAATATCAACCAAATTGACATTAAACCCATTTTGGGCAAATGCATGAGTTATTCCATTACCCATAGTTCCAGCGCCTATTACCGTTATTTTTTTCATTTTTTATTATTTAAATTTTAGTAAATTATTTTGATATTATCAAAGAATATTTCTGCAAATGAAGTATTTGTTGGTCTTCTTTGATTAATGTATATTTTAAATGTATTTGCGCCAATACTGCTACTAACAACAGGGGTGAGGTTAACGTAAACTTTATTCCATTGGTCTTTAGCTGTAACAAATAATAAATCATTTTTTTCGACCTGTTGATTAAAATTTGAATAAACACCGATCTGAAATTCTACATTACATTTATAATCCAATTCTAAATATACATTTGCTCCTTGTTGTGGTAATACTAGATCATCTAAAGCAACTTCAAAATTTATATATGGCGTGTCAAGGCGAGCATAAGCATAATTATTTCCATTATCGTCATACTTTATTGAAAAATCTATTTCACTTGAAAGTGTAGAGTCAACAATTGTTCCTGAACCCTCGAAGTCCTCAATGATATAATTAAAGCTAGTATTATATTCTATGATAGGATTTAAAACTATATTTTGATCTTCAATAAAATTAATAGTATCAAAGTAACTTGTAAAAAAAGGATATGCAATTCTTGTTGAAGAAATTCCATTTGCTTTAACTCCTCCCTTTACCCGTATATTATTGACCCCTCTATTCAAAACAGGAAAACTTGCTGGAAGCTCATAAATACCTTGTAAGCTATCATTAATATAGAACCAAACATCTGATATGTTTTCAGTATTAGCTCCTGAAATATTAGAAGAATTTAGCTCTATATCACTAATGCTTATATAACTAGGTATATTATTTGATTTTGTGCAAGATATAAAAGCTAGTAGTATTATAATTAAAAAATTTTTCATGCTATTCTTTTAACAATTAAGTGTGTATTTAAATATTAATTATTTGCGTTTTAAAAACAAAAAACTATTTGCTTTGTAATGTTTTCAAAAATACATTTAAAAGATTTATTATTAAAATAATGAATGATACTTTTCGCCATCAAGGATTAAGAAATAAATTAGTAGAAAAACTTGCATCTAAAGGAATTACTGACATGAAGATTCTAGATGCTATTAACGCAATTCCGCGACATTTATTTATGGATAATGCCTTCGTTGATTTTGCTTATCAAGATAAAGCATTTCCTATAGGAGCTGGACAAACAATTTCTCAGCCTTATACCGTTGCCTTTCAAACACAGTTATTAGATATTAAACCTAATGAAAAAGTTTTAGAAATTGGTACTGGTTCTGGTTATCAATCTGCTGTTCTTTCTTTATTAAATACCGACATCTACACAATTGAAAGACAAAAAGAACTTTTTCTTAAAACAAAATCATTTCTTCCTTCTTTAGGATATAATTGTATGTTTATTTATGGGGATGGTTATAAAGGACTAGAAAATTTTGCTCCTTTTGATAAAATTTTAATTACTTGCGGTGCTCCATCAATGCCTATAGAATTAATTAATCAACTTAAAATTGGAGGGAAGATGGTTGCACCCATTGGAAGTGCTAGCAAACAAGTAATGCATTTAATTGAAAAAAAATCAAGTACAAATAATATTATAACAACTCATGGGGATTTTTCTTTTGTACCTATGCTAATAAATAAAAATAATGGAAACTAAAGACTCTGTAGGTAATATTCTAAATGATGGTGATACTATATTGTTAACTAAAACATTAAAAATTAAGGGTATGTCAAAAACCTTAAAACGTGGAGATAAAATTAAAAATATAAGAACTATAAATGATGCTAATAATATTGAATGTAGAGTTGGTAAATCACAAATTGTTTTAAAAACAGTTTTTATAAAAAAATCACTTTAATTAAAGAGTATCAAGGTTTCTTAATATAATATTACACCCTAATTCTATTTCTTCTTCATTTATTGTTAATGGTGGTGTTATCCTCACTGATTCACTATTAAAGAGAAAATAAAATAAAAGTAACCCATCTTTCATGCAATTAGCTACTAAATTATTAGTGTCATTTTCACTAAATAAGTCCAAAGAAAGCATAAGCCCTTTTCCTGAGACACTTCTGATTTTTTTATGAACTAAAAGTTTTCTAAATAGTGCCTCCTTAGCATCTATCTTTTGAACAAGATGATTATCTAAAATATAGTTCAAAGTGGCAGAACTTGCAGCGCAATTAACAGGATGACCTCCAAATGTTGTAATATGACCAAGTTTTGGATTATGAGATAGTTTTTCCATATTTTCCCAAGAAGAAATAAATGCTCCTATTGGCATACCACCACCCATTCCTTTAGCAATACATAAAATATCAGGGATTATTGTGGTTTGCTCAAATCCAAATAGTGATCCTGTTCTACCATAGCATGTTTGAATAGCATCTAAAATAATTAATGTATTGCAACTTTTACATTTTTCTTTTAATGCATTAAGAAATTTATCAGTAGCAATTTTGAAACCACTAGCTCCTTGAACAGTTTCAATAACAACCGCAGCAGTTTTATTTGTAATATTATCTAAGCTATTAATATCATTAAATATAATTTTATTGCATTCCGGAAGTAAAGGTCTAAAACTAGCCTTATAAAATTCTTTGCCCATAATACTTAATGAACCTTGAGTAGATCCGTGATATGAATCTAAGCAAGAAATTATTTCTGATTTTTTACTAATTCTTTTAGCTAGCTTCATAGCACCTTCAATTGCCTCTGTTCCAGAATTTGTAAAATAGGTTGTAGAAAGTGTCTTAGGTAAATTATCTGCTAATAATTTTGCTAATGATAATTGCGGTTTTTGAATATACTCACCATAAACCATTACATGGTAATACTTGTCAATTTGTTTTTTTACAGCTTCAATAATTCTTTTATTTGAGTGTCCTACAGAGCATGCAGAAACACCTGCTACAAAATCTAAATATTTTTTATTTTCAGTATCAAAAACATAAACACCTTTACAATGATCAATATTTAATAAAGAAGGGTATTTAAATGTTTGTGCTTGATAAGTTTGAAAAATATCTTTAGCAGAATTTTCTTTCATTTTTAAACATTATTTTCTAGATAATACTTTTTTTGTTGCCTTTATAATGTCCTTTGCAGTAAGACCATATTTTTCCATTAATTGTCTAGGGGTTCCACTTTCTCCAAAAGTATCATTAACCCCTACCATTTCTAACGGGGTAGGGTTCTCAAGAGCAATAAGCTGAGCAATACTATCTCCAAGCCCTCCGTTCAACATATGTTCTTCAGCTGTTACAATACATTTTGTTTTATTAACAGATTTTAGTATTAAATCTTTATCTAAAGGTTTAATTGTGTGTATGTTAATTATCTCAACATTTACTCCGGATCTTTTTAATTCTTTTGATGCTTCGATAGCCTCCCAAACTAAATGACCTGTTGCGATAATTGTTACATCGGAACCTTCTTCTAATAATACTCCTTTACCAATTTTAAATACTTGATCTTCAGATGTAAAATTAGGGACCTTTGGCCTTCCAAATCGCAAATATACTGGTCCTTTATGATCAGCAATAGCAATTGTAGCTGCTTTAGTTTGATTATAGTCACAAGTATTTATTACAGTCATATGAGGTAACATTTTCATCATTCCTATATCTTCTAGAACCTGGTGTGTTGCACCATCTTCACCAAGAGTTAATCCAGCATGAGATGCACAAATTTTAACATTCTTATTTGAATAAGCAACTGATTGTCTTATCTGATCATAAACTCTAGATGTTGAAAAATTAGCAAAGGTTCCAGTAAAAGGAATCTTTCCTCCGATTGTCATCCCAGCAGCAATACCAATCAT
>Ga0307995_1002143_pt1 | contig 11700 bp, 8 predicted proteins | sample EllFjometagen262_FD_203132 | JGI IMG/M metagenome (GOLD analysis project Ga0307995, IMG submission 203132) | Marine microbial communities from Ellis Fjord, Antarctic Ocean - #262 | ecosystem: Environmental > Aquatic > Marine > Unclassified | place: Southern Ocean | collected 2014-11-02
CTTCCTTCATATTTTTTCTATAAAGAGATAAACTTACAAGCATACTTGCCTGTGTTTCTGGAGTATTAGAAGTGGTTACCTTCTCTTCTACTGCATCTGAAGACGATTTACCATCATGCTTATCTGCAGTAGCAGATTGTTGATTTGTTGTGTTTGGAACACCTTCTTTTGTATCAGATGGTGTTTCTGTTTTCTTCTTACCAAAAATATTGACTTTATCTTTTTGAGCCTTTAAGGACTCTTTTGCGGTTTTTGCTTTTCCTTTTAATATACTTACTGTTGCCTTTTTCTTGCTCGTTTCTTTGGGAGCATCCCCCGATGCCCCTTTTTCGGTTTTTGATGCCAAACTAATTGCTTCCCTGTTCTTTTTTCGGTTATCATTAATACCCTTGACTGCTTCTTTTGATATTGCCATATCATACAATCTCTCTTCATCTCCAGGTGTTTCAATAAGTTTAAGGCTAATTGCAATATCAACCATTTTTGGTAGAAATCCAAGTTCACCATTTGTTTCCCAATTGGATTCATCTGGTATTGTATAAGTTAAGGAATCAACAAGTGCTTTTCGGTTTGAATAAATATCACCTAATCTGAAATCTATTATAGGAGGTGTTGTTAATCCACCAGCAATAGTAGGATATGTATATGATGTTAGTATTTTTAATCGTTCCCATACTCCACTCATTTCAAGTGGTGAAGCGGCAAATATCTTAATATTAAATGAGACACTTCGTTCTACACCATCGTACATGTGAAATGAGTATGGATTACCTATAAATTTATTGGAGCTCCAAGATGGCGAGGTTGATTCGGTTAATCCACTAATAATTGCTCTAAATACAATGGGCTTTTCATCACCCAATCTCTTAAACCACAATGGAATGAAATCTGTAACGATTTCTCCACCTGCTTTCATAAGAAAGGCATCATCATCATCCAATGTATAGATATCGGATGGAGATATTTTATTTAGCTTATCTCCTTTATTACTTAATCCATACTTAGTTTCTATTGCTAGTTTTTCACCGGATTGTTCTTTAATATTGTTTGGGTCTATTCCTGTATATGTTTTTTCTTTTTTGGTTGGATTGTATCTACTGTTTCCAATTATGTTTGTTCCATCTGGATGTATGCGTGGTTCTTTTCTAGCTATACCATAAACGGGTGAAACTGATTGTAAATCTAATTGAGTTCCTTCTAAATCTTTTACTGCAGTCTCAGCACTTTTTAATCTTTTACTTTTTTTAACAGCAGAATAGTTTGTTACATCCTTTTTTTTATTAGAAGTAAATTCTACCGATTCACGATAATCATTACCTCCGGCCTCACCAAGTCCATCTTCTTTTCCAAATAATGCTCCGCGGAGTTTATCTTTAGCAACACCTATTCCCTTGCCGAGTGCCTGTTTACCAATGGTTGTTGGATTTCCACCACCAGTAGATTTTAAAAATTTACCGAATTCTGTACCATTTGTACCCAAGTAATCCGAAGTAACAGGTTCACTTGAATTATGTTCTGGATTTTCAGATAGTTTTTTTACTACGGTTGATGGTATTTGATTAACAGGAATACCCATAAATCCATTTGCCTTTTCTCGTGCATCTTGAAGAGATGTTACCTTGCCACCTGTGAGTTTATCCAATCCCTTTCCAATTAAACCACCATCACCCTTTTCTCCTTTAGTATCGGCCTTCATTGTATCTAATGAAGGTGTACTTCTCTGCATGATACGGGCTGCCTCATTACCATAGATAAGTGGATTGTTTATTTCAACTGCAGATTTTACACGAAGTCCTGATGTTTCTTGTTCTAAGAAAGTTTCGGATTCCTTTTTTACTGCACCTTCAGCCGAGCTTCCACCTGGAAATAACAATTCTTTGTTTTTAAATAATTCTATTATAGTTGGCATATTATTTATTTTTTATATAAGGTCATCATGTTTGCATCATCACTCCCACCGTTAATTGAAGATGAAACTCTATCCTTATCTAAGTAGACACTTTTCCCTGATGATGTTGCTGCTATCAATTGGTCCATTTTTTGCAACATGTTGGTTTCATATACACTTACCGATTCCTTTTCTAATGAAGTTGTTTCTGCTGATGAACTACTATCTCCACCAAAACCGAATATTTCAGCAACAATTGCAATTCCAACTGCTGCCGCGGCAATACCTAATAACGCAGGTAATGCAAATAATCCAGCAGTTCCTAAGAACATTAATGAAGCGGCTAATCCCATGAAAGCTAACGATAATAATCCAATTGCTCCCACTTTTTCTAAAGTGATACTATCCATGAAAGTACCAATACTAGTTGTAACCGAACCGATGAGCATTGAAACTCCAGAAAATACACTTGTTATTACCATACCAAATGATTCCACAAGTGGAGATAGTAATGATAATGCATATGTTAATGGTATCAATGCAATTCCTAATAAAGCCAATAAACCGATTCCAATAATTGCAAGTGGTGCAGATGCACCGAATGCAGATAATCCAACTGCTAATGCAGATAATCCGGCTCCTGCAGGTATTCCTCCGATTGCAATGGCGGCCAATCCTATTGCTCCAAGTGTCATTGCTGCAAATCCTATTGCCGCTAATACCAAGTTTCCTGCTCCTGCCGTAACAGTAGCAGTTCCCATCATTCCCAATCCAATTGCTAAATTCATTAATCCTGTTCCTGCTGATGTTCCAAGTGCAGAAACTACCGCTAAACCAGGGTATGCTAATGTGAATATTAAAAATCCTATTCCTGTTGGTATTAAGTTAAGTGCTCCAAATAAAACTTTACCAGTTCCCATTTCTTTTAAACCACCAGCTAAATCTTTTAATTTATCTCCCATTGATGGACCAGCCATAGCATCAGGTACTTCTACGTTTTCTGCAATTGATTGTACCTTATCCGTAGCTAAATCTTTTCCCTTTTCTGCCACGGTTTCAGCAACATCAGTTGCAACATCAGTTGCGATACCACCACCAGCCGCGGCTTTTCCTACAACAAGTTGTTTAATCATAACTCCAAGTCGTGCTGCTGATGATAATAACCATTTACCGGCTGCTTTGGCACCATTCCATGCCCATAATGCTGCTATTTTTAAACCAGATCCTATACTTCCAATCATTGGGCCCAAGGCTTTGAAACCAGTTCCCATTTGACCAGCAGCAGTAACCATCCCCCCTAATCCTTTAAGACTAGTACCAAGATATTTATTTAATCCCGCATTTATCGTTTCTCCGGCTACTGAGAAAGTATCTGAAACAACACCACCCAATGTGCCAGCCTGTTCCATGTTGGAATTCATCTTCTGTAATTCCGCAACAGATACACCTAATAAATCAGCTGTTTGTTTCTTTTGGTAGTAGTCCATTTTATTAAATGCCTCTACTCCACCAAGTTGTTTAAGAGTTTCTTTTGTTGCTCCCTCTATATCACCACTATATGCAAGTTCTCTTGCTTTGTTAAGATTAATGTTTTTACCTAACATTGCACCTAACTCTAATTCTTTAGTAATAGAGGTTTCCATATCAAGCAATCCCTCTGAGATGCCACTCATAGTGGCCATATTCACACCAAGTTTAGCAGCATAACCTGCTGCTCTTAATATATTCTCCCCACCATCCTTACCGAATAATGCAAACTCTTCAGCTGAATTAGCTAAATCACCCATTAATTGGGCTGGTATAATTCCATTTTGTTTTGCAAATTCTTGAGTAGTTTTTGACATGTTTAATGCCGTATCAGTTGAATTTCCATTCAATCGTGAGAACGAACCAATCAACTTAGTTGCTTCTGTTCCACTAATACCCATATTGGTGGACATCAAACCAACACTTGCTTGTAATCCAAATGTTGCTTTGTTAGTATCACCAAGTTCAGAACTTAAATCTTTTGCGGTTTGTACTGCATCTCCAAATACTAATGAAAGTACACCGGCTTTCCTTGCAACACCATCTGTTTGGAACATTGAAGTTCCTAGCTCCATATTGGCTTCACCGATTTTACCTACAACTACTCCAAGTCCAGATATAACTCCACCTATTGCTCCTTGTAAGTTACCATATAATTGAATTGCCGTGTCAATTGTACCTTGTATTGTTTTCTCTATGCCACTTAATACAGCATGTTGTCCTTCTAATACTGATTTTGACTTTTCAGACATACTTGCAAAGTTATCCGCTTCTGCGGATTGTGATGCTATATCATCCAGAATATCTTTACCTAGGAAAGATGTTCCAGCCATTAAATCATTTCTTTCGTTTTGGAGAGCACTTAGTTGCTTAACATCACTTGCATCTAATTGAGCAATTTGTCTGTTAACTTCCCCAATTTTAGAAGTTTTCTTTATCCATCCATCGGATGTTTGGGCAAATTTACCAGATGTTTTATCAAGAGTATTTCGTTGGGTTTGTCCCAATTTCTCATATATACCATTTAAACTCTTAATACTAGATTCTTCGGATTTTGAAGCATCTAATGCAGCTTGGATTCTTTCTTTGTTATTAGATACTACGGCTTTTTTGAGTTTAGCATGTTCACCAATAAGTATTTTTAATGATTTGGTTTCATCTTCGGTAAGCGCGACTGATTTACTCTTCATCGAATTAATTTCAGCTGTGAGCTGTTTTATCGATTGGAGGTTTTTGTAATGTTCTTTTTGATTATTATCAGCCATATATTACCCCTATTATTTTTTTATTGTATATTCAGATGAATTTAATAAATCTTCTAATTCTTTTTTTTGCTTTTCAATTGCGGCCATTTTGCTAATCACTTCTTTGGGAAGTCCTTGTTTAGCAGCTTGCTTTAAGAATTTATTAGTTGTGTTTTTTCTTAACCCATCGAAAAATGCACCAACCAAACGTGATGGAGCACTTAATTCATTTATTTTTTTCTTAGACATTTTATTATCCTATATAATTGTTCTTATATAAATATAGAACAAAAAAAAAGTGAAGAATTTTACTTCTTCACTCTTACACTTGGACTTCGTCCTCCCTTTTTCTTGGAGGACTTATCGTGTTCTTCTTTTTCTTTCTTCTTCGAGTCTAATAACTTCTTGAAATAGAAATTCCTCCAATGGATTGGCATGAAGTAAACTTCTGACCAAGTGAATCCATTACCGTAGTTAACCATTTCCCAAATCTGACTATGAAGTTGAATCGAGTAATCACTCGGTAGGGTAAAAAAACCCAATCCCGAATGGGATATCAAGTGCCTCCTCTTCACCTGTTACATCTGATATAAAATTGAATTTCAAATCCAAATCAGGTGTAAACTCTTGTATGTGTTTCCTAAGAGCTCTCGAATCTCTTGCAAGTAAACCGTTTTTTACATAATTGTTAATAAATCCTCTATCTTCGTTACCATCCACATCTTGTATCATGTATCGTAAACGAGTTGTAACATCCTGTGATACAACATCACCTTTGGTTAAACGATTCAATGCTTGTATTTCAGCATTAATATCTTGCTCATCCTTATGTGTTAATAATCTAAATATAATAGTTTTCTTACCGAATGGCAAATCAAATGTATATCTGTTTTCTGAATTTAACTGAGTTTCATCAACTTCCTTAACTTGTACTTTAGAAAGGTCTATGTTAACTTTTTGTTTTTCTCCAGAAGATGGGTCTGTCATCTCTACTTGGTAATCTTTACCATACCCCAAAATACGAGTTGCTAATAAGATAGCGTTCTTATCACCAATGAATATGTCATTTACATTTACTCCAGTGTCTACAACTACCGATTCGAATAACTTATCAAGTACCACTCCCTTTTTAATAAGATTTTGTGATGCTAATATATCTTCCTCTTTAGCGGTCATATACTTAATTTCAACCGTACCCTTTGAAAGAGGATTTGATTCGGGATAAAGTTTACCCTTAGATGGAAGATCTATTACTTCCGTTGGAAAATCATATTTTGCCATAACTTTGTTTATTTTGTTCGTATATAAATATATAACTTTTAAAAAATGATAAAAAAAAGGCTCTCAATAAGAGAACCTTTAATTTATTTAAAATATTTAATCTTTCTTAGAATTCTAAGATTGCATAATCATACGATAACGTAAGAGTGATTTCAGCAGGGTCATTAGAAGACCAATCTAAGTCATTAAATACAGCGTTATTGATAAATGCACCTTTAAGAGTCCATTGTTCAATTTTATCACCTACTGGTCCTAATAGATAGATTTGTACATCTTTCTTATAGAAATCTGCATATCCATCTCTACCTGTAATAGATTCGTGTGATGTTCTCACCCATTCCATTACTGCTTGAGCTCCACTTGGAACGATTGGGTCAAATAATGTAATCTCTACATCTTGCCATTCACCTTTACCTTTTAATTTACGTTTAACGTTAATGTGGTCAAGGGTTATAGTTTCAAACTGAATTGAAGGTCTATTTGCTGCTTTTATTAGATATGAAGGGATACCATCGATTTCCATGATGAAACGATTTTTCATCTTTGGTTCGAAATTGGTATAAAACATATCGTTAAATTCTAATACTTCTGCCATGTTGTTTTTTCTCCTATTATATTAATAAATATATAGTTTTTTTATTTATATTAATTTATGCCGTAAAAGATGCCCCAGTTGGTAAGATATTGAAATCTAACACGATGAATTCAGCAGTTTTAGTTGGTTGTAAGAAAATCTGTCCAGCCAATATATTTCTGTCGATTACATCTGGTGTGTTATTACTTTCGTCCATTACCACTCTAAATGCATACAATCCTTGTCTTTGTTGTATTCCTTCTAAATAAGGATTCACAGTATTTAAGAATTTACCTCTTGTTGTAGAAGTATTTTGTTCAAATACTAAGTATCTTGATGTAGAAGCGATATACTTCTTAACTTTAATCATCAATCTTCTAACATTGATTCTATCAAGTGCTGATGCTTTATCTTGAAGTGTTTTTTGTCCGAATGCAACAATACCCTCTCCAGGAAATTGAGCGATAGGATTTATTTTTCCTTCATATAATTCATCTCGTTCAGCGTGTGTTAATCTGTTCAATACAGATATAGCACCTACTATACCACCTCTATTTAAACCAGCTGGTGCAAACCATTCGGCTGCAACTGCATCGTTAGAAGCATATATTCCAGGCATCAATACTGATGGTGGAACTGATATTAGTTTATTTGTTCTTGAATCAATTGTTTTAACCCATGGGTAGTATGTACCTACGTAGTTAGAATCAACTGCTTGTCCTTGTTCGATTGCTTGTGATATAGTATCACTTGCACCTACAACATCACCAATGAAGAACGCATCTTCTCTTGCTTCACACATATCAACTACTTTGTCAAATACATATGAGTGATGTCTTCTTACAATACCAGGAACTGATACTAAGTTGATATCAAAATCATCTGGATTAGATACCGATGCAATTGCTTTCACATATGCAACAGAACCAACAGCCGTTGAAGTTGATAAATTAAATCCTTGTGAATTACCACTTGAGATTGAAGTTCCTTTATCAAGAGATACTGTTGGAGCAACTCCATCAAATCCACCTTGGAAACCTACTGTAAATTGTCTCTTATTCAAATCAGATGAAAGTGAACCAGTCAATTCGTATCCGAATGCCTTAGTACCACCAACTACTGAAACCGTACCATCAAAAGCAAATACTGTGTTTCCACCTTGTGTTGCTGATGTAGGTATAGGAGCTAAATAATTGTTGTTATCTATTTTAACTTGAGCAGTTTCTAAATCAATACCACTATAAGTGATTGATTTTGAAGAACTGTTTGAATCAGAACCAGTATTAAATAATACAGATGGTACAATAGATTCTCCGAGTCCGTGTGCACCTACATTACCAATAAGAATTGGATTGTAATATTTATCATGTGCAAATGGTCCAGCAACGATAGGATGAGCACCTTCAGCAACCGTTTCAACTCTTACGAATTTAGAACGATTAGGATAATCACCATTTTCTGTTTGTTTTCCATTTATATCAATTACCAAGTTTCTATCACCAATTACTTTTTTAATGTAATTAGGAGAAGCAGGGTCTAAGTTCAAGTTATTAAATGTTTCTAATACTGATTTTCTCTTATCAGTATCACTATATCCTCTAATCATTAATGAGAAGGTAGCGTAATCGGTTGCATTTGATGAACCGGCTGCTTTTACATTAAATACAGATACTTTGTATTCTTTATTATAGATAGTACCATCACCAATAGAGTGTAATTTGAAAAGATTATGTCTTTCCCCAGAAACTAATTGTGATTGTATCCATGGTGTAGAAGAATTATTAAAATCTCCATATACTTGGTCTGCTAATGTAATTAGAGATACTTGTGTTTGTCCACTTGAAACTGCATCAGCTGAAGCTTTTTCAAAGTAGTTATAAGCATATCCATCTTTAGTTCCTCTTGGATTGATTCCAAATACATCACCTATATCATTTCCATCTGCTGGATTGATAGATGCTGATATTCCAGTTTCATCTATAAGTGTGATTTCAAAAGCAGATGCTGATACTTGTGCATCAATAACTGTTCCTGAAAGTGTTCCACTTCCTAAATGTGTTTCAAATATTGTTCCCAATATTTGACTACTCGATGCATCATCAACGCTTACGATAGCGACTGGTGCTGTTTGAGTGTAACCACCTTGATGACCAACACGAACAATAGTTACTGTTCCTGCTTCTCTTAAGTAGTTTTGTACGGTATATCCTGTATAGTAAGAACCATCAGGTGTACCGAAAATTTGTTCGAATTCCGATTGGGTGTTAACAACGGTTGGTACGAAAGCCGGTCCTTTGTGAAAAGGTCCTATTATAGCTGCTCCGATTTGTCCAACTCCTTGTGATAGGAAAGAAAGGTCATTTTCTCTCGTAAATACCCCAGGTGATACAATTTTTTCTGCCATGTTATTTTACTCCTTGTTATTTTGTGTTGAATATTGATACTCTTATATAAGTATAACTAAATTTTCCGAAAATATGATTTATACCTCAGGCGTTTCTAAAACTTCTTCTTTTTGTTCAGTTGGTGTGAATGTATTTGTTTCCGGATCATAATTACCATCACCATATACATCATTTAAACCTTTGAACATTGTTTGTTCTTTCTCTACTAATACTGAGTGTTGATTTAATAAATCTGCCTCAACTACTTCAAGTTCATCGATTCTTCTTTTCTTTTCGATTTGTAATTGTCCCAATCTTGTAAATACATTTGCAACATCTTGCCTTAAATCATTTACTGATTGCACTTCTTCTTTTGTAAACTTAATTGCTTTCGCCATTTCTTGATATTATTTGAATTGTTATGTAATATATATAAATATATAGAATTTCCCCAAACGTTAATTTATTTTTAACTAGCGGTGAATGTTAATGTTGAACTCCAACCACTTAATAGTCCATTTGTTGAATATTGTCTTACTCTCCCATATCTTGTACCAGTTCCAATAGCAAGTGTAGCGGATACTGATGTAGGTAGGAATGTAGATGACCAATGAGTTTCACTAATTAATGGTGAACTGAAATTGGAATTATCATCAATTTGTACATCATATACATCATTCGTACCATCTCCTGTCCAAGAAAGTTTACGAGTTCCCTGTGTCCATGTAAGTGATGTCGGTGCATTACCACCTGTTTCATCACTATGTGAATTACCACCTTTGTTGTGAGTTATATACCCATTAACTAAATAGGTATCATTTGTTTCAACATCAATAGAAACTATTTCCGTTGTTTGTGTTGTGATATCAATAAATGATACATCAACTTCAGTAATAACACCAGAAACTTCTCTAATTAATTTATCGTTTGTAGTAATGTTAAACATTTCTTTAAATCTATATTCTCCATCAGTACCATCTTTAACTAACATTGGATGTTCCCCTGTTGCAGTTACTTCACCGTTATTTATATTATAATGTCTACCAGCAAATGAATATACTAAATTTTCAACAGTTACATCTTGTGCAGTTGTTGTTAATGAATCAGTTGACCAATCTAAGAAACCAGTTTCATCAGTTCCCAATCCTCCGATTGAAAATCCTCTTAATACATCTCCTTCTTCTAAATCACCTACTTCTACAATTGTTCCATCTGATAATGTTACAGGTGAATCTATTGTTAAACATAATGCCGCTGAGTTACCATCATATGAATCTACTGCATAAACAGTTTTTGTTATAGCAGTATTGTATCGTGTTGCATGTTGATTATATCCATCTGCAAAAGTTCCACTAAGTGTATGTGATTGTGTACCTAATAAAGTTGTTTGTGAACCAGCTCCTTGTGGATTTACTCCACCAACTGTAATTACAGCAGTTAAATCTCCATGTGTTGCAATACGTAAAAATCCCGCGGTTGATGCTGATGAATTGTATGCTGGAGAAACAGACCATGTGAAATTTTGATGACGAGATGAAATTGATCCAAACTTAGAACCAGCTCCTGTAAAACTCATATTATATGTTTCATTCGTGGCCTCTACTGCATATGTATATCCACCCAAGGTTGAATTAACCGAATCAATTCCATATCCATCTAATGATACAGTAGTTCCTGCTGAACTATTTATAGCATTTAGTGATACGTTTGAATTTTGTGTGATACCAGTTGCCCCTGCTAATGCATTTAAACTAAGTGTATTTCCTGAACTTCTTGCCATGTTATGTTATTCCTATATATTATAAATATAAACCAATTCGTCTATCCACTTATCCTTATCTGTGAAATTTTCTTTCATATATGATTTTAAAGATAAAAACCATTGATTCTTTTCTTCGTAAGGAGTATTGATTAACTTAGTATAAATATCATCGAATTCTTTTTTAGATGATGCACGGTACGGATAATCAAAATCTTTACACCAAGTCTTGTGTAAAATTGGTAATTTACCATAATCTACTGCTTCAAATATACCATATCCAAATGGCTCGTTGTTAAAACATGAATGTGATATTCCCCAATTCATATTATAGAATGTATCTCTATGTTCTGATTTATAGTGATATACTTTCATCTTACGAGTATCCATTTTTAATCCAGTTTTCCAAAGAGTATTAAACTCACTCGAATTGGTGAATACATATGATGGAAGTCTATCTAAATACCGTGGATTCTTTCTACCCTCACTTCTTGCAGCAAATCCAATTCGTTTTGCATCGGATAATGGTAAGTTTTGTTTAAATTCGTAAAAATTAGGTATATTTTTGTTTTCTATCTTAATATCAAATAAACCAACCCATATAGAATGATTAGATATTTCGTTTATTTCAGTTTCCCAGACTGAATCCATATATGGGTGTTGTGCAAATGAACTATCATTTCCCATTGAGGATTTTAATATGTGGTCTACTGAATTATGTAGTATGTTTGAATGCATTTTGTGTTTATTCTCTTCTATTACCTTCATTGGAGTATAATGTCCATGTAATATATTGATTCTTCTTGCACCATTACACAACTCTTCAAATTTATCAATATCATCGCCGTGCCAATGTGCCTCTATTGGGAATTTAAAATCATCATGTCCTTTTGGTTTGTTTCTATGTAAAAGAAGAATTGGTTTTACATCTAATTTAGGTGCAATTAGTTCTAACCATAAATTTACCCATGTATCCGTACCAGCATTTACCCAAGGTCCTCCTCCTGTTGTATAATAAACATCGTACATTATCCTCTATTGAA
>Ga0307995_1002150_pt1 | contig 11680 bp, 11 predicted proteins | sample EllFjometagen262_FD_203132 | JGI IMG/M metagenome (GOLD analysis project Ga0307995, IMG submission 203132) | Marine microbial communities from Ellis Fjord, Antarctic Ocean - #262 | ecosystem: Environmental > Aquatic > Marine > Unclassified | place: Southern Ocean | collected 2014-11-02
ATTTTGACCAAGCCGAACAAGAGAAAGAGGCATTTTACAACTCTCTGAAGCGCATTTCCCCTAGCAGAAAATTATTCAATAACCCCGCCCTCAAAACGCTGGCTGTGGGAGAAAAGATGCTGCTGGGAGAGTTGGAATACTACAAAGGGAACTATGAGACAGCATATGCGCACCTACGCGAGAGTGTTCAGCGCTGCGATGATTTGCATTATTCAGAACCATGGCCATGGATGCACCCACCACGTCATGCGCTGGGGGCTTTATTGTTAGAGCAGGGCCATTATAAAGAAGCGGAAGACGTATACCGCTCTGATTTGGGGCTAAACGATGCCGTGCCCCGCTGTGCCCAACACAGAAACAACGTTTGGGCTTTGCATGGAATAGTTGAATGTCTGAAACATCGTAATGAAGAAACTGAATGCAGCCTGTTGCAAAGTCTGCTGATGGAGGCTCTTTCAAAAACTGATTTGGCGATCACGTCTTCCTGCTGTTGTAGAAAAACTGTCGTGGAACTTCCTGTATGATTACTGTTGGAAAAATCCCCATGATTGCCAGCTTACCAATGTATGCTCGTCCTGAATTAAACGATGCCATCGCGTATTTATGGGATCTTATCCGTAAAAATCTGAACGACAAAGGCATTAAAGCACCGGAAACCCTATCTCAGGATGCAGAAGGCCTGAGCAGTTGGTTGGATCCAGGTTTAGTTTTAAGTCAGACCTGCGGCATGCCATATCGCAATGTTTTACACGGCAAAGTTCAACTTGTTGGTACGCCGGATTATGGCTTGCCTGACTGTCCGCCGGGCCATTACTTTAGTGCAATTGTGGTGCGAAAAAGTGATCCACGCCAGGCTTTGAAGGACTACGCCGAAGCAATATTTGCTTATAATATGGAAAACTCCCAATCTGGATTTGCCGCGCCTCTAAATTATGCAGCAGCCCGCGGGGTCAGCTTTACCAACAGAATTGAATCTCATGGGCATGTGAAATCTGCCGAAATGGTCGTGAACGGGCAAGCTGATATTGCTGCAATTGATGCCGTGACATGGATGCTGATCGAGCGACATGATGCGTTTTCATCAAAGCTGCGGGTATTGGAGAAGACAACACCTAGCACGCCGGTACTGCCTTTGATCACCTCGCTGACACTGGATGTAGATCAGGTCTACGACTCGGTGAATCAAGCCATTCAAGACCTGCCACAGGATATGCGTGATGCAATGTTTCTGAAAGGGATAGTGAAAATCTCAGCCTCGGATTACCTAAAAATTCCGAATCCCAAATAAGCTGTTGAGATCGGCATTAAGCTGTGACCGCTTAGACCTTCCTATAGCTATAACGATTTTATGGAAGTAGTATTTATGCTACTTACCGTAAAATTTAAGCTAATAGAGGTAGTCATGTTGAATTTCTGGCTTCGGGTTGTGTGTTTATTGACTGCATCGTTGATTACGACACACGTGTTATCGCAAGATATATCAGGCTGGTCTGATAAGACTATTTGCAGGCTTGCCGCAAACCAACAAGACAACCCTCAGTTTCTGCAGGAAGTTAAAAACAGAGAGTTAAGTTGCGCTGATTATATAGTAATCAAGCCCAATGCCGCTGTACCTGAAACTTCTAATGGATCAGGATATTAATAAAAACACCCTTAAATAGCTTAGTGATAGAGTAATAACTTAGGTTCGTTTTATTCCATTAATTCTTCAGTTGAACTGTTTGTTTCTTATTATATATACTGATCATTCAAGTAAGAGTGGAATTAAGATCATTATGCTATTCACGCCAACGGATCGTAATAAGCTAGATTATAGTGAACAAGGGTTCCTTGTTGTCGATGAAATACTCCCTTCCAAACAACTGTTGCAGCTGCACCAAGCTTTTGATGACGTATTTAACGGAACCTTTGAAACAGGTGTAACGCCCGACGAGGTAAACTGGCAGTATGGCACGGGTGACCCCAGTCTCACTCGTCAGGTCTGCAATGGCTGGAAGGCCAATCGAAGTATTGCGCGGGTGGTATTAAGTGAAGCCTTAGGTCGCAGTGTTGCTCAATTAGCAGGTTGGCCTGGGGTTCGAATCATGATTGACAATCTACTTTCGAAACCACCAGGTGCGAGGTCCTTGGGCTATCATCAAGATAGTGCCTATTTGTCATGGTTTAGCCCAAGTGATCTCATATCCTGCTGGATTGCCCTTGACGATACCACCCGATCTGGTGGTACGTTGGAATTTGTGACGCATTCGCATGAGTGGCAACAGGATTCACCTTCGGGTGAATTCCATGGGCCAGATGATTACCGGCAACCAATGCATCATGCTGCTGAGAGCCAAGGAGTGGAACCGCAAATTGCGTACGTTGAAGTGAAAGCTGGTGGAGGCTCTGTTCATCATGGCTGGACTTGGCATGGTTCGGGAGCAAATGACTCTGCTTTGCCCAGACGTGCATTAGTTCTTCATTTGATGCGCTGTGATGCAGAATATGACCCAACTAAGTTTGAGCAGGGAATAGGTCCTACTTACAGCCGTTACAAACATTTAGCAGACAATCAATTGGACGAAAACTATTTTCCAATTTTGTGGCATGAGGATGGCAGCAGAACTAAAGCCCTTGATGACTATTTAGCGTCTCCAGGGCCAGTATGATAAACACAGTAAAAGACGGCTGCTTAACATTAATTTGTGCAGACTTAGACGCAATGCCTCTATTTAGCACTGACCCTCAGGGCAAGCGTTTTGGTTACGAACCAGAAGTGGCCCAAATATTAGCCCAGCATTTGGGCCTTAAGCTCAATTGGTTATTTACTCGCTGGTCTGAATTTGAAACTGTATTGTTAGACAATAAAGCGGATGCCATCTGGTGTGGTTGTGCTATAACCCCCGCTAGAGAAGAACGTTTGCTCTTTTCTAGGCCCTACGCAGCCTTTGATGAATCTGTGTTGGTGCGCAGTAATTCAAGCATATCTAGTCCGTCAGACCTAAAAGCCTTAAAAGTGGCGGCCATCGATGGTAGTACCAATATGGCATTAGCAGAATCTTGGTTAGGGTGTGTAAAAATTTCTTTTTCAGGTCAGTCTGACGACGTTTTTGCAGACATGATTGACGCCTTAACAGTTGGAGAGGTTGACGCTGTTGTGGATGATGAACCAGCCTTTGGGGACCTCCTAACTGACCCTCGTTATAAGCTTGCCTTTACTGTGAACAGTGCTAATTTATGGGGTGCAGCTATGCAAAAACATCAAATCGAATTGAAATCTGCACTTGATGGTGCCTTAAATATGCTGATTGAAGCAGGCTCAGTGTCTGACATTTGGCGCCAGCACTTGGCTGGCATTAGATATCCTAGTCATTGTTTTATAAAGTTACAGGGATAACAGCGCTCGCTGGTACTCGTGACCTTAGCCAAGAGGTTTATATCGCTCTGACTAGGACCGACACGGGACACGGTATTATCGCTGGACTTTCGATTGCCTTCATTGCGATTATTGCTGATAGGATTGTTTCAGCATCTGCTAAGAATGCCCGTATTCGTTATGGACTGGAGACTACGCATGACTACTAATACGCTTTTGAACCGGATTAAAGCCATGCCACTTTGGCAAGGTGAGATTAGTGCAGTTCCTTTGGACGGTGGGATCACTAATGTAAATTATGTTGTCACCGACGGAGATAAAAAATACGTGGTGCGTTTGGGTGAAGATATTCCTAAACACCACGTCATGCGCTTTAATGAACTGTCTGCGAGTCGTGCAGCTCATTTAGCAGGTCTGTCACCAGCTGTTATTTACACCGAACCCGGCATTACGGTTCTGCAATTCATTGAGTGTGCAACCTATTCTCCAGAAGATGTCCGTAAACCTGAAAACCTGAAAAGAATCCTGTTATTAATCCAGAAGTGTCATTTTGAGCTGCCAAAACATCTGCGTGGTCCTGCTCTTGTTTTCTGGGTATTTCATGTGATTAGGGATTATGCAGCGAGCCTGCAAGATGCAGGAAGCTTGTACCAAAAATTATTACCTGAACTAGTTCAAATTGGCAATCTGCTAGAAACCAACGCAGGCCCATTTGATATGGTTTATGGCCACAATGACCTGTTGGCGGCTAATTTTTTGGATGATGGAGAACGTTTATGGATGATTGACTGGGATTATGCCGGATTTAATTCGCCACTATTTGACCTTGGTGGGCTGGCTTCTAATAATGAACTTAACGAATCTCAAGAAATTTGGCTCCTAGAAAACTACTTCAAAACGCCTGTTACATCTGAATTACTGCATCGCTATACCGCCATGAAATGCGCGTCTTTGCTGCGCGAAACTATGTGGAGCATGGTGTCCGAAATCAGTTCGGATATTAACTTTGATTACACAACATACACTACCGACAATCTTGCGCGGTTTCGCATTGCTTATAACAACTACAATCAAACATGAGACCCAATATGCATAATTTACCGAGCTCTTCCAAAACGGTTATTATAGGTGGGGGTATTATTGGTTGTTCAACCGCATACCATTTGGCGAAGATAGGCGTCGAAACCGTTCTGCTTGAGCGCAAGAAGCTAACCTCTGGCACCACATTCCATGCGGCCGGACTGGTTGGGCAATTGCGTTCAAACGCTAACATCACCCAGCTTCTGGGCTATTCCGTAGAACTTTATAACAAGATAGAGCAAGAAACTGGGCTTAGCACCGGTTGGAAGATGAACGGTGGTTTACGCTTGGCCTGCACCGAAGAGCGCTGGACCGAAGTAAAACGCCAGGCAACCACAGCCCACTCCTTTGGGTTGGAGATGGACTTACTGACGCCCAAAGAAGCACTTGATCTGTGGCCATTGATGAATATTGACGATGTAATCGGCGCCGCTTTCATGCCCACTGACGGCCAAGCTAATCCTTCAGATATTACCCAAGCCCTAGCCAAGGGAGCGCGTATGGCTGGCGCAAAGATATTTGAAGACACCAAGGTTTTGGATCTAGAAATAGACAATGGAAAAATTAAAGCTGTAATCACAGAACATGGCCGTATTGAATGTGAAAAAGTTGTGGTGTGTGCCGGGCAATGGACTCGCGAATTCGCCAAACGGTTTGGTGTGAATGTGCCGTTAGTCTCGATGGAACACCAGTATATGGTTACCGCAGAAATTGAGGGTATGCCTAAGCACTTGCCAACCCTTCGAGACCCAGATCGTCTAACCTATTACAAAGAAGAGGTTGGCGGGCTGGTAATGGGGGGTTATGAATCAAACCCTATCCCCTGGGCAATCGCAGGGATTCCTAAGGGTTTTCACTACTCTTTGTTGGACAGCAATTACGATCACTTTGAACAGTTGATGGAATTGTCCTTGGGTCGTGTTCCAGCTCTTGAAAATGTTGGTATCAAAACCCTGACCAACGGCCCGGAAAGCTTCACCCCAGATGGCAATTTTATTATAGGTGAGGCGCCAGAATTGTCGAATTTCTTTGTTGGTGCTGGCTTTAATGCCTTTGGCATCGCCGCGGGTGGTGGCGCAGGAATGGCGCTGGCAGAATGGGTGCATGCAGGTGAACCCCCCTATGATCTTTGGTCTGCCGATATTCGCCGCTTTGGGCATCCGCACTTTGATACGGACTGGGTTCGCACCCGCACGGTAGAAGCTTACGGCAAACACTACACAATGGATTGGCCACATGAGGAAAATCAGTCTGGGCGTCCCTGCCGTAAATCCCCACTTTATGAAATGCTAAAAGATCAGGGGGCCTGTTTTGGAGAGAAGTTAGGTTGGGAGCGGCCCAACTGGTTTGCTGATGCAGCATATGATGAAACTCCACAGGATGTTTATAGCTTTGGCCGACAGAACTGGTTTAATGCAGTAGGCAGAGAACACAAAGCTGTTCGAGAGGCTGCAGTGTTGTTTGACCAAAGCTCGTTTGCTAAGTTTTCGCTGAAAGGCCCCGATGCGGAAAAAGCGCTTAGCTGGATCGCCGCGAATAATGTTGCCAAACCTGTTGGATCACTTATTTATACTCAAATGTTGAATGATCGTGGTGGCATTGAATGCGATCTCACCGTTGCTCGTCTGGCCAATGATGAATATTACGTCGTCACTGGAACGGGTTTTGCCACTCATGATTTTGACTGGATTAGCCGAAATATTCCTGCCGGTCTGAACTGCCAGTTGTTTGATATCACCTCGTCAAACGCAGTGCTGTCGTTAATGGGGCCTAAGGCGCGAGATATATTGCAACAGGTAACAAGCGACGATGTTTCCAATACCAGCTTCAAATTTGGCACTGTAAGAACAATAGATATCGTTGGCTGCCCCGTGCAGGCCTTGCGGGTTACGTACGTCGGTGAATTGGGCTGGGAACTACACCTTCCAGTGGAATTTGCCTCCGCCGTATACCAAGCAGTCATGAAAGCAGGGGGACATTATGGGCTAATCAACGCAGGTTACCGTACCATCGAAAGCTGCCGTCTGGAAATGGGGTATCGTGCATGGGGCTCAGATCTCGGTGCAGACCACACCCCTTACGAGGCGGGCCTTGGCTGGGCAGTAAAACTGAAGACGGATCAAGCTTTCAAAGGCCGTGCTGCCATGGTGACGCAAAAACAGGATGGTGTTAAGAAAATGCTGGTAGGTTTTACGGTTGATGATCCAAGTGTCGTTCTTTTGGGCCGGGAAACCATTTATCGTAATGGAATACGAGTAGGTTGGTTGTCCTCTGGAGGTTTTGGGTACACAGTAAAACAGTCAATTGGGTATGGCTATGTCCGCAATCTGGAGGGTGTCGACAAAAATTATATTGAGGCTGGAGACTATGAGCTAGAAGTTGCAACTGTCCGTATGCCCTGCAAAGTGCATCTGAAACCCCTGCTAAAAACATCCATAAGGGATTAAAAGTTCCCGATGCCTCGACCCTTAACCACCTGTGGTGTTTCACTTTACGTAATTACTATCATCACTGTTTAATGGTTTATAAAGCACAGAAGACTGCCCCTCAGCATTCACATCCGTAATGCAGCATTGCTGGGGTCAAATTTATTTGTAACAATTAAGAAATGGATAAAAACTGATTGGTGGTTTGCTAATATCGCTTTCCCTGGACGGGAAAATTGGGAAAAATTACCACAAAAATAAAGCATCAAATATCCAAAAAATATAATATTTTAATTATAAGCTTTTGACACAATGAAATTATTAGTGCAAATTACAGATCATAATAATATTAGGTTAAATGGAGAGTTTAAATGGCACTAAATTCACAAAACGTACCTGAAAAGTTTAGCTTAAAACGAAGGTCTCTTAATGGAACCACATCCCCATTATCCACATTTGGATTTAAAAATGAAACTGATCAATTAACAGATGTACTTTTAGGTTCACCCGCACACTTAAGACATTTACCAACATCGAGCTTGTCACGAAAACACCTTCGTGAAGCGCCCTGCAATATTCAGGTAGCACAAGCGCAACATGCCGAACTTGTATCCGCATATGAGCATTTTGGAGTCAAAATACATATGTTAGCCCCCGAGCCTGAGCTTCCAATGCAGGTATATTCTAGGGACAGCTCAGTTATGACACCTTATGGGCCAATAATAACTGCAATGGCAAATTGGTGGCGCAGAGGAGAAAATTACGCTGCTATAAGAGCCTATGAGGAACTTGGCATTCCAATTTACGATATGGTTACCGCTGGTACTTTTGAAGGTGGCGATTTTAACGTTATTGAGGAGGGATGTGTTTTAATTGGCTGTGGCGGGGCTCGCACACAAGAAGAAGGCGCTCTTCAAGTAAAACAATGGTTTGACGCTGAAGGTTGGGAAACTAAGTTAGCATTTATTGACGAATATTATGTGCATATCGATTTAATGGTAGTTCCAATTGCAGAAAAATTAACTGCAGTATGTTTGGCATGCACGGAACTGGGAATAGTTGATTGGTTGAAATCCAAAGGTCACGAAATAATAGATGTACCTTTTCAAGATACTATGGCTTTAGGTTGTAATTTTATGTCTATTGGAAAAGATAGAGTAATAGCACCAACTGCTTCAAAAACGCTTGCAGAGCAGCTAAAAGCTAGAGGATTTGAGGTGGCCTTAGTAGATACTTCAGAAATATCAAAAACAGGTGGTGGGATACACTGTATGGCACAGGCACTTAAAAGAGTTAATAGTTGAATTAATAACTCTTAATATAAAGTGTTTTTGTACATTTTTTGAATCTCTTTGTGTTTTATATAGGCCAAATTCTGGTTTTAAGCCTTACAGCAGTTTCTAAGCAGGCCTAATAAGCTATGTGTGCTTATGCCCCACGCTAAATGGATCAAGCATAGAACTAGATGCGTCCAGAGAGAAACCGTTTTCTAATGGAAGAGCCAGAGGGCCCTAAATACAAGCATTTCATTAATGTTAGCTTGTGGGGTGTGTACCTATTAAGAGAGTGCCATGACAACCGACATCAATTTTAGATCCTATGCACTTCAAGATAGAGATGATTGCCTTGGTTTATTTGACAATAACTGTCCTGAGTTTTTCGCTGTAAATGAACGTGAAGATTACACAGGTTTTCTTAATTCATTACCTTCTGGATATGAGGTTTGTATTTTAAATGACGTTATTGTTGGTGCTTATGGATTGGTGGGCGAAAATGAATATTGGAGCATTCTGAACTGGATTTTAATTTATCCTGATGTACAAGGTAAAGGGATTGGATCTAAATTTATGAATAGGATTATAAGTCAGGGGAGAGCATCTAAACTATTAGGAATAAGAATAGCAGCAAGTCATTTGTCGGCTCCGTTTTTTGAGAAACATGGTGCAATAAAAATTAAAGAAATTGAAAACGGATGGGGCATTGGCATGCACAGAATAGATATGGAACTGAAATTATAAGCGTGTAAAGTCTAACGAGCAGTTAAAACGGAAAAATACAGTAGGAACACTCCTTAGAAGCCACTTCCAATAGCAACTGTTCTTTCTTGGTCCCTGCATTCGTTAGCCCTATTCAGTCGTTGTTAATTATTTGTGCTATTAAGAAAGCTATGGAGCGTGTGTGGACAGATGAGACCTTGGTTGTCTAAAGACTTAACAGTATTATTATAGTATTATATAAATCTAATATAAGTTATAAGAGAAAATGATGTTGAAGTTCAAAACAACAATCCTTTATGTCGCTGTCTTTGGGCTTGGCGCACTGGCTATGTGGTTTGCTCCACATATGTTAAATGAAAGCCACGATTATGCAGAGCAGATGAATGCTCATCACGGATCAAGTGAAGAGGGTCAAGTGAACCACTCCCACGATGAGGTGAACATGCCTGGGCTTCAAGGGAAGGATACGACTGAAAATGAGTTAGATGATTTAAAGACAATATTCAAGAACCATAAACAAATCACTCGAACAGTTGAAAATATATCTAATGGGATAACCACTACCACCGAAACAACTGATGATAAATTACGTGATGCTTTAGTGAGCCATGTGGTCGCTATGGTCGCTAGGTTAGAAGAGAAGCGAGACCCTAAAATAATCATTCAAAGTCCAACACTGGATAAATTGTTTGCAGAAAGTGATGCCATAAAAACAAATATCACTATGACGGAACTTGGCATTGTAGTTACTCAAACATCAACCAACCAAATAGTCGTTAAAGCCCTGCAAACACATGCTGGCGAGGTCAGTGATATGGCGAGGCGTGGTATGGAAGCGGTTCATGAACGGATGTTAAATTAGGTCTTGCAACAGTCTACCTGACAACAAGCTACACCTATTCAATCCTTTTTAACCACATATGCAATACAGGAAGCTGGTACCCTACACTGTAGTTCTGACCTACACTTGAGCGACTCCAGCCACCAGTTTGATCAACAATATCCGAGGGACACTCTACTGCTCGAAGTCTGTCACGCATAAATTGAATCGTGCCCATCAATAGAAGGTTACCAAGATAAATAAGCAGATAGGCCTGGGTTGGGTGTGACACCCATTTATGAAGCGCTAGGTGCGCCAGTTGCAAGCTATTCCTGAGGAAAAAATTATGCGTAGTAATAAAACAATTCATGTGATTTCAGCCCATGCAGAAGGGGAAGTAGGTGACGTTATTGTGGGTGGCGTGAGCCCACCACCTGGAGAAAGTCTCTGGCAGCAGCGCACTTTTATTGCTCAAAATCAGAGTTTACGTAACTTTGTACTTAACGAACCTCGAGGCGGAGTGTTTCGTCACGTTAATTTGTTAGTGCCACCAAAACATCCAGCAGCGGACGCAGCGTTTATCATCATGGAGCCTGAGGATACACCACCTATGTCTGGCTCAAACTCCATTTGTGTTGCTACTGTTTTATTGGACGGTGGTATCATTCCCATGCAGGAACCAGTGACTGAGATGGTGTTGGAAGCCCCAGGTGGTCTCGTGCATGTGCGGGCGTTATGCAAAGATGGAAAAGCCGAGCGCATATTTGTACGCAACCTACCCAGCTTTGCTGATCAAATTGGAGTACCCCTTGAAGTGCCCGGACTGGGACGTATCATAGTTGACACAGCCTATGGTGGTGATAGCTTTGTCATCGTTGACGCGGCAGCGTTGGGGTTTAAAATTATAGCGTCTGAGGCCCGACAAATTGCACAACTTGGGGTGGCCATCACCAAGGCTGCAAATGAGCAACTGGGTTTCAATCATCCAGACAACCCAGATTGGAAACATATTTCCTTTTGTGCCTTTTGTGGCCCATTAGAAAAAACTGATAAGGGTTTGCGTGGCACATCTGCAGTGGTGATCCAGCCAGGTAAAGTAGACCGTTCCCCAACTGGAACAGCTGTTTCTGCACGTATGGCCGTTATGGCCGCTAAGGGTGACATGCATTTAGGCGATGAATTTGAAGCCACGTCAATTATAGGATCTACCTTTACTGGAAAAATTATGGCCAAAGCTGAAGTGGGTCATCGCCCCGCTATTGTGCCTGAAATCAGTGGCCGTGGATGGATCACTGGAATTCACCAACATATGCTTGACCCCACTGACCCCTGGCCAGAAGGCTATAAACTGACGGATACTTGGGGTGTTTAAAGGGGTCTCATATTGATCAATCACATTAGAGAGTATTGCAGATTGTGCTATAAATGTGATTAAGTTGCAGTGCTTTGGCAGAACTTTATTCAATGTGGCTAGTGGGATGGTGACATATTTAACCAAGTCCCATTTCACAGGACGAAAAACAAGGAGTTATGGAATGAAAACTATTATGAATGTTGAATTATCTTTAGGGTATCAACACTGGAAGAAACTAATGCTTGAAAATGAAAGTTTCAGACAGAAAAATCAAATGAATCTTCTTGCTTATGGACATGAAGAAGGTAATGAAAATAAAGTTTGGGTTGTCATGGACGTCCCATCCATGGAACATATGGTTGGAATAATGAATAAACCAGAAATGATTAAAATAAGAGAGGAAGCTGGCGCAATTCTAGCAAGCCAAGAATTAATTAAACTGGTTGAGTGATCACGTAAAGTGAAACACCGCAGGTGGTTATTGTTTAAGAAACAACGTGTTATATGTGTATGTGCCCCACGGAAAGTGGAGCAAGTCTAGAGGTTGTGGCGTCCCAGAGATGCATATTCAAGAGGTTCATCCTCTTAGCACTGAGCTATAACACGCTATTTCAACGTCTCTCAACCATACTTCGGGCAGTGTAGGTT
>Ga0307995_1002151_pt1 | contig 11678 bp, 13 predicted proteins | sample EllFjometagen262_FD_203132 | JGI IMG/M metagenome (GOLD analysis project Ga0307995, IMG submission 203132) | Marine microbial communities from Ellis Fjord, Antarctic Ocean - #262 | ecosystem: Environmental > Aquatic > Marine > Unclassified | place: Southern Ocean | collected 2014-11-02
TGATATTTTTTTTGTCATTAACAAATTTAAGTTTTGCCGAAACAACAATGTCTGCTGAAGGTCAATATATTTTTAATTCATTAGGTTTTTACATAGGTGGGGTTTTAGTTGCTTTTATGGCTGCTGGTTTTTGTATGCTGGAGAGTGGCTTAGTAACCACAAGGAGTGTGTCATCGATTGCAGCTAAAAATATAGGAAAATTTGCAATTGGATCAATTGTTTTTTTTTTAGTTGGATATAATTTAGCATACGACATTCCAGAGGGTGGATTTATAGGTTCGTTTTCAATATGGACCGACACATCTAATGTAGAAACTGGTTATTCAGGTTATTCAGATTGGTTTTATCAAACTATGTTTGTTTGTGCTACAGTGTCTATCGTATCTGGAGCCGTTGCAGAAAGAATTAAAATTTGGCCATTCTTTTTTTTTGCAGCAATAATGGCAGGCTTTATTTATCCAATTTCAATGGGTTGGCAGTGGGGAGGTGGTTGGTTATCAGCTGCTGGTTTTTCTGATTTTGCTGGCTCAACTTTAGTTCATGCATGTGGTGGTGCCGCAGCATTAGCTGGCGTAATTGTTTTAGGAGCTAGAGACGGAAGATTTAGCGCTAAAGGTGAAAAGAAATCAATGATACCATTTGCAGCATCGAGTATTCCATTAGTAACACTTGGAACTTTTTTACTTTGGTTTGGTTGGTTTGGTTTTAATGGCTTTAGTCAACTTGCTATGGGAACATTTGACGATGTGAATGCAATTGCAAAAATAGCTGTTAATACGCACCTTGCTGGAGCTGCGGGCGTTGTAACAGGAGCAGTTCTTACACGTTTAATTGGAGGCAAAACTGATATTATAATGATGCTAAATGGTGCTCTAGCTGGTTTAGTTGCAATCACAGCAGAACCATTAACACCTACTCCGATAACAGCAATGTTGATTGGCTCGGTTGGAGCTGCAATAATGTACTATGGAACGAAACTATTAGAACATTTGAGATTAGACGATGTTGTAGGAGCAATTCCAGTACACTTATTTGCAGGTATTTTTGGAACATTAGTTGTACCATTTACTAATACAGATACTTCTTTTGGAACGCAGTTCTTAGGTGTTATCTCAATTTGTACTTTTAGTTTTGTATTTTCATATGTTGTATTCAGAACAATGAAAGAAACTACTGGTCTAAGAATAAGTAAAGCAGCAGAAAAGCTTGGTACTGATAAAGCCGAGATAGGAGTAGTTGCTTATTCAATTAGAGATTAAATAGTATTTTAAAAAAATACCCCTCAAAAAAAAAGCCCAAAAAATCGGGCTTTTTTTTAAACTTTATTTTCATCCCAAATCTTTTTCCAATTTTTGTTTGGTGACAATCCATATATAGAATTTATATTCGTACAGTGAATGGCGATAGATGGAATTGGTGATATGCAAAGTTCTTGTTTGTAAATTTCATGTAGAGGAGACTCAAAAGGATAGTGTTCAAAAGTGCACATGCTTAAAAGTTTATCCCAATGTTTATCAACGAGTTGTTTGCTTGTCAAAAAAGTACACAAAGTTTCATTAATTTTTCTCCAGTGGTATCTTTCACCCAAATAAATATTAGTATTTTCGGCCTGAGTATACAAATAAGGATAATCAGTCGGACACATTATTAATTCATTTCCAGTCAAGGAAGCAACTCTTTCATAGGTAAATAACATTTCAGTAATACTATCCAACTCATGAACATAATCATCTTCTACAAAATAAATTAAATCTTCTGACATTTTTGTTTGTAGCAAAGATTTGTAAATATTTGACATATTAGATAATTGATTATGTGTTGTTTCTTTATTTTGTTCGTTTGTTTTTTTTATTTTGTTTTCAAATTCTGAGATATTTAAATTCAATAACTTAAATTGTAAGCCAGAAGAGCCTAGTAAAAACTTAATTTTTTCTAGGCTCTCCTTTTTAGACTTATGATCAATTACTGTTATTTTTATATCTATATTTGGATGCAAGTCTTTAGCGTAGTTTATACTTTTTAAAATTGAGTTAATTGATCTTAATGTATATTCAATTTTATCTTGTTCAAATATACGTTTTTTACTTTGAGTAAGCATATTAACGCTTGAACAGGTTCTAATGATAACATCTAATGATTTTACTTTTCTTGAAATTCTAACTTCACCAAGTGGCAAGTTGATAGATTTTTCACCTGACTTACTTAATGTTTCATTTAAATTTTTATCAGATGTGGGAACATAAAAGCTATTTTGGTCAATGATTTCATAGCCCATAAAACGACATAGTTTAATGAAGATTTTTTTAAAAAAATTTTTTGATTTTTGGGGTTTAATTTCTTTCATTCGATGTTTTTTTTTTTTATAATAATCTATAATTTAATATCATGAATATAAAATCATCCCAAGATCTTGTTAATGAAGCTAATAAATCAGTTGAAAGCCTAGATACCGTTAAAGTTAAATCATTGGTTGAAAACAAAGAATGTATTTTAATTGACGTTAGGGACATCAGAGAATTGTGGAAAGAAGGGACAGTGAAGAACTCTAAGCACATTCCAAGAGGGATGCTGGAGTTTTGGCTTGACCCACAAAGTTCTTATTTTAAAGAAAATAAATTTGATTTGAGTAAAAAAATAATTTTATTTTGTGCTCTTGGCATGAGGTCTGCGCTAGCAACAAAATCTTTAGTTGATATGGGTTTTAAAAATGTTGCTCATGTAAGCGGAGGGTTTGATGCTTTAAAACTAGGTGCTTTTGAAATAGTTACAAAAGAAAAAAAATAGTTATTTTAAAGACTCAGCTAAAGCATACTCAAGTCTATCCTGGCCCCAAAACACTTTATTGTTTACGACAAATGTTGGTGCTCCAAAAACACTTTTTTCATAAGCTTCCTGTGTTCTTTTCTTGAGCTCATCTTTTAGATTTTGATTTGAAAGTCTAAGAGAAAAAGTTTTAGGATTTATATTGAGATTTTTTAATATTTTATCAATAACTAGTTGATCGTTTAAATTGAGACCACTAACCCACATAGATTCAAAAATTTTATCAATATAATTATTCGCTACCCCATCTTCCTCAGCAATTAATACACCACGCATAAGATTGACAGTTTTAATTGGAAAATAAGAATTAAATTTAAAACTAATTTTATATTTTTCACACACCATTTTACAATCTCTAATCATGAATTTTGCTTTAGCAGGGATAAAAGCTGGAGCTGTTATTTTGTGTAAATTATGAAGACCCCCAAGTAACACAGGTTTTAATCTGAACTTAAAGTCCTGCTTAAATTTTAATGATTTAATTTGTTGAAATGAAATAAAAGTATAAGGACTAATAAAATCAAAGTAGAAATCTATAGGTTTATTCATTGAAATTAATTTTTTTTGCATAAAATATTCTAACAAACCAATAAATTACAATTCCAAAAGGCCCTGTGAAATAAGTTATTAAAATACAAGGAGCTGACAGAGCTCTAGGAACCACATGTCTTTCACCATCTCTAGCAATCCAAGCCCCAGAAAATAAACTTAGAGCAAGAAAATGCAACCAAAAAATCAGTCGTATAGATTCGTTCGAATATATTTCGCCTAGTCCATCAAGGCCTAGGTAAAGTTTAAATCCTTCAAAGATGTTATCTTCCAAAATAATTTGTTGAGCGACAAAAATATATGCAGCTGCCAACAGTAAAGGTACTATTACTGAATGAGAAAAAAACTTAGTGATATTATGGTTGGGCATTAGTATCAACAATAGCCAAAAAGGAACAACACCCCAGTTTGCGATCAGGTAAATATTTTCAAAAGTTAATAGGCCATCAAGAGTATTTATCATTAGAAATAATATAGTATATTAGGTAAATGAATCCCACATCAAATAAAAAAGATTTTGAAGACCTTACAACTAATTTAAAGGACTTAGCCTTTGCTTATTTAGAAAAATATAGTCCCTCAAAACAGCAATTAAAGGTTTATCTTTTAAAGAAATATTTAACAAAAATTAAAGGAACTAAATCTAAAAGAGAAATTTCAGAAATTATAGATGAAATATTAGAAAATCTTGAAAAAAATAGAATAATTAACGATGAATTGTATTCTGACTCTAAGGCCAGAATGCTTTTAAGACGAGGTTACTCTTTGAATAAAATTAATCAGTCATTAAGGAATAAAGGAATTGGAAATGAATATATCAAAAATAGTATAGATAAAATTAAAGAAGACACGATAGAACCTGATTTTGTGTCTGCACTTAAGCTCTGTAAAAGAAGAAGAATAGGTGCACTTCGACCTGGAGCTAACAGAGAGTTATTTTACAAAAAAGATATGGGAATTTTAGCAAGAGGCGGTTTTAGTTTTGGGCTATCTAAAAAAGTTTTAGATTTACCACTAGAGGAATTTAATAAATTACTTCGAATTATTTAGCTTATCTTTTTTTTCCTGTTCAACAAGTATATCTAGCTTTCTCTTTAGTAAATTTCTAACAATAATAAAAAAAAACCAACCAAATAAAGTTACTGAAATTATAATAATTAAAATAGTTTTAATCATTTAGATTTTGCGATCTTCTCATTAATATACTTGGATTCGCGTAATCTTCTTTTCCATAGTTAAAGACACCGCCCTCTAATGTTTTAATAATTGCTCCCGCATGTTCGGCTACCGCATGTCCGGCTGCATAATCCCATTCATTAGCTCTTTCTTTAGCAGCATAAATATCAAATTCACCATTTGCAATTACACAAAATTTATAAGAACTTGCCATTTTAACTACTGACGTAACATTAAACTTTTTCAGTTCTTTCATTATTTCTTCTGATGGATGAGCCGAACTAGAGAGCGCAACTATCTCACCTTTAAGTGTTTTCTTTGAGCAATTATTTTTAATTTTTTTATTATCTTCTATTAAATAACTTTCACCTATCCCGTAAGAATAAAATAGTTGTTTTTTCTTTGGAGCCCCCACCAAACCAATATTTGGAACGCTATCAATGATCAATGCTGCATTTAATGTATATTCATCTTTTCCAGCTATATATTCTTTAGTGCCATCAATTGGATCTATAAGCCAAAAAATTTTTTCTTTATTTTTTACTTTTAAATCTACTGTCTCTTCAGAAATTATAGGTATGTTTGGTGTTAATTCTAGAATTTTATTAGTTATAAGTTCATTAACTCTTAAATCACCATTACTAACAGGTGAGGTATCTTCTTTAATTTCAATTTTTAAACCCTTTGCGTAAAGATCTATAGACGTTTGACCCGCCACATCAAAAGTTTTGATTAAACCTTCAGCTATAGTTTTTAATTCATTTTTGTTCATTTTTAATTTTTTCAAGCATTACAATTTCTCCGTTTATAACTTGTTTTCCTTGGTTTTGAAAATTAACAGTTACTTTATTTTTAATTATGGACTGAACTTGCCCAATGCCCCAATCTCTTTGCAAAGGGTTAATGACATAATCTCCTGGAGTAAAATCAAAATGGATCATGGAAAATTGTTATTATATATATTATATATCATTCAATGATTAATTCACTAGGTTTTAGTAAAACACCTAAAGAGACAAAAGTTGTTGTAGCCATGTCTGGTGGTGTTGATTCATCTGTAGTTGCAGGATTAATGAAAGAAGAGGGCTACGATGTAACTGGAATAACTTTAAAATTATATGATGATAGTAAGACCTCTAAAGAAGGCAGGCAGTGTTGTGCAGGGCAAGATATTCTAGACGCCAAGAGAGTAGCAGAACATCTTGGTATAAATCATAAAATATTATTTTATCAAAAAAAATTTAAAGAAGAGGTCATTGATTCTTTTATAGACAGTTATGTAGCCGGCGAAACTCCTATTCCATGCATTCAATGCAACCAGACAGTTAAATTTAGAGATTTATTTAAATACGCAAAAGATCTTAATGCAGACGCATTAGTAACAGGTCACTATGTAACAAGATTCCAAAACAGTGGGAAGGCAAGCATGTATAGGGCTAAAGACGCTAGTAGAGACCAAAGTTATTTCTTGTTTAGCACTACTCAGGAACAATTAGACTATTTAAGATTTCCTCTTGGAGAGATTGAAAAAGAAGAGACACGAATTATAGCAAATAAACTAAATCTTAATGTTGCGGACAAACCAGACAGTCAGGATATCTGTTTTGTCCCTAATGGAGATTATAGTTCTGTAATAAAAAAATTTAGACCAGAATCATTTAAGAAAGGTGATATTACAGATTTGAAGGGTAATAAATTAGGTGAGCACGAGGGAATAATTAACTACACAATCGGGCAACGAAAAGGAATTAAGATATCAAGTACAGATCCGTTGTATGTCGTAAACATTGATGCTGACAAAAACAAGATTATTGTTGGTCCAAAAGAATCTTTAGTCATTCAAAATATCGAGTTAAAAAATTTAAATATTTTAGGTTCTGAAAAAGATTTTAGTGACAATGTTTCAATTAAAGTAAGATCAACAGGTAGACTTCTAAAAGCAAAAGTTAATATTAAAAATAATTCTGCCAGTGTAAATATAGTTGATGGAGAAGCTGGCATTGCGCCTGGTCAAGCTTGTGTTTTTTATTCTAAAGATGATATTGGTGACAAACTGTTAGGTGGTGGATGGATTTATAAGACTACCAACAAAAATTTATCAACGTAATTAACAGGGAAAAATTACCGCACGTAATAAGTGATACACAATCAATTTTAAATATGATTTAATATAAATGAATTAAGAGGCAACTCTTAACTGGCCAGTTAAGGAAAGACCGAGAGGTTCAAGCTTAACGGGCAGAAAGGTGAGAAAAGTAGCGCTTTTCATTTTCACCGACTGGCTTGGCGGTAGCGCCTAAAACGACGAGCCAAACTTAAGAATTGTGAGGCTTAAAAACCTCCAATTCTTTTTGTTTTTAAATTTTATTTTTCCAAAGAAATTTAGTTAATAAATAAAACATTATAATTCCAATAAAATAGTTCCACTCTAATCCATGTTTAAAATGAATATTTCCAGTCGTAATTAAAAATGGGATACTTATAATCGCTATAAATATTAATACAGAAACTAATAAAATTTTCAATTTTAAAATATTTGAATTTAAATAATATTTTAACTCTATTTTTAATTTGTAAAAATTTATAACAAGTAAAGTTTGAGCAATTATTTCAAATACAATAAAGCCAAGTAGGACTACTCTTCTTAGAAATTTAAAAATTTTTATATCAGTTTCTAGCCCAAGTAAGATAGAGTGTATTAAAAGAAATATAGCAGATAAAATACCAAAAATCATAAAGGCATTATTTTTAAATTTTATATTTTTAAATTGATTTATTAAAATATTATTTTTGTACCAATAAAAACATAATAAAATTGCTGTTATAGCCATCCCTGGTTTAAAAATTAAATATTGAGGAAATGTTCTTGAAGCTCTACTTATTGACAAACTCCCATCTAAATATGGAATTGTGAAATTGGACCTTCCTATTTGATCTACAGTTAAAAAAGTATTTTCTAAAAAATTGTAGTTTACAGATATTAAAAGACACGTATTTACAGCAATCAAAGGAATCAAAAATATCCAAAGACTCAAGGATCTTATTTGAGTTATTTCTTTCATTGCTATATTAAAAATTATTTTTTTTTATTTCTTTTTCGAGCTCTTCTTTTTTTTGAGCCTATTTTTCTTCTGCCTCTATGTTTTTTAGGATATCCCATAATTTAGCCTTTTTTATACTCTTAGTTGTTAAAAATCTATATAATGTTTAAACTATCGATTAATTATACTTAAATTATGAAAAAGTCCATAAGTACGCTTTTAAAACACAGTTCTTTTAGCAAAATAAATCGTTCTGCAAATCCCGCTGTAGTACGAGCATCAACAATTTTATTTGATTCTATGCAAGAACTAGCATCTCATGAAAAAAAAATATTAAATGACAAACCAATTACTCATTATGCTTATGGAAGATATGGCAGTCAAACGACCATCGAATTACAAAAAATTGTTAAGGAGCTTGAGCAAGCTCACCATGTCTTTTTGCATTCTACAGGTTTTGGATCGGTATCTTTAGCTTTTATGGCCTTGTGCCAATCCGGTGATGAGGTTTTGGTAGGAGATAATGTTTATTACCCAACGAGAGAAATAACAGAAAAGCTATTACCTAAATATAATATTATAGCTAAATATTATGACCCTAATAATATTAAAGATTTACAAAGTAAGATTACTAAAAAAACAAAATTAATTTTTGTTGAAAATCCAGGGAGCATAACTTTTGAATTTCAAGATCTTAAGGAGATTGTTAGATTGGGTAAAAAAAATAATATTATTACAGTAATGGATAATACTTGGGGAACGCCACTATACTTTAAACCCTTATCACTTGGTTTTGATGTTTCTATTTCTTCTGCAACTAAGTATTTGTCCGGACATTCAGATGCCATGGGTGGCACGTTAGCAGTCAATAAAAAGACCTACAGTAAGGTAAAATTTTGTGACAAACTTTTAGGAAGCAGGTTATCTGCCGATGAAGCTTATTTAATTATAAGAGGTATTAGAACCTTAGATATAAGACTTAAAGCTCATTATGAAAACACAATAAAAGTAGTTAATTTTCTTAAAAAGCAAAAAAAAATTAAAGAAGTTTTATACCCACATAAACCAGGCTCTATAAATTATAAAATGTGGAAAAAATATTACTCTGGTGCAACAGGTCTTCTTTCAATTGTTATAAAAGCTAAAAGTAAACTATCTGTTTTAAAATTCGTAAATAAATTAGAACTATTTGGTATTGGCTATAGTTGGGGTGGCTTTGAAAGCTTAGCTATTTATCATGACATATCTAAAATTAGAAACTTTTATAAGTTTGAAAAGAACGAACATTTAGTTCGAATACATGTTGGTTTAGAGGATCCTCAAGATTTAATAACTGATTTAAAAAATTCTTTAAAAAACATTAAATAAATATTCTAAGCCGTTCTTAAGAGAGGTTTTTCATCAATAGGCAAATGAACAAAGCCCGCAAATAACGAAAGTAATATCGATAGATACCAAGCGTAATCATAACTACCGTACGTATCAAAAAAATAACCTCCTAAGTAAGCGCCTAAAAATGAGCCAATTTGGTGACTAAAAAACACAATTCCAAATAATGTTCCTAAATATTTTGTACCAAATATTTGTGCTACTATTCCGTTCGTTGGAGGGATAGTGGCCAACCATAATATTCCAAATAAAACTCCAAATGCGAGTGCAGTAAATGTAGACGAAGGTAGAAATAAAAATAAAATGAGGATTACACCACGAGAAAAATATAGAACACTTAATAGAATTTTCTTACTATATTTTGAAGCAAGAAAACCCATGCCTATAGTTCCAAAAATATTGAAAAATCCAATCAAGGCTAAAATTGCAGCAGCCGTCCATTCTGGCAAGCCCTTTTGCTGAATATACCCAGGAATATGTGTTGCAATTAAAGTGATCTGAAAACCACAAACAAAAAAACCAGATACTAAAAGCATATAACCCTTATGTCTAAAAGCCTCACTTAAAGCCTTCGACGTAGTTTGATCTCTCGTAAAAGAATTGTTCGTTGTATCCACATATTCTTTTTTAAATAGAAATAGAGAACACACAGCTGCAAAAATTAAAAAGTATATAAAATATTGAACGGTATTATGCCACCCATGAGAATCATTAGAAATTTTTGCAAATAGCGGCATAATGAAAAAACCAATAGATGCAGAACCTGTTACTATCCCCACTGATATTGTTCTATTCTTATCTGAAAAATATTTCCCTACTGCTGTGACAGGCACAGAGACAGCCGTGCCCCCAAGCGCTGTCCCAATTACAACTCCCATACTAATTAGAAAAATTGAATTAGAAGCAGGTTGAGTTAAAACAATCCATGTGCCAATAATATAAAATAGAAATGCCACAAGCGCAGCTCTATTAGATCCATATTTATCCGCAACCATTCCGAATAGAGGAGCTGTAATACCCCAAAAGAGCATCTGTACACCGATCGCTAATCCAAATTGAGTTCTATTAATCCCCAAATCATTTTCAAAAAATTGATAAAACAGACCCCATGTCTGTCTTATGCCCATCGAAACAAGTACCACTAAGCTAGCAGCAACCAGAACTATTAAAGCTTTTCTGTCTTCAAAAAATTTATTCTGCATAAGGATTTTATATTTTTGCTTTTTTTAACTTTATTTACAATCTTATTCACAAATACATCTAATAGTTGTGTGCATTTTAATTGAATATTACACTCTAATTATAATAAATTAGATTTAACCAAGGAGATAAAATGTTTTCAAAAGAATTAAATAAAAAATTAGACGAGTATCATTTATTAAACCATCCATTCTACAAATCTTGGAATGAAGGAAAATTAACGAGAGAAATCATTAAGGATTACGCCGAACAATACTATCAACATGTAAAAGCATTTCCTAGATATATAAGCGCAACACATTCTTTGTGTGAAGATATTGAAAAAAGAAAAATTCTTTTAGAAAACTTGAATGATGAAGAAAATAGAGACGCAGATCATCCTAAACTTTGGAAAAATTTTGCATTAGCAATGGGTGCTGATGCTGAAAAAATAGAAAAAGTTAAAGCAGATCAATTTACTAAAGATCTAATTGAAAATTTTTTTAAAAACGGAAGATCGACGTACGCCGAAGGTCTTGCATCTTTATACACTTATGAAAGACAAATTCCTGAAATAGCAGAAACAAAAATTCAGGGACTTAAAAAATACTACGGCGTTAACTCAAAAGAAGGTCTTGAATTTTTTGTTGCTCACAAAGAAGCGGATGTTTACCATAGAGCAGAATGTGAAAAATTACTAGATGGACTTTCTAAAGAAGAACAAGGAAAAGCTGAAGTAGCAGCGTTATCAACAGCAAAATATCTTTGGAATTTTTTAAGTGGAATTGCTGCTAAACACAATTTGCAAGCTGCAGCTTAAAAAATTTATTATTAAAATTTTAAATTTTTGATAGTTGAAAAAAATATTTATATATAACTTATTAATTATTTCTTTAATAATTTTTTTTTTAGAGGTTGGTTTAAGAATTTTTTCTTCTTTAAACGAATTAGGTTTTGATAAAAACTTATTCAATCTAGAATCTGATATTAAAGTTCATAATAAAAATATTAAGTCAAAAGTATTTGGTAAAAAAGTTTTTACAGAAAGTAATGGCTTTAGAGCTCCAACAGAAAACTATACTTACAACCAAGCTAACAACTCTACGATGATTATGGGGGATAGCGTAAGCTTTGGAGTAGGCGTGTTAGAAGAAAAAACATTTGTTGGTTTGTTAAGAAATAGGCATGCTAATATAAATTTTTTTAACTCATCTGTATCTGGAAATAATGTAGAAACTTATTTAGAACTTCTAACAATTTATAATAAAAATTTTAATTTTGATAATGTAATTATATTTTATTGCATAAATGATATTGTTCAAAGTAAAGGAGTGCTTACAAAAAAAGATTTTTATAAGAAAAATTATACAGATTTTTATAAGAAAAATTATATAGCATCCAAAATAAATATTTTTTTAAGAAATAAATCACTTATTTATATTTATCTAAAATCAATTATTACTGATCCAGAGAAAAGGTACTACGAATATATTGCTCCTTCATATAAAGATGAAACAAGTT
>Ga0307995_1002153_pt1 | contig 11671 bp, 10 predicted proteins | sample EllFjometagen262_FD_203132 | JGI IMG/M metagenome (GOLD analysis project Ga0307995, IMG submission 203132) | Marine microbial communities from Ellis Fjord, Antarctic Ocean - #262 | ecosystem: Environmental > Aquatic > Marine > Unclassified | place: Southern Ocean | collected 2014-11-02
CCATTGTGTCCACTTGGCACCGGAAGCTTTGATGGCTTCAGCCTGCACTTTGTCCATGCTTTCAATATCTTCAGCAAGCAATTTGGCAAGAAATCCAATAGTGGCAAAACTTAAGGTCAAGAAGCCTGCAAGTGGACCAAAACCGAAGATAGCAACCAACAGGATTGCAACTATGATCTCTTGCAACGCGCGGCTGATGGCGATGATGGAGCGACAGATCAAATAAACAGGTAAAGGTGCTACATTGCGTGCGGCACCCAATGCAATCGGGATCGAAATTGCGATGCCCACAACCGACGACGCGACGGTCATAACGATACTTTCGATCATCCCCTCCCAAATATCACTGGAGCGAGATGTGAAATCTGGTTGTGTGAAGGCCAGTATGAATTTCTCGCCACGTTCTAACCCAGCATAGACACGTGACCAATTTACTTCGATCGTCGAAAACGCTGCAATCAAATAGGCGACGAACCCAACGATCAAAAGCCACCTCAACCAAGGTCTTTGGATAAATGGAGGTTTTTTCCATGGCTTGCCGATTAGCGCACTAACCTCGCTCATGTGGTAGCCTCGGTGTCGTCCTCGTCAACAGCCTCAATGGTCGCTTCCCAATCTTCTTCACCGTAAATCGCGGTAAGGACGTCTGGCGTCAGCCCGTCTGGTGGGCCATCAAATTCAACCGCTCCAAGCCGCAAACCGATCACGCGCTGCACAAACATCTGCGCCAATGCTACGTCATGAATGTTGATAATCGCTGCCAGCCCGCGCTCTTTACAGAGTTCGCAAATGAGCCGCATAATTTGGCGGGATGTTTTGGGGTCAAGCGACGCCGTCGGCTCATCCACCAACAACAGCGCGGGGTTTTGTATAAGTGCGCGGCAGATGCCAACGCGCTGGCGTTGTCCGCCAGAAAGTTCGTCGGCGCGTTTGTCAGCCATATGCGCCAGCCCAACCCGGTCAAGCAGGCGAAACGCTTCGTCGACATCCGATTGTGGGAAACGGCGCAGAAAGCTGCGCCAGAAACCGACGTAGCCTAAGCGGCCTGATAATACGTTTTCCATGACGGTAAGGCGTTCAACAAGCGCGTATTCCTGAAAGATCATTCCCATTCGGCGGCGTTCGCGCCGCAACGCGCCAGAAGACAATCCGGTCAATTTTACGTCGCCCAGATATACTTTGCCCGACGTGGGTTCTACCAGCCGGTTGATACAACGAATAAGCGTGGATTTACCTGCACCTGACGGGCCGATTAAGGCTAGGACTTGGCCTTCTGGTACTTCGATCTCTACAGCCTTCAATGCCTGATCGCCTGTCTTGTATGTCTTCACTAGCTTCTCAAGCCGCAGCATGGAAACCTCCCTCACCCCAAGTTTTTTGTGAAAAAGGCGGGTTCCAAAACCCGCCTTTTTCAAATTTTATTGGCAGGCGTAACTCACACCATTTGCCGTATCGATCTTGCGGATCACTTCCCAGAATTCCTGATAAGTCATCTCAAGGAACTGGCCCTCGTTCGACTTTTCAAATTCTTCCTGAAGCGACGTACCTTCCCAATCAAAGTTTAGGAACGCATTGCGAATACTTTCCTTCAGCTCAGGCTTAAGGTTGTGTGCCGTGCCAAAACCTGTTGTTGGAAATGTTTGCGACTTGTAGATCGTTACAACCTGATCCGCAGTAATCACATCACGGCTGATCATCCGTGCTTTAACTGAGTTAGCAATAGAGGCCGCCATGTAATCTTTGTTGGCCACGCCTAGGATCGAGTTGTCGTGCTTGCCAGAATAAACTGGTTCAAAGTCACGTTCCGGCAACATGTCAAAGTCGCCCTTCAAGATCGCGCTTGGTGCCTTGAAGCCGGAGTTCGAAGTAGGCGAGGTAAAGGCCAACTGCTTGCCTCTGATGTCTTCAACTGTTTCGATGCCAGAACCCGGATAGGTGATGATCTCCATCTCATACCCGAAATTGCCGTCTTTGGACGCCATGATCGTGAACGGGTTGAAGCCAGCGCAGTTCACTGCAAGCGGGTTAGATCCAGTGTTGAAGCCCGCAATGTGCAAGCGGCCAGATCTCATCGCTTCAATCTGCGCTGCGTTATTTTGAACTGGGAAAAACACTACTGATTTGCCAGTCTCGGCTTCTAGATGTGTCAGGAAATCAGACCAAGCAGCTTTGTAAACTGCTGGATCTTCGACAGGCGTATAGGCGAAGATCAACGTGTCTGGATCAACTTGATCTGCTGGATCAGTTGGGGTGTCAGCAATCAAATCGCCGTCAACGTCGCAATAACGCTTATCCAGGTCTCCGCGCGGGCAGTCCTGTGCAGCAGCCGGCCCAGCAAGAGACAGCGCAAAAGCAAACGCCGCACCGGACAAAAGTGAATTCATTAGTTTCATAAAAATATCCTCCCAAGACTTTAGTGTTATCTGGAACGCATGAATTTACAATACAGTTTATAATTGTTTTTCAGTCTACTAGGATTCCGTGCGCGCCCCAATCTTCGAAACGGTCAGCTTTGGACAGGTCTGGCAGCGGTTCGTTCAAATAACCTTTAGCGAACAGTCGAAAGGGCACCGAACCATTTAGCGCAGTAAAAAAATCAATTGCGCTATCACCGACATAGAGCACGTCACCCGAGGAAGCTCCTAACGCAGAAATAGTACTCAGCAAAGATGCTGGATCTGGCTTTTTGGGCTGACCGGTCTCTGCTCCAGTGATGACATCAAAGAATTGTGTCAGATCTAACCGGGCGCAGATCTCTTTCGCTGGTCCCGTCGGTTTGTTCGTACAAATGCCAAGTGGGATGCCCATTTTGCGAAAGTGTTTAAGCGCGAGTAGGACCCCAGGGTAAAGCCGTGTCGAGGTTGTCATATTTTGATTGTAGCTGTCCAAAAACAGATCAAGCGCCTCTTGTCGAACCGGCGTGTCATACCCACCAGTTGCGTCCAAACTTCGCTCAATCAACGTCTCCACGCCATTGCCGATAAACGAGATGATTGTTGGCATATCCAGAGGTTTTCGGCCCAGCGCACCAAGTGCGACATTTGCGGCGGATTGCAGATCTGGCGCACTGTCGATCAAGGTGCCGTCAAGATCGAATATAATTGCTTTTGGGTAAGTCATATAAGCCTTTTAGCGTTCTGTCAGGGCTTCTACCACAGTACAATTTCTGTGATGTGTTTTGGCCCCTAGCATAGTTTTAAAAACTTAGCGTTTGTGACGATCAAATAAATCAATTGGGCAAACTAGATTTCATATTCTGCACACGCCTGATCGATAACGATGAACCTCACAGTTGTTCAGCATAAATCCAATGATCTCCTGAAACCCGTTTCCATGGCCAACAATTGAAACGCGTTCGTCATCAATTTCGTTTAATTTGTTTACGAAGTGGGCCACGCGTTCCTGAAATACCAGCACTGGTTCTTTTTGTAGTTTAGTTACATCGGCATCAGCCCCGTGCCACCATCGCGGTGGTAAGTAATCGAGTGAAAGATCAGGAAAATCTAATCGAAGTTTTTCTGGTGAACGACCAACATCACCACTGTATTTGAGAAGTTAGTGGTGACAATGCTGAACTTTGATGGGAGCAATTCCATCAAAAACTGTTTTAGCGGTTTGAATTGCACGGGGCAGTGGCGACGTGATTACACGCGTGATTTTCATTTTTTGAAAACCTGTTACGGGCTTCCGCAGCTTGAGAAAACCCAAGTTCCGTGAGCGGTGCATCGTAGATCAACGGATCGACTTCACCTTTGAAGGCTGCATTGAATTGTGATTGTCCGTGCCGAACAAAATAGATTTCCATGTGAAATTTCCTTCTCGGATTGCAGGCATCATGATTTTGTTACCAAAATAGACTTATCTACCATTTTGGCAGCTGCAACAACTCGAATGCCTTATTTGAAAAAATCAACTTTAAAGATTACCCTACTTGCTGTGCGGCAAATAAATAGTGAGCTTGGAGCGAACCGTCACCAGCCTTGAATGGCGCTTGATGTGCTTCAGTATATTCCCAAGTAAAACTCAGCGCAATTGCAAGGCAACTCAACGAACGGCCTCGCAAGACCTTGCAATATCAGACGCCAGCAGAGAAGTTCGCAGAGTGTGTTGCGTCGACCAGTTGAGACCACCGCCCTTTGTAGCCGTCCATGCAGTTTGCAGCATGAGACAAATTGGGCTCACTGCTGCCGTTAGCTGCGTTTGCACATCGAAAAACTGGGTCGCCAATGCTGACTGGTTATAACTCCCTCATCCACGGGGACTTCTGGCTCAACTCAAACCCGTTACCATAGTTGCTGCCTATACCAGCAGTGCCACACCCTCCCAGTGCGTCTATGATGTCTGCAGGGCACCGAGCCGCTCGCAAACGATCTCGGAAGCTGTGCCGGAACGACTGTACAAGGCAGCCATCTGGCAGGGGTCCATGGTCCTGCGGTCTGACGGTTGAGAGGATTGGGTCAAGTTGCACCGGACAGAGGTGCCGTGGAGCGGGATGGTCGATCCATGACATAGGCCTCCGAACAAAATTACCCCCGAATGAATTTACAAGGCTAATACTAAAGGGCCGTGGTCCGAGGCGCGGGGCCCGTGATCCGGGGTCCATCGTCCTGTGCCCTATGTCTTAGTTATAACGAACGGCCACAGTAACCCCTGCTACCAGTCCATTGGCTTGGACAACCCAAACCCCAACTGAGCCCAGGCAACGCTGATAGTAGGTCGACGGTGCGTGTTCTGCAGCCCGATAGAGCCCCGGTTCTTGGTTCCCGGTCCACGGACTTAAGCAGTTGGTCCATTAACCCCGAGCCAAATTTAAAGTAGCAAAATGCTGGGTGCTTTGTGATCCAAAGACGCTACAAATTAGCCCTGCCCACTTCGAGCAAGTTTAATCTGACAGAGCCTAATTTTAGGTTGGCCATTGGAAACCGTCAAGTTTGTCTGACAACACTCCCGCGGATCATGGTGCGTGGTAGGTTGGTCAGGTAGTAGGATGCGCCATACATGGCTTGAGACTATTGCTCATGGAACAGAAACGATTGGCCAAGTGACGGCTTACCGACACACTAGCGAGGGTCGAATTCTATCACTTCACAGTTTTTAGGTTTAATCCCGGTCAAGGCACGAATGAAATTACCATGGGAGACAATTGCAGTGGAGTGGATATTTTCGCGCTTGATATATTCGGCAAACCTGTTCGCCCTTTCCATCAAAACCTCTTCAGGCTCAACTGAAATCCCACGGTGATCTTTTTCTCCGTCATGCCACCAACATTCATCAAGATGATTAAAATTGAGATGGGGGAAATCTTTAGCAAGTTTATGGGGTGGGCTTCCTACATCACAGCTGTTGACGAGTTGCTCCCGCACTGCCGCGTTAATTTGAAACGGCAATCTATTTTCAAAAATTAACTGAGCCGTTTGCAATGTCCTCGTGAAAGGCGAAACGATCAGGTTATTAATATCAAGCTTTTCAACTTCGTTCCGAGCCTGCCGAGCTTGAGTTTCTCCAAGCTCGGTGATGGGTGCATCAAATATCATGGGATCCGGCTTGTTAGCATCGTAAACCGCATTGAAGGCTGATTGAGCGTGTCGAATAAGGTAAATTGTCACTTTAGATATTTCCGAATGCTGATAAAAGTTGAGTTGCCCGCCAAGTATTTGGCCAATTTTTGCCATTCACAATAGAGTTAATTATAATGAACTATTCAGCGAGACAATCAATAGTGCAACTGATTGTGCTACCAATCAAATGAGAACAAGCATCGGATTGCTAGCGCAGCCTAAATCTATGCGCTCAATAGTTGACGCCACTCAGCGAGAACAGCTGCAGGGTTTAGCTTGAAGTTGGTGCGTGAATGGAGATGACATAGGCATCCGAACAAAACTAATCCCCAACAAATTTGTGCCCCCAACACTAAAGGCCCGTGGTCCGAGGCGCGGGGCCCCAGAACAGGGGGTCTGGGGTGAGCCTGGCGTGTTTTATCTTTTTGGATTGGGCCAAGTAACCCCCAGAAAATACGGTAGCTTGCAACGAAAAAATCCTAAACACACCAAGGCGCTTTAATCTGAGACGACCTGCCGGTTGCAGCTGTCAAATCGTGAACCGCAATCTGGGGGCCTCAGTTGTAGAGTTTTGGCATCAGAATAAATAGTTTAGATCACTAAAAAGCTATAGCATCGACGCAACGGTGAAACCTAAGTGAAACCTTTAAAGGCAATACTGCGCCCCACAGACGATCAAAAAACTTCTAAGCCGTTGAAAAAATTGGTGAGCCCGTCCGGGCTCGAACCGGAGACCTACTGATTAAAAGTCAGTTGCTCTACCAACTGAGCTACAGGCCCACTAGGCGGGTTACTAGAAAGAGTTGGCGGTAGGGTCAAGCCTATAATTTCAACTTTATTTGCTACTTGCTGGATTCAACCGCCAAGCACGGTTATATGGCCTAAATGCAGGTAAAAAATAACATTCTTTTTCCGTTCATGAAAATGCATGGACTTGGTAACGACTTCGTTGTTGTCGATGCGCGTGCGCAATCACTTGAAATGACAGAATCATTGGCCCGCGCTTTGGGCGACCGCCATCGTGGAGTGGGCTTTGATCAGCTTGCTATAATTTCGAGGAACCATAGCATCGCTGATGCATACCTTACATTTTATAACTCAGACGGATCCACAGCTGGTGCTTGCGGAAACGCAACACGTTGCATCGCGCGGTACCTGATGAACGAAACAGGCGATCAGTCGCTTTCCCTAGAAACCGAACATGGAATTCTACACGCTAGGGACATGGGTGATCAAATCACTTCAGTCAACATGGGGCATCCGGTTCTGAGCTCGCAGGACATTCCGTTGTCTCAAGATATCGATACGCTTGAGTTACCGATCGATGGCGCACCAACCGCAACAGGTATGGGTAATCCACATTGTACGTTCTTCGTTGATGACATCGGAGCCATTGATCTTGAAACTCAAGGAACCCTTGTTGAGCATCATCCGCTCTACCCCGAACGTACAAATGTACAATTCGCCCAAGTCGTTGGCACCGATCACATCCGCATGCGTGTATGGGAACGCGGCGTGGGTGTTACACTCGCCTCGGGCTCTTCCTCTTGCGCAACTGCAGTCGCTGCTGTCAGGCGTGGCCTAACGGGGCGTAAAGTGCGCATAGACCTTGACGGTGGTACATTGCACATTGATTGGCGCGACGATGGCGTATGGATGACCGGTGGTACAATGCACGTCTTTTCTGGAACGCTGACACAAAGTTTCTTGGACTCCTTACAATGACCTCCCCCAAATTCTCAAATCACGGTTGCCGGCTGAATGCATATGAAACCGAGGCGATGAAGGAACTGGCTGAAACCGCTGGCCTTCAAAACGCTGTGGTCATCAACACCTGTGCTGTTACAGCTGAGGCCGTGCGCAAGGCCCGCCAGGACATTCGTAAGCTACGCCGCGAGAACCCTGACGCCCGACTAATCGTAACGGGCTGTGCGGCCCAGACAGAACCTGAGACCTTCACAGCAATGGACGAAGTCGATGCTGTGATCGGCAATACCGAAAAGATGATGGGCGACACCTGGAAAGGCTTAGCTGCTGACTTCATCGGAGAGACAGAGGCGGTACAAGTTGACGATATTATGTCCGTCACAGAAACAGCTGGACACCTCATCGACGGTTTTGGCACTCGCAGTCGCGCCTATGTCCAGGTTCAGAACGGATGTGACCACCGCTGTACGTTCTGCATTATTCCATACGGCCGCGGCAACTCGCGCTCTGTGCCAGCAGGCGTAGTTGTTGATCAGATCAAGCGTTTAGTCGACAAAGGCTTCAACGAAGTTGTTTTAACAGGTGTAGACCTGACCAGTTGGGGTGCAGACCTTCCCGCCGCACCAAAGCTTGGCGACTTGGTTATGCGTATTCTGCGTTTGGTCCCTGACCTTCCACGACTGCGTATTAGTTCGATCGACAGCATTGAAGTTGACGAAAACCTTATGGAGGCAATCGCAACTGAACCGCGTTTGATGCCGCACCTACATCTCTCGTTGCAGCACGGCGACGACATGATCCTTAAGAGGATGAAGCGCCGCCATTTGCGCGATGATGCAATCCAGTTTGCCCAAGAAGCGAAAAAACTACGTCCAGATATGACATTTGGTGCAGACATCATCGCAGGCTTCCCCACAGAGACCGAAGAAATGTTTGCAAACTCACTTGCGCTGGTCACAGAGTGCGATCTGACGTGGCTGCATGTGTTCCCTTATTCGCCACGCCCCGGCACGCCAGCTGCGCGGATGCCGCAGGTTAATGGGAAAGCTATCAAAATACGTGCAGCGGCATTGCGTGAAGCGGGCAAAACACAAGTACAGCGCCATTTACAGGCTCAGGTTGGGAAAACTCATCAAATATTGATGGAGAACCCGAACATGGGCCGTACAGAACAATTTACCGAGGTATCGTTCGCCAAGCCGCAAACCGAAGGCCAGATCTTTAAGGCAATTATATTGGCGGTACAGGACAAACAATTAATAGCTTAAAGCGACCCATATCCATTCCAAAGAAAAAGGCCCTGCACCGTCGCCAGTGCAGGGCCTTTTGGATTCTAAAGGAAGCTAACTTAGTGCTTCTTTTTATGAGGTGCCCAAAGCTTCTTATTGGTCATGTACAAAAGTACAGACAACAAGGTCAGCAGAAGAACACCAACAACACCAGCTTGCTTACGCGCCATCATTTTTGGTTCCGCTGTCCACATCAAGAATGCTGAAACGTCAGCAGCGATGTGGTGCAAGTCATTGTTGTGACCATCAGCAAATTCTACATCCTCACCATAAAGCGGTGGTGCCATAGCGATCCAGCCGCCTGGAAATGCCGTGTTTTCATAGAACGTCACACCCGCCTGCTCTTTTTCTTCACCCGTATAACCAGTCAAGATTGAAGCGATATATTCAGTACCACCGATGCCTTTTACGAATTGGTTAATTCCCAAGCCGTAAGGGCCGTGGAAACCAGCGCGTGCTTTCGCCATTAGGCTAAGGTCAGGTGCATTTTCCAACGCAGACTCTGGGAAGAAGTCAGAGGGCTTACGAGGTACATCTTCGTCCAAAGCGGCATCATAGATGTCGAACTGTGCTGAATAAGCGCGAACTTGATCCTCTGGCAGATGTGGTCCGCCTTCATCCGCAAGTGTGCGGATCGGAACGAATTTCAAACCGTGACAGGCAGAACAAACTTCAGTGTAGACTTGCAAGCCGCGTTGCAACTGATTCTGATCGAAAGTACCAAATGGCCCCTCAAATGAGAAATCAAAGTCTTCGATATGACCTTCACCGCCTGCGGCGAAAGCGCCTGTGGCCAGCGTAATCGCTGCTACAGTGCTGATTGCGAGTTTTTTGAACATGCGCATCTTCCTCTTATCCCGCAGACTTGTCTGCGTCGCCACCATAATGGGCGGCAAAGTCTTCTTCGATGGTCGCAGGTTGCGCGTCCGGCTTCTCGATCACACCCAATAGTGGGAGAATAACCAAGAAGTAGGCGAACCAATACGCTGATGCAATCAATGAGAAGCTAGCATATGGCTCTTCAGCAGGCATCGCACCAAGCCAAATCAGGGCAAGGAAATCGATGACCAAAAGCGCAAACCACCATTTGAACATTGGACGGAAACGACCAGAACGAACTGATGATGTATCCAACCATGGCACAAGCGCCATAACTGCAATCGCACCAAACATCGCCAGAACACCAAAGAACTTAGCGTCGACAATCCCACCGGTCACGAATGACGCAATTTGAACAACCCACACTTCAGAAGTGAAGGCGCGCAAGATCGCGTAGAACGGCAAGAAGTACCATTCTGGAACGATGTGTGCAGGTGTAGATAGCGCATTTGCTTCGATGTAGTTGTCCGGGTGACCCAGATAGTTTGGCATGAAGCCAACAACAGCAAAGAATATGACCAAGATCACAGCCAGCGCGAACAAGTCTTTGATCACGAAGTATGGCCAAAATGGTAGCGTGTCTTTTTCAGCTTCTTCTTTTGAACCACGACGAACTTCAACACCCGTTGGGTTGTTGTTGCCAGTAGTGTGGAACGCCCAGATGTGAAGGATGACAAGGCCAGCAATCACGAAGGGCAGCAAGTAGTGCAAGCTGAAGAAACGGTTCAGTGTTGCGTTATCGACGGCTGGACCACCCAATAGCAACGTTTGAATGCTTTCACCGATGAACGGGATTGCGCCAAACAAACCGGTAATAACAGTTGCACCCCAGAATGACATTTGACCCCAAGGCAAAACGTAGCCCATAAAGGCGGTCGCCATCATCAGAAGGTAGATCAACATACCAATAATCCACGTAACTTCACGTGGTGCTTTGTATGAACCATAATATAAGCTACGGAAAATGTGGGCATATACAGCGACAAAGAACAGAGATGCGCCGTTAGCATGCATATAACGCAGCATGTAGCCGCCATTCACGTCACGCATGATATGCTCAACAGAAGCGAATGCGTTGTCGACATGCGGTGTATAGTGCATCGCCAAAACTATACCTGTTACGATTTGCAATACCAGACAGAACGTCAGAACTATTCCCCAGATCCACATCCAGTTAAGGTTCTTCGGTGTCGGTGCCGTCAATGTTGCATACATCAAGCCAACGATAGGCAACCGGCTATGCAGCCATTTTTCGCCTTTGGTCTTTGGTTCGTAATGGTCGTGAGGAATTCCACCCATTGCGTCTCTCCCTTAACCTAGTTTGATCGTGGAATCATCCACGAAGACAGCCGGTGGAACCGGCAAGTTTGTCGGTGCTGGACCCTTACGGATACGGCCAGCCGTGTCATAGTGCGAACCGTGGCATGGGCAGAACCAACCACCGAAGTCACCAGCATCGCCCAAAGGCACACAGCCAAGATGCGTACACACTCCCATCATGACCAACCATTCACCGTCCTCAGACAATGAACGGTTTGCGTCAGAAGCGTCTACTTCACCTAAGTTCTCGTTGCGCGCGATAGGATCAGCCAAGTCGGCCAAATCTACTGAGCGTGCTTCTGCGATCTCTTCTTCCGTGCGACGACGAATGAACACAGGCTTGCCCAACCATTTAACGGTAAGCTGCGTGCCGGGTTCAATGTCCCCAACAGGGACAAAGATCGACGCGAGCGCACGCACGTCTGCGGACGGGTTCATCTGATTGACTAGCGGCCATACGGCTGCACCTGCGGCTACGGCACCTGTACCTGCTGTGGCATAGTACAGGAAATCCCGGCGGGTGCCTGCGTGTTCATCTGAGTGTGACACGTGGGTTTCTCCAATTTTTCCGGCCCTCTTGGGGCCAATAGACACATCGGGCGCGTCTAAGACGCACCTTTGCTGGCCGCTATGTAACGAGGGAGTGAGGGTGCGTCTAGGCACATCAGTGACGCATCTGGTCGCAGTTGCCCAATCTGATGCAGAAATGACCTTAAAACCAAGCACTTCACTAACTGATCAGAAGGTTTTGGGTCTAAAATAAGATTTCCAACCCACCCATCCTAGCGAATCAAAATTCGTGACCTAAGCTACAGGTGGTGCCGACGCTTGCATCGACTCGCGATTTTCAAAGCCCTCATACCAGGCGGCCAAAGCATCATTACCTTTTCGCCAACCGCGCGCATCATGACGGAAGTC